>Ga0079998_116043_pt1 | contig 32052 bp, 28 predicted proteins | sample PerSpoBPS_BMetaG_FD_69201 | JGI IMG/M metagenome (GOLD analysis project Ga0079998, IMG submission 69201) | Thermal spring microbial communities from Yellowstone National Park, Wyoming, USA - Perpetual Spouter B (PS_B) MetaG (SPADES assembly)... | ecosystem: Environmental > Aquatic > Thermal... | reverse complement strand
AGAAGTATTTGTAGACAGGTAGAGAGGCGACCTGGTAAGGTATTTGAGAGGCAACTATCCTAACCGTGTCGCCCACCTCCACAAACCGCGTAGTTAATATGATGATGCCGGCGAATAGGTTGCCCAAGACGGGCTGGAGGGCCAGACCCAGCACGAGTCCCGTCACGGTGCCGCCGAGGAGGGCGAGCTCGGTGCCCAGGCGGGAGGTGGATATCGCAAACAGCAACACCGCCAGTATGCCGATGACCTTTACCACGTTGCCCACGGCGTACGCCTTCTCCTTCACCCTATCTCTTAGATACATTATAATCGCGTTTCCCACGATGTTTATGGCGATGCTTCCGGCGACCACTATAATCAAGGACTTCACCAGGTTAAGCTGCTCCACGTCTAGGACTATCCCAAAAAGAGGCAGAAACAGCTTAGCGAAGTAGTACAAAGTGACAGAAACTATGCTAATAAATACAAGCTTAGATAGAGTTACCGCTACCAGCCGCCTCTTCATTTAACTTTCCTATCTAAGAACCTGTCTATAACCGGGGGCGGCGTCTTCTCGATCACGTGTCTAAGCAGCGTGGCGGCGTTGACCGCATCTCTTACGTCCAGCAACTCCACCGGCGAGTGGACGTATCTCGTCGGTATGGAGAGGGCCACGGCGGGCACCCCCTCTCTCCTGAAGGCTATGGCCATGGCGTCTGTGGTGCCGCCGTATAGAACCTCAAGCTGATAGGGAATGCCGACCTCCCTTGCTATGCTTATGATGTGGTCTCTGAGGGCTGGGTGCGCGATGAAGAGACCGCCGCGGCCCCCGTCGAGCACCTTTATGGCCACCCCCCTCCCCATCTTCGTAACGTGTTGTCTCTCCTCCACGCCCGGGACGTCGGCGGCTATTGTGGTGTCCAACGCGACGGCGTAGTGCGGATTAATCCTCTCCGCCGCTATCTGAGCACCTCGTAGGCCTACCTCCTCCTGCACGGTGGCCACGGCGTAGAGAGTCACGGGCACCTCCTTCAGCTGCCTAAGGGCGTATAGCATGACCGCGACGCCAACTCTGTCGTCAAAGGCCTTGCCTGTGACGACGCCTCCGTTAAGCACGGCGAGCTCCCTATCTAGCACCGCCACGGAGCCCACGGCGATGCCCATCCTCTCCACCTCCTCCCTGCTCCTAGCCCCCACGTCGACGTACATATCCTTAATCTCAGGCGCCTCCCTCTCCTTGCCAGACGGCGTGACGTGCGGCGGCGTAACACCCACGACGCCCCTTACCCACCTCCCATCGACGGCCCGCACCCACACCCGTTGCCCCGCGAGAGTCACCTCGCTCCACCCCCCGATAGGTCTGATCCGGAGGAACCCCTCCTTGTCTATATAGTCGACGACGAGCCCGATCTCGTCCATATGCGCCGCCACCATGGCCCTGTAGTCCGAGCTGCCCTTCCTGACGCCGATGACGTTACCCCACCTGTCCACCACCACCTCGTCCACGTACGGCTCCATCTCCTTAATCACCACCTCCCTCACCTCATCCTCAAAGCCAGAGGGGCCACGCGCCTCCGACAGCGTCTTGAGAAGCCTTATGAAATCCTCCACGGCTCCCAGTTGGTAGAAAGGTTTAAATCAATAGCTCCGCTCGTTTACGTGGCGTTGACCTACGCCCCTCCCTGGCGAGATGTTGCTCAATACGTAAAAATAAGGCTGGAGGAGGCCCTATGGGAGGCAGAGCTGGCGCTTAAGTTCCTCGAGCAAGGTCTCCACAGAAACGCGGGTGGAAAGGCGTTTCAGGCGTGGAAGGCGTTGCTGGCCGCAGTTGCGGCCCAACACAGAGAGGCGATAGCCAGACGGTACGCCGGCGCCGTTAAGGACAAGACCGGCAAGCTGAGGTCCAGAGCCGATGTGGTCATAGCCCTCATGCCCACCACCAAAATGAGAGAAGTGGCCTCCGCCCTGGAGGAGGTATATGGAAGAGAGCTCATACATCTCACAGACATCGCCTTGAATTTACACGAGTTTCAATACAACGGCCTAGACCCCGAGGGGATAGCCAGCCGTTACTCAAACCTGGCGGATGTTGAAAAAGATATTAAGTATCTGGCAGAGAGAACAATAGAGTGGGTGAAAAAAGAGAGTTACCAAACGATATAGGGAACCTCGAAGTTGTGTTTCTTCCCGGTCTTAACGATCTTCGCCGGGGTGTCGAAGTATGTCTGTGCAGCCCCTAGCCACGACAGCAAGGGCCAGTTTCCAAGCGAGGAGTCGCCGAGCTGAACCACGTTTGGCGTAACGCCGTTGAATCTCCACTTGTCCGGCGCCAGCCCCTTCTCGTAGTACTCGGCGGGCGACTTCGTAAACAAAATCTTCTTCACAAGCTCCGGCAGGCTCTTCACCGGGTTAACTGCGTCTTCTGGAATCTCGACCCGCTCCGGCAGTTCGGCGATGAGTCTCGCCACTGCCGGATCCTTCACTTCGAAGTACTTCGGCTTTACGACGACAGTTTCTGCCCATCTGCCCATGCCATACGGCACCATTATGACGCCTGGCGTAACAGTCGGCTCGACGACCGCAGGCGTCTCAAAGACGCCCTCTGGAGTCTCCACGCGCACCACGTCGCCGGTCTCAACGCCGAGCTTTGCCGCGTCGGCTGGGTGGATAACTACGAAGTTTTCAGGCGCCACCTGCTTAACCCAGTAGTAGAACTGGCTACGGTGCTTCGTATACAGGGGGCCGGTGTAGAACACTACAATGAACGGCCACTCCTTGGCTGGGTATACCTCCCTCAGGGCCGGGCCTATGAACGCTTTCTGTCCTTGCAGGGCCTTGCCCGCGGGTGCGTAGAGCGCCGGCGGGAAGTACTTCGGCCCGCCGTAGTACTTCTCGCCCGTCACCGAGTTCCTAGTCTTCGCAAGCTTGTCATACCAAAGTCTCAGCTGTTTGTCGCCAGGCACGCTACGTTTAGAGTAGCCGCGGGCGTCGAAGGATTCCTCGTAGCTTGTGAAGACGCCTCCTCTCGCGAGGCCGTAGGCGACGTATCTCCACTCGTCGGGCGGGATTATGTCCTTGAACTGGGCGATGGGGTAGTTCCTCTCCACGAACTGCACCTCTTCGTCCGGCACGTCCTCCGGTATGAGCTTGAGGTCCTTCGCGTGTATCGCGGCGTTTGCAAAAACTCTCATTATGTACTCCCAGAAGCAGTGTATCGAGAACCACTGTCCCTCGTATTTCCTGCCCTTGACGCCGGGTAGGGCCTTGTCGCCGTAGCCCGGCATGCCGAGGGCCTTGCCGAGGTCGATAAGTAGCTCCCACATGGAGGCGTAGCGCGGGTGGCCGTTCGGACATGTCCCTATCTTCTGAGTCAAGGGCATAATCAGGGGGCTTCTCCAGCCCTCTGCCCGAACCAGTCCTCCGCCTGTGGCGTAGAGGAACTGTACGCCGTTTGTGCCGGTTTCGAGATACGTGGTGTCTGGGACTATTAAATCGGCGTAGAGGAACGTCTCATTTATGGTGGTGGTTATGCCAACGAACAGAGGCAACTTTGACGTGTCCCTCAACGTCTCTACGAACTTGGTGCCGTAGTTCGCAGCGAGCACGGGGTTGGCGTAGTACAGGAAGAGCGCCCTAATGGGGTACGGATAGGCCTCGGCTATGCCTGCAAAGAGCTCAGTATATGACTCCTCCGGCGTGTGCGGATACCACGGCCTTTTGGTGGGGAAGGCCGCCTTTGTAGCCTCATCGCCCGTCTTGCCCTCCTTAATTGCCTTCTTAACCCTAAGCCAGTACTCCAGCGTGTTTGTGTAGTCATATCCATGTCTGTCTATCGGCGGGCCCCACCTAACCGGCTCCCCGAATCCAGACGAGTCGACGTTGTAGAGATACGAGTTGTAGGAAGTTGTTGAAGGTCTGCCCAATATGCCGCCTTTTCTGTGGAAGTTGCCGATTAATGTATCAATAACTCTGTATGCCCATACTATGTACTCGCCGTTGGGGTGCATGCCTACGCCTCTGTGTATGTAGGTACCCGCCATTGGCGCCGCCTCGGCGACGTCTCTGGCCATCTGCTCCACCTTCTGCCTGTATTCGTCGAACTCAGGCGTGCCGCGCGGATACGGGCTTGCGATTTCCAGCCACTCTTCGAAAGACCGGCTGAACGCCTCGTCGTAGAGGATCTGCAACGTAGACTTGACAAGCACCTCCTCGCCTGTCTTAAGCTTGACCCTGCCGGAGAAGAAAAGCTCAGCCTTCTCCACCTCGTTATACGGCGCAAACTGCCCGTCTCCAACATACACAACTGGGTCGTCGGTGTCGGCTAGGCCCAGGTCTTTGGCCGTGAGGTATTCGCCGAATCTCGGGCCCTCCATTATGACCAGCCACGTCGCGTTGGTGTGGACTGGGTATCCGCGTTTCGTCGCGGCGTCTAGGTTAGGTATGGAGAGGAACTCTGCGTTGTACCTCTTGTTCTCCAGCAGCCACCTGATTACTGCGAAGGCCAGCGCGGCGTCTTCGCCAGGCTTCACAGGGACCCAGATGATGTCGCCGCGGCATATCGTACGCGGCGCAACCGGGTTGACGTAGTACAGCTTCAGCTCGCCCTCGCAAGCCCTCTCGATAATCATTCCTTGGCCCGTGGCTCCTGGGTGCAACCTACCCATCGACCAGCCGGCGCCGATGATGACCTTGGCGCTCCTCGTATCGACCTGTAGGTCGTAGGTGCCACTCCACAATTTATTACCTGCATAGTACCCTAACTGGCAAGCCGAGGTGTGGCGAAGCCAGTTCACAGAGCCGAGGGCAAATGTCCATCTTCTGTAGAAGACGTCCGCATTGTCTTGTCCTCTGCCGCGCATCCACACAAGCATGTTTGCCTTGGGCCCTAGGTCGGGTCTGTCTGGGTCTATGAGGACGTCCTCCAGCTTCAAGCCCTTCTCGCCCAGTATCTTCGACCACTTCGCCTTGAAGTCTTCTATGGCCTTCATCACGTCGTCGTATGTGGTCTTGGGGTCGCTTGCGATTTTTAGCAAGTTATTAACGTCGTTTCTCATGTCTGTCAGCACCTTGTTGGGGTCCTCGAAGCCTGCCTGCTTCAATACGCCGTACGTGAAGAGATCTCTGATGCCGGGCAGTTTTTCGCCAGTCTCCTCAATGACGCATCCGTCGACAATACAGTTAATGAGGTCCTCCCAGGTGATGACCTTCCACTTGCCGCTTCCCCTCGGCCCTGCGCGTTTCAGCGGCTTCAGCACTCTGTAGGGGTCGTAGATGTAGTACACCCCCGCCTGTCCCCTGGGACACAGCATCCCGGTGTAGGTCTCGCCCTCTCCGCTGTCAAGCGTCTTGGAGACCGGGGTGTTGTAGGGCAGGTGGTCGTATCTCTTCACCTGCTTCCCGAAGGAAACGGCGCGGTTGTAGGGGTGGTAGGGGTTCCCGATGATTCTCTCTATCACCTCCACGTCTCCGTACTTGACCACGCGGGCCGTTATGCCGCATCTCACGTTGCAGCCGAGGCATACAGAGCGGACGTAGCGGACGTTGCCGCCTTTCAGGGGGTCTGGGCTGTAGGGCTTTCTCTTGGGGCTGATTATCTTCTCGACCACGGGCCAGTAGCCCCACAGGGCGACGCCGAGCGCCGCCGCGGCGGCTAGGGCCTTTAGGTAGGTTCTTCTGCTAGTCATGGTTCTTCACCTCCAGGGGGAATATTGAGGTGAGCACAATCGCCAGAAATACGCCTGCGGCTATAATAGCCACCATAACTGGGATCTCGTGCATGAAGTGTTCTGTGCCTGGCTCGAGAAACGTCAAGCCGGATCTCATGGCGGCTTGCGCCCTCACTATTATGTTCCACTTGTTGAATATCGCGGCGGCGAAGCCCGTGAAGGGTATCACCAGAGAAACGGCGAGGTACTTAGAGGCTATCAGCGAAAGGGCGAAGGTCAGCAGAAAGAGCCCAATGGCGATGTAGCTCCAGTCCACCACTGGGGCCAGCGCGGTGTAAAACGGCGACCCGCCGAATTTGTTCAGCCAGAGCCATATCTGTATGAGGAGGAGGGCGGCGACGGCCACAGAACCTGCGCCGTGTATCGTGATGAGCGAGGGCGCCTCTAGTTGCTGGAGTTTGCTACGGCCAATAATCCAGGCGGCCAGTATCGCGGCCGCGGTTGCGGTCACGAAAGTGTCGGCGAAGGATATCGCCGGCAGTAAGGTCCAGTTCCGCCATATGAAAAGGTTTGTCTGCATTGCAAACAGCGTGGCGGGGTAGACGGCCCAGAGGGCAAGCGGGATGAGGGCCAGGGCGGCGAGCACCTTTAGCAACGGCCTCAATGCCTTGTACCGTTCGGGGGTGGACACGCCGAGCGAGAGAACCTTGTAGAGGGGGTTTCTGGTGGCCATATACTTCACGTGCATGGGGTAGGAGAAGTAGAGAAGCGTGAATAAGGCGGCTAGGACCCAAGCCAGCGGCCATATGACTCCGCCCATCAGAGCAATCAACGAGACGCCTGGATGGGCCTCGGTTGGCGTGATCTGTGCGTGGCTGAAGAGCAGGGGGGCGCGGTCGGGGTTTCTCAAATCGGCGAGAGGCCCGAGGAGGACCACTGTGAAGAACGCCAAGCCGAGGGTGAGCAGTAGCGGTATGGCTTTCTTCAACCTGCCGAAGAGGTACGCGGCAATCGCCAGGATTAAGAGATCTGCGCCGGAGATGAGGAGGGAGTAGGCAAACAACGTGGGCAACCACACCAGCGGGTCGGCGAACTCGTTTGGGTACAGGTAGCCAAGTGGGTACGTCATAGGTTCGCCTCCGCGGGCAGGTCTCTGTAGAACATCATCGGTTCGGCGCCGGTCTCCACCTTAAGCCGCTGGGTGGCGGTGTTTGCAACGAGCTTCGAGATGGGCGACGTGGGGTCGTTCAAGTCGCCGAACACCCTAGCCCCCGTGGGGCACGCCTCCACGCATGCAGGTAGCTTGCCGTTGTATATCCTGTGTTCGCAGAAGGTGCACTTATCTACCACGCCCTTTATGGGGTTGAAGAACCTGGCCCCGTAGGGACACGCCTGGATGCATGCGCCGCATCCGATGCACAAGTCATCGTTTACAAGAACGAGCCCGTCCTTAGTCTTATACGTGGCCCCCGTGGGACAGGGCTTGACGCAGGGCGCGTTTTCGCAGTGGTTACACTGCTTGGGGACGAATATCACGGTGCCGCCCTTAGTTACGTGGCGCTCCACCCAGGTGCGGAACACGCCGATGGGGACGTTGTTCTCCGCGGCGCATGCCGCGACGCACGCGTAGCAACCGTAGCACTTAGAAACATCGATATACATGGCCCACCTCTTTCTAGTCTCAGTCATTGCATGCAAAGGTACTGCAAGAGATACAACCAGCGCGGCGCCGCCCTTCAACGCCTCACGCCGCGTGATTTGGAGAGACATGATTAACCACGTCCACCACAGTATATAGCCCTTGCTATTAAGTGTAATTATAGATAATTACACATCAGGCCTGAGGATAGCTTTCCACCGTGACCTCGATTATGTTTTCTTTTATGTGCAACTTGTGGTTGGTCAGTCCGTACCCGTCTAGGAGTCCTCTTAAGTAGCTCACAAATAGGTCAAGCAGTGGACGCGCGGTGGGCGCGAAGGCTAGGTCTATGACGCATGTCTGCCCTTTTATGTTGCACGTGGCGTTTCGAATAGGGAGCACCAGCTTAAACATCTGCGGGTCTCTTACCAGCTCTTGGAACTGCACCGAGATGCTCAAGGCGGCGCCCAAAGCCCTACCGGCCTCATACATGGGGACCTTGAACTTGTCTTTATCCACCTCCTCGAAGATAGCCGCCATGATGTGGAGAGGTAGCGGGAATACGTCCATGCTCTCTAAGGCGGAGGCTGTCCTCACCAGTAGCTGAAGACGCTTGGGGCTGTATCCGCGGCGCAACGCCTCAATGGCTACCTCCAGAGAGTCAGACGCAAGCCTCAAGGCGGAGATTCCGAACTCCCGCGACACCTGGCTAAACTTCAGAGCGACTTCGCGGTCTACCGTGATGGTGGTTTTACCTGACATGAAGCAACGTAGACACCACCTTCAGATCCTCCTCTAAGATCTCCCTCATCGTCCTCAAGCCGGGGCACGCGCTCTCTGCGTATCTCACAAGCGGTATAAGGTGAACGTTGAGAAACCTATGTTGTATCTTTAGACTCTCACCGGAGTAATCCCTTGCGAGATGGGCCATGAAGGCCAGCATCGTGATCAAGTGGTCCGGCTCCCCCTTTGCCTCGAAGCCGTAGTTTTTGTAAAACTCGTCAAGCGCCTTGCCGAGAAGCGACCGCGTCACCTCGTCGTAGTCCTTCCTAAGAACAGACGCCTTTAGCGACGACACGTCGCAACCGGACAGATCAAGGAACTCCTCCCCCACAGGTTCGCCTAGCAACTTGGCCACAAACATGAGATACAGCGAAGAGCGATCCATAGGTGAGACTAGTTAAGGCTAAAAAAGATTCTGGCCCGCTTCTCCCCGCTTTCCAGCCTCTCGCAGATCTCGGCAGCAGGCCCTCGGCAAGCGGTTGCCAAGTATACGCAGTTTAAGATGCCAATTTTCGATGTAAAAATATAAAGTGGAGGAAAAAGCGGCTAGATTAGTCTTACATATTCTTTCGCCGTTGTGGTATATGCCAGTAGGCCCTTGGGGCGGTACATCTCTCTAATCTTTTCCTCGTATGTCTCGTATCGCTTAAATTCCAGCTCCAGCCGCACCTCCCTCACTGCGCCGTTCCGCGCGCAGAAAGCCTTCGGCGGGTTTAGCGAGAGGCACGCCTCCGACCCGTCCACCGCCACGTAAACCTCCACCGCGTAAGGGTGGAGAATGCTTACCGGCCTCTGCCTTATCACCTCAACCATCCATGGGCATCTACGCAATGCTTTAGCTATCTCCACAAGCCCCACGCATGAGGCGCTCAAGCCCTTACCCACTCCACGCCGAATGTCTACGGCAAAGATTTCCTCAGTTTTTTCTTTGCGTATAGTTGTTTTTAAACCGGCGCATGGGGTGTGGCGTAGATGCGGAGAAGCCGCCTCAGCCGCGGCGTTGTATTCTGTATACAGCGGTCTCTACTCGGAGGCTGTGGTTTCCTCTGACGTCTCGGCTGTGGCGCTTGTGGACGTGGGCCGGTTTAGGGAGGCTATTGAGTATGTGCAGAAGGCGGCTAAGACGCTCTACGAGGCGGTTAAGGAGGTGTTTGAGCGGGTTAAGATGTCTCTGCAGAGGCTGGTGGAGCTCTTCGTTGAAGCAGTCGCGAGGGTGCTGGCTTGGGTGGATAAGCACAAGGCTTACCTCTTCTTGATGGCGGCCGCCGCGGCTGGGGTAATTGCGCTAAGCGTTGCGTTGAACATGTGGGGCTTGATTGAGCTGGAGAAGCTGGCTTACGCCGCTTCTGCGGCGCCGTTTTTCGCCGGGCTGGCTGATGCCGGCGGGAAGGCGGCTGAGAGGTTTAAGGCGCTGGGCGAGAGGTACGAGAGGTGGAGGGTAGACGAGAGTCTAATCGACGAGGTGCTGAATGTGCCTCTGAGGGGCGAGAGGCCGTATGCGGCGTTTCTAAAGCTGGCTAGGTCTAGGAGAGGTTTGACTCCGCCCCTCGTGGAGCTGAGGAGGGCGCTGATAAATGTCAAAGGCGAGGTGGAGAAAGACGCCGTTGTGGTTGCGGCGCTTGTGCTCTATAAGGCGCTGATCAACAACGCCGAGGCGTATAGGGAGTGGGCTGGGTGGTATGGGTGGGCGAGGGGTCTGGTCGGGGGGAAGGAGTTCACAGTAGCGACCGAGGAGGTGAAGAGGCTCCGCGAGGCGCAGAGGAGGCTTGAGGGCGTCGCTGGAAGGGTGTTAGAGGAGCTGAACAGGGTGTTGGTGCTATACTCGCAGAGCGGCTTTTATAAAGAAGCCGACATCAAAAAGCTCAAATCCCTTCTGGAGGTGAACTTGGGCGAGGCGGAGGAGCTGGCAAAGGCAAGGAGCAAAGAGCTGAGCAAGTACTCAGACGCCAACATGGGGACTAAGGCCTACGCCGCCCTCCTCTCCTTAACCAGAGGCGGGATATACGGACACACAGCAATGTTGCTTATGGGGGAAGGGGCTTTGGCGGATGTAGTGCTGTTGGCACCCGTGACCGCCTGCGACAAGGCCTGGAAGATCGCCAAGGGGCGCGGCAGGTCGGTGGGTCTATCGCGTGTGGGGGCGTCGGATTGGGAGGATAGGGTCGCCTCTGTGCTTCTGCGGTTTTTTATCGGATACGGCGAGGCGGATCTCAAGTTTAGACGCGTCGAGAAAGGCGACGAAAAGGGACGCGTCGTGAGGGGGTTCCAAGTATTTAGGGCCTACGGTGGCGTTGAGGCGCCTGTCGGCGAGCTGTGGATAGGGGATGTCGCCCGCTTTAACGTCAGCGAGGAGGAGTTGAGGCGTCGTGTGGAGGAGGCGAAGAGGACTGCGCCAGACCTCACGGGGCTTGACAAGGCGTCGCAGTACGTGGCGTGGCGCGCCACAGACGTGTCGACCTCCGAGGGGCGGATAGTGGCAGGCACTGTTCATTCTTGGCAGTTGAGGTGGTACTTCGGCCTCCTCGGCGAGCCAAAGTCGTTCAGCGGTAGCGCCAGCGTCACTAAGAAGGGCATCAAACTTGCCGTCACTGTGTACTGGTCTCGCGAGAGGGAGGACCAGATTCTGAGGGAGAGCAGGTGGCTGAAGTCCTTGCTGAACCAGCAAGTAGAGAGCTGGCAACAACTTGTAGACGCCATAGACTGGAGTTGGGTATTGAAAAAAGTCAAGGAGCTGGCCGACGAGGTCGAGCCTTGGATTGGCTCCGAGGAGGCAAGCGATGCTGAGAGGGAGGGGCTGGCGAGGAGGATGTTGGGCGAGCTGGCTCTCCTAACACATTTCGCCGAGGCGAGGAGAGGTAAAAACGACGGCGAATGGCGTGAAGAGCGTGTCAAAAGGCTGGCCAGAGCCGTGGAGGCGCTTAGCGGTGGGAGAATAGCCGGCAATCACGCCGAAGAGCTGGCCCGGGCGATTATCTACTACGCCGAGGGGTATAAGAAAGAGGCAGAGAGGCGTATCAAAAGCCTAGCTGAAAAAGTCGGCGTCTCTAGAGAGGATGTGTGGAGCGTCGTTGAGTTCATCCTAGGCGATATGTACTGTCTCGCGAGGGACTGCGCGAGGGATGCGGTGGTTAGGAAGTTTGTGGAGCCTTCCCTTGAGCTAATAATGCTGGACAAGGCGCTTAGAGGCAAGTTCAGCAGAGAGGAGGCGTTATTGTACTTCGGCGAGATGTACGCAACTGCGATTGCGGGAGACGGCCACGTGGGGTCGAAAAGAGTCGAGCTGACCATCGGTGGGGAGCTGGGCGGTGGGGCCGCGCTACTGCGCCTAGCCGCGTTGCACCTGCTCAACCGGCTTATGCCAGACGAGCTGAAGTTCAACGTACGGATACACGTAGTAAGGGACACATACCGCATAGCTGCAAGAGGTGATAACGCGGCAAGGCTTATACGTCTCCTCGCCGTATCTGCGCCGTCGGCCAGCGGAGAGTGTTTAAGCGAAAAGTTCGATGAATTCGTGGAGGTGGCCAGAGTGGAGGTGCGGCCCGGCGACATATGGCTGACCGATAGAGGCCACGTCGCCGCCGACCTGACTATTTCGGAGGGCGGCATTGCCGTCAAGTACAACGTATATGTGCGTAACACGGTCGTGCTCCAATTCGTCTCAACGGACCGGAGCCACGCCGAGCTTGCGGCGCGTCTTTTGAGGCTTGCGGGCGTCGGCGCGGAGGTGAAGAAGGAGGACGACAGAGACAAGTGGCGCATCGAAGTCTCCACCGACGTACTTGCGGCTGGGCGCGAGGAGCTCAGAAAAGCCCTCGCCGAGATCGTTAAGAGGGCTGTGGAGAACGGCTGGGTGGACGCCGACAAGGCGGAGCGCTGGCTGGAGAAGCTGGAGAGGGGGCGCGTGTTGAAGGAGGGCTGGCCGAAATACTACGTGGGGCTGAAAGAAGGCGCGGTGGTGGTTAGATTTGCCTCCCCCAACCCTGCCTCCATAGAGCGGGAGGTGCAACGGCTTAATAAAATGGGGCTTGAGGAGGGCAAACACTTCACTGCCAAGATGCCAGAGGAGGACCGCGACGGCTACGTCTCGATCTTAAAAGAGGGCTTGGCCTATGCCTCCTGGCTCTCTATACACGGCTCCGGCGTACAACAGAGGTTGGCGGCTGAGTTCGTAAATTACATACTCCAGAGGGCGAAGAGGGCGGGCGAGGAAGTCTACGAAAAGGTCAGAGAGATCATAGAGGAGGGCAAGGCTAGAGGCTCTCTGACGCTAAAGGGCTTTGAGAAGAAGGTCGAAATGGGAAGCAAGCAGTACGTGGTGAAGGTAATAGACGGAGGCGCCGAGCCTGTGGAGAAGCAGGACGGCAAGAAGTTGTTGAGGATTAAGATCACGGCTGGGGTGGACGGCGTAAGGCGCGAATACGAGATTACCTTCGGCAGATACGGCAGAAACGCGGCCGTGGGGCGTGCCGTGGCGAGGGCCGACGCCCCCGGCGGCAGAGAGGCAGACGCCGAGAGGCTCTCAGCGCTGATAAAGGCCCTTACGGGGAAGGAGCCGGGGGTGTACCGCACGAAGGACGGCAAGATAATGATAGTGTGTTACGAGGGGCATCTCAAAGGCTTTATGCGCTATACAGAGCTTGCAGATGCCATCGCGAAGTGGCTCAAGGAGACGGGCCGGTGAACGCGTCGCGGGTATATGTCTCTTCAAGCGCCGTCGTTGCGGCGGTTCAGGCCGTTGAGCGCTGGTGGGTATGCCTGCTCCCTCTTCAACAAGCGGCAATGCCGGTATAGTAATGGTCGTTGGGGTAAAGAAGATGAAGCCTGTTTTGAAGTAAAAAATTGGTTTATCTACCTTTGAATCGGGGCCTCGTTTTATTGAGGAACGACGAGACGCCTTCTATTACGTCTTCGGTGCTGAAGAGTATGCCGAATTGCGCGGCTTCTAACATCATGCCGGCCCACTGCGGCGCTTCTAGGCCGAAGTTTATGGCGTATTTCGCCATGGCGAGAGCCAGAGGCGGCTTCTCGGCTAGTTTGTTGGCGAAGGATCTGAGCTCCTGCTCCAGCTTGTCGGCGGGCACCGCCTTGTTGACTAGGCCGAGCCTCTCTGCCTCTCTGGCGGGTATCCTGTCGCCGGTGAATATCAACTCCTTGGCTTTATCTCTGCCGATGAGCCTTGGCAGTCTCTGAGTTCCGCCTGCGCCGGGTATGAAGCCGAGGTTTATCTCAGGCTGGCCCAGCTCGGCCGTTTCGGCGGCTATTCTGAAGTCGCACGACATAGCCAGCTCGAGTCCGCCGCCTAACGTGTAGCCGTTTAACCCACAGATGACGGGTCTATCCAGCGACTCAATCCTCTCGAAAAGCATTTGAAGCTTCCGCGACGTCTTGAAGATAGTTATGGGCGTGGCCCCCATAAACGCCGTGACGTCTGCGCCCGCCGAGAAGGCCCTACCCGTGCCTGTGATTATAACAACCCTAACCTTGTCGTAATCCAACTGCTCAATCTCGTCGAGGACCTTCCACAATTCCTCAACCATCTTGGGACTTATGGCGTTCAGCCTCTCAGGCCTGTTGAGGATAATCCAGGCGATGCCGGGCTCGTACCTCACTATGAGGGTCTCCAGCTTCTTCTCCTCGGCCTTTACGTAGGTGTAGAACCCCTCGCCCGTCTTCTTCCCAAGTTTTCCACTAGCCACTATCTCCCTAAGCAGAGGATCTGGTTCATACTCCTCAAATCCTGTCTTCTGCCGCCACTCCTCTAATGTTTTTACTACTGTGTCTATTCCTATTTCGTCTGCTAATTCAAGCGGTCCTTTCGGCCAGTTTAGACCTAACTTCACCGCCTTGTCGATATCCTCCTTAGTGGCAACACCCTCCCTCAATAGATAAGCCGCCTCGTTAACAGCTGGCGCCAGGAGATAAGATACGTCAATTCTATCGCCAGCCGACTTAGGCACCTCAGGCCACTGGAACTTGCCTGGCGCTGGGTATTTGTAGAAGCCCTCTCCAGACTTTACGCCGAATTTCTTCTGTTGGCACTTCTCAACAATCAAAGGACATGGATGAGATTTAAAGCCGCGTCTCAACATGGCATCGCCAATGAAGCACACTACGTCGATTCCGGTGAAGTCCATCAAGATGAAGGCGCCCATGGGTAGCCCCGCTTTGTAGATCAAGGCTGAGTCGACCTCTTGTATTGTGGCTTCGCCGCGGGCCACCATCCAACAAGCCGCCTCATTTACTCTGGCCAAGATTCTATTTACTATGAAGCCAGGTACGTCTTTGTTCACCACAACTGTCTGCTTGCCCAGCTTCGCGGCGTATTCCGCGATCTTCTTTACTGTTTCGTCGTTGGTGTATTTGCCTTTTACTATTTCTACGAGGGGCATTAGTACGGGTGGGTTGAAGAAGTGCATGCCTACTACTTTAGGTCTTCTGTCGGGTCTTACTGCTTCTGCTATTTCGGTGATTGGTAGCGAGGAGGTGTTGGTGGCTAGTACCGCCTCCGGCGGGGCGCACCGGTCAGCCTCGGCAAACACCCTCTTCTTAACCTCAATATCCTCCACCACAGCCTCAACCATAAGCTCCACACCACCCACCGCCCCACACACATCATTAACAAACGGCTTGACGCGGGAGAGGACCGCGGCTGGGTCCTCCTTTATCTGTCCCTTCTCTGCAAGCTTCTTAAGAGACCACTCAATGTTTTGTATTCCCCTCCTGACAAAGTCCTCGGCGACGTCGACGAGGTGGACTTCGTAGCCTGCTATGGCGAAGAGCTCGGCTATGCCGTGCCCCATCGTGCCGGCCCCGATTACTGCTATTTTTGGCATGTACTGTCGAACACCCATCTATTTAAACAATGGATACGTCTATAGTTGAACCTAGACCCCAGCTAATGTAAAAGCCAGCTTCTGTAGAATGCCAGGTATAAGCCTCATGACGCCGGGCCACAGAGAGCCTGAGACGAAGGGGGCCGCCTCGTCTATCTCCCTAACCTCCTCCTCCGTAAGCGCGAGCCTGGCCGCCTCCACCACATCTCTGGACTGCGCCACGTTTTTCACGCCGGGTATGGGGTACGCCCCCTTGGCGGCGTGCCAAGCCAAAACCACGGCCGCCGGGCTGACGCCCCTCCTCTCGGCGATCCTCCTTATGGTCGCCGCGAGCCTCCGGCCCTCCGGCGTCTGTGCCCTCTTAACCACTGGGTCCAGCCTCCTCGCCGGGTCGTTTCCAAGCTTCTCCTTGAGCACGGCGCCTTTGGCCAGGGGGCTCCACGCAATCACCACGAAGCCTCTTCTCCTTCCCAGTTCGATCAACGCCTCGGCGGCTCTCTGGAGGGGGCTGTACGCCACTTGGTCAGACACCACCTCGTATTTCCTCGTGCACGTCAGCGCCTTCTCCATAAGCGGCACGTCGAAGTTGCTCACGCCTATCTCCGCCGTGAGACCCGCCTCCACGGCCCTCTCCAGATCCCTAATCACCTTGCATATGGGCACGTAAACCGGCGGCGGCCAATGGAGCTGGAGAAGGTCTATCCTGCCCAGCCTCCTTCTGCTTCTCTCCGCGCTTTTCAGCACCCTGTTCCAGTGGAAGCCTGCGACCTTAGTCGCGACAACGACGTGGGGTCTGCCCCTCACCAGCTCTCCCACGAACTCCTCGCTACGGCCGTTGCCGTACACCTCCGCCGTGTCGATGAAGTTTATGCCGTTGTCCAGCGCATATTCATATGCCTTCTTCAGCTCGGAGAAGTCCACCAACCAGGCCCCGCCGCCTGCCTGCCAAGCGCCGAGGCCTACCCTGCCCACCTCTAGGCTACCGATTTTCACAGGAGAGGGTAAAAAGCCGTTATTAAGCCTTCGCGGCGCTTGCTTGTATCTTCTTCAGCTCCTCCGCCTTCAGCTCCCGTTTCAATATCTTGCCCACGGCCGACTTGGGCAACTCGTCTCTGAACTCAACCGCTCGCGGCTTCTTGTAGTGGGCTAGCTTGTCCTCCGTCCACTTTATGATGTCCTCGGCGGTGACCTTGCCCTTGCAGTCGTCTTTCAGCACTATGAAGGCCTTCGGTATCTCGCCGGCTTCTGGATGCGGCACGCCGATGACCGCAGCCTCCTTTACGCAGGTGTGCTGGTACAGCACTTCCTCAATCTCTCTGCTGAACACCGAGTATCCCTTGTACTTAATCATGTCTTTCTTCCTGTCCACCACGTAGAAGTAGCCCTCCTCGTCCATGTAGCCCATGTCGCCGGTCCTGAACCACCGCAAGCCACAGCACTCGAAGAAGGCCAGGGCATTCTCCTCAGGTCTGTTGTGGTAGCCCTTGAAGACCTGTGGGCCGGAGATCACGATCTCCCCCACCTGGTTCGGCGGCAGAAGCTCCGGCTTGTTTGGGTCGGCTATTGCGGCGTAGGTGGAGGGTATGGGGAGGCCGATGGAGCCGGCCTTGGCCTTGCCGTAGAGCGGGTTGACGTGGGTGACCACGGCGGTTTCTGTGAGCCCGTAGCCCTCCCTAAGCACGGCGCCTGTCAGCTCCTCAAATTTCTTGGCCACCTCCACGGGCAGGGGGGCCGCGCCGGAGATGCAGAAGGCGAGGCTGCTGAGGTTGAACTGGCGCGCCTTGGGGTGGTTGTTTATCATGTTGTAGAGGGTGGGGACTCCGTGAATTACGTGGACGTTGTGCTTCTGCACTAGCTTCATCAACTGCTCTATGTCGGGTCTGGGCATGACCACTACAGTGGCCCCGTCGAAGATCCCGTAGTGCATAACCGTTACCTGGCCGTAGATGTGGTACCACGGCAACAGCCCCATCATCACCAGCGTGTCGAGACCCCTCTTTCGTCTCACGGCGTCGTACAGCGGCTTCAGCTGTTGCAGGTTGGACGATATGTTGGCGTGGGTTATCTCGGCGCCTTTGGGGAGGCCGGTGGTCCCGCCTGTATACATAAACGCGGCGAGGTCTTGTGTAGGGTCTACGTTCGCCCTATACGATGTGGGGGCGTATTTAAGGAGATCTCTGTAGGGGACTACGCGGCCTGTGTACTGTATCTTCGGCGGCTTCAGCTTCATTTTTGCCAAGGGCTTGATGAGGCTTGGCATGTACTCAGTTACTTCCACCACCACGACTCTGTCGAATTGGTACATCTTTGCGGCCTCCTCCACGTTTTTGTAGAGGACGTCGGCGGCGAATATCACCTTGGCACCTGCGTCCTTAGCCTGCCACGCGATTTCTCGCGGAGTGTAGAGCGGGTTCATCGGCGTCACGACGGCGCCCAGCTTCAAAGCGGCGTAGTAAATAATGGGGAACGCCGGCGTGTTCGGCAGATAAATCGCCATGGCGCCCCCCTTGCCAATGCCCCATTCCTTCAGCGCCGCGGCCACCCTATCGCTGTGTTCGCCAACAGTCTTGAAGCTCACCTTATTGTTGAAGTATATGTAGGCAGTTTTGCCGCCGTTTTCCGAGGTCTGCCTATCTAAATACGTAAAGAGGGGAGCTGGTCTTATCTCAACCTCCGGGGGGACGCCCTCGTCGTAGTTCTTTGACCATATGCGGCTCTTTATGTATTTCTCGAATATTTCTACTGTTGACATATATACATTGAAGATAGCGTCTTAAAAACCTATCTACACTAGATATATGTAAAAGTTAAACGACTTGACGAAATGAACGTTTAAATATCGGGGCGTGGCGGCGCTTATGGTGTTCCCATTTGACACGATACAAGACTACTCGGTTGTGCTGACGCCGGAGCACGAGATGTTTAGGAAGGCTGTGAGGGAGTTTGTGGAGAGGGAGGTGGCGCCGAGGGCCATGGAGATAGAGGAGACAGACGAGGTGCCTCGCGACATTTTGAGGAAGATGGCGGAGCAGGGCTTCTTCGGAATCGGCATCCCCGAGAAATACGGCGGACAGGGGGGAGACCACAGGATGGGCGTCATAATGTCTGAGGAGATCTGCCGAGTTCTGCCGGGGCTGAGCGTGTACATAGGCACTAACGAGCTGTTTCTCACGCCTATAATGCTTTTCGGCTCGGAGGAGCAGAAGCAGAAGTACATCCCCCCGATTGCCAGGGGCGAGAAATTCGGCGCGTTTGCGGTCACGGAGCCCTGTTGCGGCTCCGACGTGGCTGGCATCCAGACCAAGGCGGAGAAGGTTGGGAGCAAATGGGTGATAAACGGGAGGAAGGCCTTCATCAGTAGCGCGGACGTCGCTGACTACTTCGTGGTGCTCGCCCGCACATACCCGCCCCCCGACAAGCGGCTGAGGTACCTCGGCCTGACCTTTTTCATAGTGGAGAAAGACACGCCTGGTTTCAAGGTGGAGCAGTGCTACCACAAGATGGGCCTCCACGGAGACCACGCCTGCGAGCTTGTGTTTGAAAACGTGGAGGTTCCTGACGAGAACAGAGTGGGCGAAGAGGGGATGGGGTTCCTCTACGCCATGGAGACCTTCGACAGGACGAGAATAGGGGTTGCGGCGCAAGCAGTCGGCATGGCCCAAGGCGCCTTCGAGATGGCGTTTAAATACGTCCACCAGAGGCAGGCCTTCGGCGTGCCGATCGCCTACTTCCAAGCCATACAGTTCAGCCTCGTGGAGATGATGGCTAAGATCTTCTCGGCGCGTCTCTTGACGTACCTGGCGGCGAAGCTCGCCGACGAGGACCGGAAGGAGTACACCTTCGCGGCGTCGCTGGCTAAGTTCTACGCCACTGAAGTGGCGGAGGAGGTGATTTCAGAGGCAATCAACCTACACGGCGGCGTGGGCGTGATAAGGGAGACCGGCGTGGAGCGGTTCCTGAGAAGTGTCAAGATTACGCAGATATACGAAGGCGCCAACAACATCCAGAAGCTTGTGGCGTACCGCCAGCTGGTAAGAATACTGAGGGAGAAGGGTCAGATACCTGAGGAAATAGCCAAATTGGTTACATAAATTGCATAACTAGTCTAAGGGAAGAAATAAATTATTTTATGTCATTATCTTTACATGAGAAAGGTTGCAGTAGTAGGCGTAGGTACCAGTAAGTTCGGCAATAGAGCCGATGTCTCCTTGCCGGAGCTCGCGTGGGAGGCAGTCAAGGAGGCTCTAGACGACGCCAGGCTTGGGCCGGAGGACGTCCAAGGGTTCGTGGTTGGGAACGTAGGAGGCTGGTCTTCCGAGGCTTTGCCAGCCGTGGTCGTGGGGGAGTACTGCGGCCTCGTCCCAAAAAGCGGAATTAGGGTGGAGGCGGCCTGCGCCACGGGCTCCGCCGCGGTGAGGACGGCGTATCACATGATCGCAAGCGGCGAGGCGGACATAGTGATGGCCATCGGCGTGGAGAAGATGTACGAGTCGCCTACGCCGACAGTTGTGGAGTTCATAGGCAGGGCGGGCAACTACTTCTGGGAGTTTGAAAACTTCGGCTTGACTTTTCCAGGCTACTACGCGTTGTACGCCACGGCGTATATGCACCGACACGGCGCCACGGAGGAGGACTTATGCAAGGTGGCTGTGAAGAACCACTACTACGGCTCGCTGAACCCCAAGGCCCAGTTCCAGAGGGCCATAACTGTGGAGGAGTGCCTCAACTCCCGCTACGTGGCGTGGCCGCTCAAGCTGTACGACAGCAGTCCCATAACAGACGGGGCCTCGGCGGTTATCCTCGCAAGCGAAGAGGCGGCCAAGAAGCTTACCGACACCCCCGTGTGGATTAAGGCAATTGGCTACGCCAACGGCACGGCTAACCTAAGCAAGAGGCCGGACTTCATAGGGCTTGAGGCGGCGCAAGTCGCGGCTAAAATGGCCTACAAGAAGGCCGGTATAGACCCGGAGAACCCGGCGAAGTACCTAGACGTAGCGGATGTTCACGACTGCTTCACAATAGCGGAGATAATGGCGTATGAGGACCTCGGCTTCGCCAAGAGGGGCGAGGGCTACAAGCTCATCCGCGAGGGCCAGACCTACTTAGGCGGCTTGATCCCAGTCAACGTAGACGGCGGTCTGAAGGCGAAGGGTCACCCAATCGGCGCCACTGGCGTCTCCATGATAGCCGAACTTACGAAACAGCTTAGGCAACAGGTGGAGAGGGGCAGGCAGGCGCCTATAAAAAGCGGCATGGCGCTGGCGCACAACATAGGTGGAACCGGGCACTACGCCTTCGTGACAATACTTAGCTTAACGGCGTGACTATGTCTCCCACGTCGACTGTGGATAAGTCTGTGGTGTCTGCGGTGGTGGATACGCTTGAGAAGTTGTACGGAGAGCCTTTGAAACAGCTGGATTCGTTGATAAAAGCCACTGGCCTCCCGGTGTATAGAGACCCGAAAAGCGGCGCGTTGCTCTGGGTAGACATGCGCGAGTTAAGGTTGAGGTTTACGCTGTCTGTGAATAAGCTAGAGAAATTTGTAGAGGGCCTCCAACGGGGCAGGCTCATGTATACCCAGTGCAAGATGTGCGGCGGCAAGTACTTCCCGCCGCGGGTAGACTGTCCGAGGTGCAAGACGTCGGATGTGGAGTGGCGCGAGGCAAGCAAAGAGGGGGAGTTGATTACCTGGACTGTGATAAATGTAAAGCCCGCCAGCTTCTCTCACCACAGCGACTATGTGGTGGGCATCGTGAAGATGCCAGACGGCTTCAACGTAACGGCCTGGATAGACGCCGACCCCAAGGCGCTGAAGCCCGGCGTGAAGGTGCGGCTTGTGGTCGACAGGAGACCCGGCGAGAACTACATCACGTACTGGTTTAAACCAGCTTAATTTTTATACCTCCCCCTTCTTGGGCCCAATGGATGAGGAGTATTTGGCTCTTCTGGAGCGTGCGTATAAGCTGGTGGCGCCTAAGGCCCAGAGAAGGGCCGAGATACCAAGGATAGAGGTGACCAACATGCCGCGGAAGACGGTGGTATCGAACTTCGGCCAGATAGCCAGGAGGCTCAATAGAGACGTCTACTTCATGGCCAAGTTCTTCCAGAAGGAGCTCGCCGTGCCGGGCACCGTCGAGGGCGACGTCTTCACGCTCCACGGCGAGAAGTCGCCTAAGGTCGTGGAGGCTGTCTACGAACGCTTCATTAGGTACTACGTGGTCTGTCCAGTCTGCAACTCCATAGACACCGAGCTGAATAGAGAAGGCAGAATATTCGTCATGAGGTGTCTAGCCTGCGGAGCCTCCACGCCGGTTAAGCCGCTTTGATGGACCCACTCGGCGTGGGGGCGGCCCTGGCGGCCGCCGCTATCTGGGCGTTGGTCATATTTCTCTACAAGAGACACATGGAGAGCCTAGACGCGGCCGCCGTCAACTTCTCCCGCCTGATATACGTCGCGGTCCTCCTGGCGCCCACGGCGTTGTTCATCAAGCCGGCCCCCGGCCTGTGGGCGGCCGTGGTCAGCGGCGTCGTGACGCTGTTTGTCGGGGACAGCCTCTACTTCTACGCCATCCACAAGGTGGGTGGCTCCGTGGCGGCGCCCCTCGCCTACACGTACATAGTGATGGCACAGTACTTCGCCCTACTTCTCGGAGAAGAGGTTTCGCAGTGGCTAATACTCTCCTCTCTCCTGGCGGTGGCCGGCGTCTCCCTCCTCGCCGGCGGAGGCGGCGCGCGGCTAAGCCCCCTGGGCCTGGCGGCGGCCGCCGGCGCTGCCCTTCTGTGGTCCCTCGGCATGACCGCCGTGAAGCTCGCCGTGCTGGGGAGCGTAAATCCCATGGCAGTCGCCTACCTAAGGGCCGCCTCAGCCTGCGCCGCCCTCGGCCTATATCTGGCGGCGAAGAGGAGGCTGAAGGTTGTCAAGTCCCCCCTCTTCGTAGCGGCCTCCCTCATGGATCTAGGCGTCGGGTCTGCCCTCTTCGCCTACGCAGTCGGGAAAATAGGCCTGGCGCCTACGACCATATTAGTATCCGCCTCCCCCCTAATAACGCAACTCTACGCAAAAGCCACAGGCGTCGAGAACCTGACGCCCAGACAGATGGCAGGCGCCGCGGCGATCTTCGCCGCGGTCCTCACGGCGGTGGGGTCAACGCCCAGCGCCACCCCACCCTAGGCTTGCACTCACGTTCACTGAAAGACCCCGCATCCACCGACGCCTCAGGCCTTCGCACGCCTTGGTGGCGCTGGCCATCGTAATGGCCCGAATCTGGAAGGCCGCCTCAGCCGCGGCGGCTAGCCGCATCTCCTGACGTATGCAGGTGAGTGCCTCATGACTCTACACGAGACGTACAGAAACGACACGTCCATAAACGCGATAAGAGGCACGTTCCACCTAACATAGACGTCGAACCCCATATCAAACGCTTGAGAAAGCAACCCACCGGTCAACAAGTTCAGAACCGCCAGAAGAATTACGTAAAGCCACAGCGACCCCACCACGAACAAGAAGCCCCACAGCCACCCGTCGTAGCTCGCGAATGGTAGCGCAACTACTACGTAGACGAGGCGCTGACCCTCTCCAAAACCAGCTAGACCGACTGGCCTACGCCCACTGCCCCATGACCTATGAAAACGTGAGACGCCATGTATATGTTGGCCACCCAGTACTTCTACAGCGCAAAGACTAAAAGGCCGACTCTGCCAGACGCCGCCGTCAAGGCGCTGATAAGCAAGGTGTTGCAGGCAAAGCCCTAGAAAGAAGCCGCAGAAGCCGCCGGCGTGAGGTGGGGCGCCCTCATGCTCCTCCTCCGCGAAGTCGTGAAGACCCTCCTCTTCTACTACTACGGCGGAGAATTCGAAGTACCTCTCTTCGTCGTGGGGACAGTCCGCGGCAATGAGTGGCAACACGACTCCACGGCAGACCTCATGCTGACGCCTCGGTCTATCTCACGTTGAACCGAAAGCAAGCCAGATGCCACTCACCCGAACCGTATCTGGAGCCGGCACGCCGGGGCGGCGGGAAGCATAAATGGAACAGACGCACCGACCTCCACAACGGCGCGTTGATTCATCTTACGAGGAGACGCAACTTACTGCCGCAGAGGGAAACCCTCGCCGGCTGATGAGCAGGACCTGCCGTCCGCCGCCTGGGCTGGGAAGCCGCAAGAGAAACCATAGAGATGACAGGCCATGCAACTAAACAACTTTATGAATACCAAAATTTTCGATCTCCCCGGCCCGAGGGGTTGTTATGCACAACGTTTTTATAGTTGACTGGAGGTGGTCTCGTGGCTGATGCCTCCAGCATTGCTTACGATGCGCTTAAGATGGCTGTGGAGCACGTCTTGGACAAGATTAGAGAGGGTAAGAAGCTATCCACTGAAGACGTGCTTGTCCTCTACCTCGGCACCATAGTAGGCGACTTGAAAGAAATAAGAGCCGACATAGCAAGACTAGACCACAGAATAGACGAAACAAACAAGAGGATAGACCAGACAAACCAACGCATAGACGAAATCGTCAAAACACTCTCGGCGCGGATAGACGAGACCAACAAAAGGATTGACGACTTGGCGAGGAGTCTCTCCGCCAGAATTGATGAAACAAACAAGAGGATTGACGCCGTCCAGGCCACCCTTCTGGAGATCCAAAAGCTACTGCTGGAGCTCGTCAAAACGCGGCAATCGGCTCCTTGAATGGGGATACGCGGATCTCTGACCGCCTATCTCCTATATTTTGGCACAGTGCCTCTAGTCTCTGTGCGGGCCACCTCCTTGTTGTATATGTGTTTGCTTGGTGGATGTATTCCGGCTCGCAGGGTAGGTTTAGCTCCGCGTCGCCTACTACCCGCCGGCCGGCGACTAAGCCGTGTGTCGATAGGAAGAAGTCTGAAGCGACGATTCTCCGGCCTTTCCACACAACGGTGCCTTCTGACCCCTCCGCCGCGTAGGTGGCAAGGTATCTCCCGTCTAATGTAAAAACCAATACCGTGTCGACTCTTCGCTCATCTCGACACCTCTCAGATGGTACAGCATGTCCACGTGGAAGCTTACGCCCCAGCAACAGGAATGAGTATGTATAGGGCGAGCATAGAGATAAACCCAACCCACTGGATCTCCACGAAGAGGGTGTGTGTGGCGGGGGTTGCGGGGACGAAGATCCAGAACCTGTTGAGTATCCTGTTTAGAAAAAACTCAAGAACTAGAAAAAAGAGGTACATTTACCTTCTGCGGAGCGCAAGACCAGCCACCACAGCCAGCAACGCCACCAACACACCTATCACCGCCCAGGCCCAAGCAGGCGTTGTCTCAACGACGTAGGTCTGTGTAACCGTCGTAGCGGGGGTCTGCGTGGCGGCCACGGTGGTCGGTGTCATTACCTGGGGGAAGGCTGACGCGGTTTTGGCGGGGCTTTCCTTATCGGCATTAAGGGGGTCTTTTTTATTTGTTCTCAATTCTGCTTTGCCTCGGTACTCCGGCTGGAGGCCTATCTGTTTTAGGGTGGTCAGCGCCTCTTCTATCCCGTGTGCTGTTATGTCTATGATGCCTCCGTCGGGTTTTCTAAACACCACGGGGTATGCGCCGTCTGGCGTCTCTAAGTACGCCTCAGCTTCTGTTCTGTGGCTGGGCCGCGCATCTGCAGGTACGACGAGTAGGAAGTACGTCCTGTCATACAGCGGGACAGGTGCGGTTTCGTTGGTGAAGAGGATTATGCCGGGCGCTACGTCTCTCGGCACCCACACCACCAAAAGCTGCTCCCCGAACCGCCCGGAGATGCCCGGCACATGAGGCACGTCTTCAGCTATCTCCACGTCGCTCTCCACCTCGTAAACATAAACCCTCTCAGCCGCCGCCGACAAAGCAAACAACGCCAAAACCACCAACGCCGCCTCCCACCGCGCCGCCGGGAAGCCGCCCCTTAACTTAGGTGATGTCACGTGGCCACCAGAAACTCAACTATTTTCTTACGTTCGTCAACTAGATGACTCAATTATTAGTTTTGGCTGTAAACATAATTAAAATTAAAAACTGGCGACGTGGTTCTGCCAAAGGCGTGAGCTGGCTTCGCGTAGATACTGCTGTACCGCATGCATGTGCCGTCTCTTTGGCTGGTGGTTGTGGCCATCCTCTCGGCGTGTTGTGCGGCAGGTCGGGCGGCGGCCTGCGTCAGGGGGCGGGTGTGGGTTTGTAGAGCTTGAGGTATAGGATGACTGCAAGTAGCAGAGTCCACATGGGCGTCAAGGCGTTGACCCACCTGTTCAGCTTTGTGCAGTTTTCCGTCGCCGATATGTGCAGAAGCTCTAGGACCACTAGGGGGCCGTAGAGCAGAGCCGCTGCCTTTGTCCAGCTTGGGAACCCCAGCATGTGCGCCATTGTAAGCCCGGTGGCTCCCAGCGCCGCCAGCGCCAGGGCCTGGAGGTGGGCCACCCGTCGATATTTGGCTAAGACGTCGTCGTTGCATATGTCGCGGACCACGAGGTAGGCGCCGAGGCCCGCCGCCGTCCACACGGCAAACGAGAGGAGGTGAATCGCCTTCAGCAACGGCCACAAGCCCTCCACACCTAGGCGTCTTCAGGGCTTTAAAAACGTTTGTCAAGCCGCCGGCGTCATATTAAAATAGGGAATTTGGATGAAGTATGGCCGTCGTAATTACGTCGGGGAGGGCGCACAAGGCCGAGTTGTTGGTTAAAATATTGCTGAAACACGGCATTGAGCCGGTCTATCTGCCCGTCCTCAAGGTAGAGGAGGTGGGGGTCGACGTGGCGTCCTTTGTGAGGCAGATCGAGGGCTTCCACGTCTTCATATTCATGACAGGCCAGTCGGCCTTCAGCCTGGCCAACTTGGCGAAGTCCGCCGGCGTGTACGACCAGCTCAGAGAGAGGCTGAGGGCTATGGAGGTGTACTGCCGCGGCTCCAAGGCGGCGGGCAACGTCAAGACCCACTTCGGCGTAGAGTGCAAGGCCACGTACGAGACCAGCGACGAGCTCCTCCAGGCCGTGGGCCCCAGGCTGGCCGGGAGGAAAGTTGCCGTCTCCTTCTACGGGGTTGTGGACACAGAGTTTCTGGAGGAGCTGAGGAAAACCGCGGCTGAGGTGGCCTACATACAGACCTACCACAGCGAGGAGACCGACAACGCCAAGGCCGTGGCCGACGTGGTGCTCAGGGGGGAGTGCTCCCTGGTGGTCTTCACCAGCGGCGTCGCGGTAGACGCCTTCTTCAACTCCCTAGACGAGGGCCTCCGCGCCAAGGTGGCGGAGGCGCTGAACAAAGGGACCTGCAGGGCGGCCGCCATAGGCCCAGTCACCTCAGACACTCTGGCCAAGTGGGGCGTGACGCCCGCAGTGGTCCCTGAGAAGCCCTTCCTGGCGTATCTAGGCCAAGCCATAATAAGCTACCTACAGACGCGGCGGGCCGCGGCCGGTGTCTAGCCTAGAGCTCCGGTTCGAAGGCTTGTTGCCAAGGCCGCCGCGGCGTAGCGTGGAGGAGGTGGCTAAGTGCCTGGGCTGGAGCTACGAGGGCGTCGAGGCTGGGTGGCACGTCCTCGCCATCCCACTAGACGCGCCCCTCCTCAAGGCCCCCAAGGTGTACATAAGGGAGGAGCCGGGCCGCTACGTCGGGCGCGGCTCGGTGCCGGCGGGCGAGCTAACATTCGAGATCCAGATAGAGAAGGCGGGGGAGGCGTATCGGTGGCTGTTTCGGGGCGTCCAGAGAGGGCTCATCAACGTGCTGGGCAGGCAGTTTTTCGAGAGCTTGGTCAGCCGCCTTGTGGAGAGGATAGTGAGGTGTCTCTAATAGACAGCCACTATATCATCATACCCTGGACTTCGTGTTCTAGGTTGTGGCAGTGAAACGGGAAGAGTTGCCTCTCGCCTATGCCGTCGAACTGCACCGCCACCTTGACGGCCTCGCCGGGCCACACAAGCACCGTATCTTTAAGGCTTAGATCCATAGGCAACAGCCCGGACTTGTCCACGGCCATGTCAGCTACCTGCGGAGGGCTGTTCTGCCTTTGGAGAACCCACATGGGGAAGCCGTGAAGGTGCATGGAATGAGGCATCGATCTAACGCCGTTTGTGATCTCCCAAACCTCCACTCCCCCTGTAGCACAGCCGGCGCTCGGCGCGGCCTCTGCGCTTTCCCCATGCGTGGTTCCGCCGCTCGCCGTGGGGGTTCTCGGCGGCCGGAGAATCAAACGCTATTTCGCCGGCCTCCCCCTGGGCTACGCCGCATGGGCAAACGCCATAGCGGCTACCAGCGCCCTCTAGGCGCTGGGGCAGTGGACAGCGCCGCTTTTTTGCCATGTTCTTCTCGCTATACCTGATCCACGAACGCCTCCCGCCCTGGAGAGTACAAACCCTGGGAGGCCGCCTCTCTAGGAAAGGGCCGCTGGTGGCCGGCTTCTGACGCTTCTCACCGACCTGCTCAGCACCCGCGATCGGCGCGTCTCGGCCATCTCCCTAATGGCTCTCGACAGCGCAGAAAGACACCTTTTGCTGGAAACCTATACGTCAACCCGTGCCTTAGTAATATACATACTTACCAAGGGGTTATCTGCAATCTAGGAAATACCACAAACCGCTTATACAAACGATTACCTCGGTAGCACAACTTTAATGCTTCTCATCTGATGAACTGGAGGCCGCCGGCGCCGGCACAGACTTATCAACAAAATCAGAATCATGGAAAAAAATTTTGACAACAGTTAAAAAACCCACAAGTTCTAACACACATGGCTGAAAAGCCTCAGGTGGAAAAGAAGGCTCAGGAGGAAAAGAAGGTTGACGCCTCTCGCAGAACTGCAATAGCCGCTATTGGCGGCTTAGCCGTGGGGGGTGTCTTGGGGTATCTACTTGCGCCGCGGGCGCCTCCCGAGACGGTCACCCAGACCGTTCCTGTCACTACTACTGTCACCCAGACTGTCACAGTCACCCCGACGGCGCCTACTCCTCAGCCAATTGCCAAGTATCCGCGGGCTAAACTTGCCAACATCTCCGAATTGCAACCTAAGCGACCCGTAGTAAAGCAATACGCAGGCGTGAACGTTTGGGTGGTTAAGCTTGGGGAGCGGGCTGTGGGGGGCGTGGGTCCAGATAGCGACGTCGTGGCCTTTGCGAATTTATGCACCCACATGGGAGGGCCCCTGGTCTACAACCCTCAGAACAACTGCGCCGTCTGTCAGATACACTACTCGCAGTTTGACCTGGCCCGAGGCGGCAAGATGGTCACAGGCCACGGCACGGAGCACCTCCCGCAGGTCGTGTTGGAGTTCGACGAGAAGACAGGCGATATCTACGCCGTGGGTATAAACCAGCTTGTCTATGGAAAACTCAGCAACCTGTAGCCATGTCGTTTAGGCATCTGGGCAGGGTCCCGATTCCGCCGCCCAACGCCGAGAGGTACACCACCATGTGCCAGTTCTGCAATGTGGGTTGCGGCTACGACGTCTATGTATGGCCGGCCGGCGAGGAGGGCGGCCTAAAGCCGGGCGAACACGGCGTGGTGTACAGAGTTAAGGACCAGGTCTACGGCAGAGAGTTGACGCCGCAGTCCACGGACTTCACAAAGCTAGCCCCCTTGACGCATGCGCAAGGCATCCCCTGGATCTCGGAGGCCATGGTGGTGAGGACCATACGGCGCGACTGGAAGCGCAGTAGAGGCACCGGCGAGTGGCGTGAGGTGTATGTGGCGCAGATACCCTCCCCCGAGTGCCCAATAAACATGGGCAACCACTCCATCAGGGGAGGCACCAACGGCGAGCGTAACTGGTCGCCGTTGAACGTGGCTGGCGCAAGGCGCCTCAAGCAACCGATGGTGAGATTCGGCGGGAGACTTGAGGTGGTGCCGTGGGATTACGCCATCGACTTAGCGGCGCGGGTGGTGAAGGGAGTTATCGACAAATGGGGCGTAAACAACCCCAAGTGGGGCAAGGAGGGACACGCCGTATTCGCCCACAGGATGGACCACGGCGGCGGAGGCGGCGGGGCGATGATCGAGAACACAGCGGCAGGGCTCTTCTTCTTCTACGGCGTCAGGACGGCCTTCGCCAGGATACACAACAGGCCCTTCTTCGGCCCGGAGAACCCGGCCATAGGCGACGCGGGCCCCGGCGCCATGAACAACTCGCTCCACGACCTCCGCCTCGCCGACGTCATAATCTACTGGGGCGCCAACCCCTACACCACCGGCACCGTGATGTTTATTGAACACGCCCTCGCGAACCTCCGCGGCCAGACCGCCGAGGAGAAGAAGAACTGGTTCGCCGGGGAGCCCGTCGTGGACACCTATATGATAATCGTAGACCCCAGGAAGACGGAGACCGTGGAGGCCGCGAAGGCGGCGGCGCCGGACCGGGTGCTTCACCTAGCGCCGGAGCCCGGCACTGACATAGTGCTGGCAAACGCTATAGCCCGCGTTATCTACGAGAGGCATAGAGACACCGTGGATAAGATACTCGCCGTCTACAGGCAGGCGGCCCAGAGCGGCTTCAAGTGGGATGAAAACTCATGGCGGCTCTACCTGGAGGAGGCTTTAGAGATCAACAAGAAGACCCTGGACCAGTACCTCGCCGAGGCCGAGAGGATCACGGGCGTGCCGAGAAGCGACATAGAGAAGGCGGCCGAGATAATAGGCGCGCCGAAGCAGGGAGGGGCCCCCAAGAGGGTGTGGCTGATGTATGAAAAGGGCGTCATCTGGAACCAGAACTACAGGTCTATCTACGCGGTGGTGGATCTCTGCGCGATGACGGGCGCGTTCAGAGGCATCCCCGGCACGGGTTGCCAGAGGCAGGGCGGCCACCAGGAGGGCTACGCAGGCCCCGAGCCGCCGCCGCCCCCCTGGACCGCCGAGCGGCATCACGTCAGTCCATGGAACTTCGCCAAGGAGAAGGGCATACAGCTCAACACCTACGACGACTACAAGAGGCTTATGGAGTCTTGGTACAACGAAGTGTATAGAGAGGGCTACTACAAGACCAGGTGGCCTGCCGGCGACAAGTACATGCCAACAACAGACTTCCGCCTGGAGGACGGCGAGGGGAAGGTGCTTTGGGTCCACGACATGGATAACTACAAGCTGGCGCCGGCGGCGCAGAGGCTTAAGGCCGCGGTCAGCGACAGAGCGTGGAGGGTGACCCGCTACATATTCGCCGAGGCTTTCGCCGAGATTGGGGGTAGAGACAGCAAGGAGCAGTACGACGTAAAGGCCGTCGAGATACCTGTGACTACCAGGCCCAGTTCTGCGGAGTACGCGCAGAAGGTGCTGGAGGCCTTGGAGAAGACGGGCGGTCTCTTCGTGATTGTGCAGGACATCTACCCGACCTTCATGATGGAGGACGCCCATGTGGTGTTGCCAGCCGCCTTCAACAACGGCGAGACGCCAGACGTCCGGATGTCGGTCCACGAGCGGCGGTTCAGAATTGCAGACGCGTGGTTGGATCCGCCGGGGGAGGCCAAGCCAGATTGGTGGATCTACGCCACGGTGGCCAAGAGGATTGTGGAGCTGTACGAGGCGGAGGGCAGGGGGAACGACCCCGTGGCGCAGAGATTCCGCGCGGCCTTCCAGCCAATCTGGGACGCCATGGAGAGAAACGCCAACGACCCGAGCGTCGAGGTGGAGAACGAGATATTCAAGGCGTACATAGCCAACGCAGACGAGACCTATGCGAAGCTCGGCGTCGGGTGGGAGGTGCAGTACTGGACGCCCGCCTTTAAGAAGCTGGATCTCAACGTACTCCGCAAGTTCAGGACAGTCGGCGTGATTCTCCCGCTGACGGAACTGAACATATACCCAGACGGCACGGTGGAGGCCAGAGGCGTGGTGAACCTAATGGAGCCGGCCCTGAACCCGCAGTACAGGGAGGAGGTAATTATCGCAAGGCCCGACGGCACAATAGAAAGGAGGATAGAGATGGCGCCCTCGGAGAAGGCCAGGGCATACGCCGTGGGCGGCCTGAGGGCGTGGCCTGCGCTGTGGCTCGGCTACCCGCCGTACGTCGAGGAGGCGAGGGGACGCTACAAATACTGGGTAATCAGCGGCCGCTACAACGAGATCTGGCAGACCGGCTACGCCGACCCCAACTCTGAGGTGTTGATAAGACGGTGGCCGTACTCCTTTATACAGATAAACCCCGCTGACGCCGGAAGAGAAGGGCTTCAAAACGGCGACGTCGTGGTGGTCTACAACGACCACGGTTCCGTGCCCGCCATAGTGTGGATAAGCGAGGTCGTCAAGGAGGGCCACATCTTCCTCATCATGGCTCATCCCTACAGCGTAGGCGCCAACGCCGTGACGACGCCCAGCGTGGAGCCTGCGGCACAGAACCCAGACTACAAGCTAACCAAAGCTAACTTGGTAAAAGTAGGGACCCTCCAGCCTGAACTCAAGGCTCTATTAACATTTAAAGATATAAAGCTCGCATAATTTATTGTTTTTTAACAAAATATTTTTGTTTTTATTTATATCTCTCCAGATTCCTATATACTCTCCACAACATCCGCAGTGCGGCGTTTTGTAGATAACAGCCGCGTAGCGGCTTTCAGCAGGATTTTTCTGCTACGGATTCATGTTGCTAGTTACCACAAAGAACCGCCACGACGACCGTAAGCGTCAACAACGCCGCCACACCAATCAGCCAGTTCTTAAGCGCTTCCAACCGCCATTGTTTTCCCTCTTTTTATGCCTCGGAGAGGCCGCAGGAGTGTTCGACTTGTGCATGTCGCTATTTATCAAACAGTGAGGCTGGGGAGGCGCTACCTTTATTAAGTTATAGCAACACCGAAAAGTGGTTCCCCGTCTCGTCGTCTCTTCGTTTAGGGGGATGTCCGGCAAGACCATCGTGTCGCTGGCATTGATGTATGGACTTCAGCGGAGGGGCCTTAGGGTGGCGCCGTTTAAAATCGGGCCGGACTACATAGACCCCACCTACCACGCGGCGGCGACGGGGAGGCCCAGCAGGAACCTAGACGTGGTCTTGATGGGCGAGAGGGGGGTCGCCGAGAGGTTCCTCAAGTACTCCGCCGGGGCGGACATAGCAGTGATAGAGGGCGTGCTGGGCCTTTACGACTCGGTGGACGGGGTCTCCGAGCTGGGCTCCACGGCGCAGGTGGCCAAGTTGCTGAAGGCCCCCGTGGTCCTCGTCCTCAACGGGGAGAGGG
>Ga0079998_114328_pt1 | contig 32561 bp, 35 predicted proteins | sample PerSpoBPS_BMetaG_FD_69201 | JGI IMG/M metagenome (GOLD analysis project Ga0079998, IMG submission 69201) | Thermal spring microbial communities from Yellowstone National Park, Wyoming, USA - Perpetual Spouter B (PS_B) MetaG (SPADES assembly)... | ecosystem: Environmental > Aquatic > Thermal... | reverse complement strand
ATGGTGGAGATGGCGAGACAGATTGCTGAGGAGGTCGGTAAAAGATATCCGGCCTACAACAGACTCGTTGGGTTGCTGGGGATTAATGGTAATCCGTCGGCATTGGAGGCTCTAGCCGAGGGCCTTGTCTTGCCGGAGTGGGCTTCGTGGCGTAGAACCAAGAACTATTTCGGAATGTGGAGGGGAGATGAGAAGACACGCTTCCACAGGTCGAAGACTGCTAGACAGGCCCTTGAAAGACTTACGATGAGCATCAAAGGCTATGCAAGAGGAAAAGAACTCAAAGAAGTCCTAAAGACCATCTGGATAACATTGAAGGCCCAGAAGGCCGGGCCGGTTCCAGCCTGACGGAGAAAAGACCCAGGAGGCTGGAGCGGCCGGCTAATATCACCTAACCACCCCCTAGAGAGCGTCTCATAGGGGTGGTACGGCCTCAAACATACACCTTCCGGTCTTCTGGGTTTCTCTAGTGTCAGGCTGGAGAAAGCTCGACCCCTCCCCCCTCTTTCCTTCCCCTCGTTACCCTCTTCTGAACTCATCTCTAAATTCCGTATCTTAGGTGTATGATTATTGATGGTATTGTTGCTAGGGCTTTGTATGTTTATGCTAGCCTCTCATACCTTATGGTTATTCTTCTGAATGATTTTAGCCATCCGAAGAACCTCTCTACAGCAGACCCCATCCTCCTGTATAGCTCAGTATTGTATGGTCTAGGCTTCCTACCATTCCTGGGATTCACGGGTATGTTAGGCTCTATATCCATGGATTCTAAGCCCCTCCTTATGGATTCAGTGTCGTATGCCGCGTCTGCGTAGAGCTGCCCAGGCTTTCCATCTAATCCCTCCACAAGCTCTAGAAGCTTCTTGGAGTCATGTTCGTTCCCAGGACCTATAGCTATACTTAGAGGCATAGAATCCCTGTCTACGCATACATGTATCTTAGTCCCCTTCCTATGCTTGAAGCCATCGTATCCTACCAGCTCAGGGTATTTAAAGTCTTATCCGGACACTACCTGTTTAGTAGTTGTTGGTGTCCCTTCAATAGGACCTATAGGCCACTATCATCCTCCGCATGACTAGGAAGTCTTCCAGTAACTCTTCTGAACCATCTCTCCTAAATCCTCATTAGGGCCTTTATGTCGCCCCTCGCGTCGTCTTGGGAGCTTTAGCTCCATGCGCATCTTCTCAATCAACGTAAGCCTCCTAAGATAGTATACCTCTACTCCTCTCCTCACAAGCTCTAGCGCGCCGTCCATATAATGGACAGGCAATGTATCTACAAATAGCTTGTCTCGGGGCCCGACCGATCTCGCTGAAGCCATCTACGTGCCTGAAAGAGACTCCATCAGCTGTATACGTTATCTTGAAGCCCCCGCCATTCCTAGACCTCCTTGAACATCGGCGTCGTACCTCACCACTCAGCCCACCCCCTCATGAGTAACTCTAGCAAACTCGCTAATACCTACTCAAGGCTCCCGCTCAGTGAGATCTAACATATTCTGTGGGGACAAGATAGGCTGATAAGATTTCAGCTAATAAACCTAGGCCCATTACCTCGTGGGTGTTTGCAACCTATATCTAAAGGACGCGTCTCCTGTGCTTACTGTGATTTCGTAGGTCGCGCCCTTCTCCCACGCCAAGCCAACGTATATCGCTCCGACAGAATTTCCCTCTATCCTACATGGATCCGATGTGCAATAGTACGTGCCGGCTGGTGGAAATAAGGCGTTAACTGAGCTGTTACCCGCGAGGCCTGTGCCGTAAGATGACATCTTAAGAGGTATTCCCTTATAATGTGACCCGTTGATGATGACGGCCTTCACCTCGATGCTTTTTGTACTGGGGTTATAGAGGCTGAGGGTGAGGGTTGATATATCGTTGCTGAAGTTGTATCCCACGAGATGTAACTCATCTGGCTCGGTGTGAGGATATATGAGCGAGATTGTTATTGCAGATATAACTGCGATTATCGGTATTATGACCAGCAGCCTAGGTAGCTCTCTCACGGTCTTCACCCATCCTCCTAATCTGGAGAAGAGATCTTACGGTAAATAGAATAACACCCCAAGCAGTCATCACAACCGATGAAACCAACACTATTAGAACGGTGTTGGCCTCGATAGGGACGCCCACAAGCCTTGGGTCGGGCCAGTAGTTCTGGGAGACAATGTTTGTATGTGGAAGCTCGAGCGGTGGGAAAGCCATGGTACTCGTCAACACCGTCGTCGCGTTAGCCGCAGACAGTCCTCCGCCGCCGTCAAACACCGTGTGAACGACATATTTCCCAGCGCTTGGCGGCTTATAGAGAAGGGATGCATTTCCAGCATGGTCTGTTACGGCGGAGCCTATAACTAGGGGGGCGAAGGATGTTTCCACAAGGAATCGTATTATTATTCCTTCAACGGGTTCGTCGTTCTCGGTTAAAACCACGGCTCCGACCAGATAGCCCGACGGGGTAGAGCTTATCCATGGACTTATCTTTACATTCGTAAGCTTCTTGGATGTGGGACGCACATCAAGCACCCCGTCCTGAAGGTTCTCATGCCCCCTGCATCTTAGGGTGCATCTTATCTTGAAGGATCCAGGCTGGTTGACCACCAGCGTGGCGTCTTGGCTCGGCTCTTCACGGCTCAGCCTCACTGAAATTCCGTATTCAGGTATCTCGATCCTATGGGGATTGTCTGTCTGTAAATCAGTGTCGCCGTAAACGAATCTTAGCTTCACTGTATCTCCCTGCTCAACAGTGAGTCGGAGGTCTCTAGAACCATTAAATCCGTCTCTTGACACAATTATGAGAAATTCCTTCATGGATGGCCTGTCATCATTTTGCCCGACCCTTATTTCAGCAGCGGCCACGTCCCCAAAGACTAGCGGTAAGTTTAGGGACATCAGCCCTATGATGAGCAGGATTGGTATAATCCTCACGGTACCATCAACCTCGCCCTCTCTAGAACTCTCCTGAGATACTCAATTCCAGCATTAGCGAAAACTGTAATTTTATAGCTGTTGTACCAGAGCTCCATCTTTGACTGTCGCGGGACGTGGATCAATAATCCCCCATCCCCTACATGTATCGCCTCCGAGCCTGGCGGGGGATTCCCTGGCGGACCTAGAGGATACTCTAGCTTCTGAAAAATTACCATAACCTTGACAGTCTCCGTATACAGTCCTAGGTCCTCTAGACTTGCGTCGTCTATGAGGATCGTTAACATCCTTGCTTGAGGGTTGTAGAACAGCCCTACCACATCCAGTCCAAAACCTTTTAACCCATCAGGTTTCAGCCCCAGACCCCTCACATCTCTTAAGCTCGCGGGCGCCCCGAGTACTGCTAGGCTCCGACGATAACCTCTTGAGTTTTCATAGATGAGCTGGCTGAGGTACCTGCCTCCAAGCCATCCTATGGTTAAGCCGGCGAGGGAGCTGGCGATTACACGTAGGTAGGCTCTCCTCTCCGTCGGCCGCTCCTCCCCCAGCGGTTGCTTTGGAACTATAAGCCTCAGTATTTTAGGGGCAGTTTCAAGCTCCTCAGCCCTCAACTCATGCCCTACCGTCTCCCAGATTGACACTATTGGGAAAATTTTGCAAACACCACGTATATGAGCATGAACAGGGCGAAGGCACCTGACATGATGGACCACTCGACCCAGGTCGGCCTATATAACCCCCATGGATAAGGTAACTGTGGGACAGCAAGGCTTGGGACGACTATATTCCATCTCTCAAGCCACATCCCAATGTTTACCAGAGCCGCCGCCGCGACATATCCACGTGTGTTACGCGTTGCTGGGATGGCTAAGATGAGGGCCGGTATTATAAGACCGCCCAAGATCTGGGTCCAGAACGTTGATGAGTAGGGCCCCCAGAAGAGAGCGGTTAACCACCTACCCTCCATCTCCGTCGTCCCTAAGTATTTATAGCCTGTAACGAGGAACTCGTTTATCGTAAAGTATATGACCACTAGATCAAGTGCGAGAAGTAGTTTAGCCATAGCGTTGATGTGTTTGTCAGTGGTAGCCCAGCCGATCCCTAGAATATGTTTTGCCAAAACCATTATCAACAAGACCGTCGCCACCCCTGATAGTACTGCCCCAGCTACGAAATAGGGGCCGAAGATCGTGCTGTTCCAGCCCACCCTTAACGTCATCGCAAAATCCCATGAAACCACCGTATGCACAGTTATTACCATGAAGACTATGAGGTAGGTAAGAAGACGTATCAATCTTTCGAGCATTTCCCACTGTTTGGGTGTGCCTGACCATCCTAGCGACAGAGCATTGTACAGCCGATACTGTATGGATCCTTTGTTCTGCATCGAGTCTCGGAGCAATGCTATATCGGGTATCATGGGGATGTAGAGGTAGAGGGTTGAGGTTACGAAGTATGTGCCTATGCATATCAGGTCCCATAGGAGTGGTGACTGGATGCGGCCGAACAAGAATAGGTTAAGAACCCTCTCAGGCCTACCTAAGTCTATCAACGGCATCATCATGGCTACAAGCAGGCTTGCGAATGTCACGGCCTCGGCCATCCTAGTAACGGGTCGCCGCCACTCGTTTCCGGTCAATCTTAGTATGGCCGTGATCAGCGCTCCGATATGGCTTATCCCTATGAAGAATACGAAGTTTATGATATATATGCCCCATATGACGGCCCTCATACCGGTGACCCCTAAACCTGTGTTAAGCTGGTGGAGCCATGCATACGCGCCCCATATCACTATGGAGGCGAGCGAGGTCACCGTTAGGTAGAACCAGAACCCGCGTCTCCTAATGGGTGCGACTAACGTCTCGGCTTTTACGTACGGCTCCACACTCACACTGACCCCCCTCTTGGTGGGAGATAGTATACACGTGGCTCTGTCCCAAGCTCCTCTTTCAGCCTATATACACCTCTACCTCTTAGAAGCTCAGAAAGCTTCACCGTCTCATCACCGTTTGAGACCACATCCTCAGCCGCATCACCAAAGAAAAGCGCCCTATGTCCGGCGGCTGTGCATGCCTCAACGCATGCAGGAAGCCTGCCTTCCTTAATCCTGTGCCTACACCATATGCATTTTTCAACAACTCCCCGTCTCTTCGGAATATTGTGGTCTGGGGAGTATGGTATATTCCTCTCCTCTTCTAATACGGGCGGATCAAACCAGTTGAAGAACCTCCTCTCATATGGGCATGCTGTAATGCATATCCTGCAGCCTATGCATCTCTCCTGGTCTACAAGGACGATCTCGTCCTCGGAATAGAAAGTAGCACCAACAGGACATACCTTCGCACATGGGGCGTTCTGGCAGTTCTGACAAAGAACTGGGAGGAAGTGATCACCTATCTTGAAGACCTCTATCCATGGCTGCCTACCTCCATATCCATGCTCACCCCATGAGGGAGGGACCCTCATCTCCTCCTGACATGCCTCAACGCATTTCATACAGCCGTTGCATCTATCGGTATCTATAACGAAGACCCAATGCCTCTGCCTTCCACTCAGCGACCACTCGGTTTGGAGGGCTGTCTTAGCGGGAGGCTGGGGGCCTTCTATTGAGGCTGAGGCAACCGCCCCTACTACTGCCGATAGACCTAGAGTTAGGGCGTCACGTCTTGTGAGACGCCGCCTGTCCTGACTCGTTGTATAAGCACCTCAGTTATTAAAAAGAAAAAGAGGATGTTGTCCTCAAGGCCCCTCAATTTTACTCGATGACGATGAGATACCCCACCATGTACTCATGGTCTGGATCGCAATCACCCTTCTCGTGATCGTGGGGAGTACCGCACTCAAACTTGAAGACACCGGCCTTGTCAGCTACGAAGGTTACTGTTCTTGTCCTCGCAGCTGGGTCGGGGGCCTCATCCCTACCGGGAATCCTGCCCGTATCAATGTTATAACCTTCGATTACTAAAGAGTGGGCGTGGCGTCGGGGATTCTGAACAGTTAGCTCCACAGTATCTCCCTTCTTTACAATGATTACCGGTGGCTCCCATCTATGCATTTCAGGCCCAAGTTTTTCCTCTTCATCAACCTCTACAATGGCTTTAGCCTCACCCATCTGTAGTACTATCTTCACCGTAGCAGGTTCCAGCCCCTTACCAGGAGGACCAGGGGGACCTTGAGGACCAGCTGGACCGGGAGGACCCTGTGGGCCTGGGATGACAAAGTTGACAGCAACGGCTATTACGGCCAGTACTATGGCGGCGACAGCTAACGTCAACATAGTTCTACTATTCACCACATTTCATCACCTCATACCTCACGCATAAAATGAGTTTAGCCCTCAACATAGCTGTTCTAGGGGAAGTGGATTTAGAGTTGAAAGCAGAACAGTATTTCCTGAGCAAAGGAATATTTCTGACTAAACCCTAATAAGTCTAGGGGGTTTAGCTTAATTAGGTTGCAGTCCGAGAGAGACGCGGTTGGAGATTTCTTCAAAACATTGAGCCATCCTGTTAGGAGGGATATGATAAGGCTCCTCTATGAGCGGATTGACCTCTCCTACACAGAGCTTCTAAACGAGCTGAAGATAGATGAGGGGCAACTTAACTTCCACCTCAGAGCCATGAAAGTCCTGCTCGACCACAGCGGTGATGGCAGATATAAGCTAAACAACATTGGCAAGGCAGCCCACCACATGATAAAAGACATCACTAGGATCCTTGGCGCTGCAGATTATCTTGTAAAGCCAAAGATAAGTGGGGGATTGTTCCTAAGACTTGTTGTAGCCTTTCTACTGGATGTTGCTGTCTTCTTCGTGGCCACAGGCGCCTTCTTAGACGAGAATGTTTGGCATCTAGCTATGCTCCACTGGGCTGACGTGAGCAAGCATATGACCGGGATAATTGAGGCCTATGCACACATCTTTTTCGCTACCTTCATCGTCTTCACCCTTCTGGAGGCGTACAAGGGCCAGACACTCGGCAAATACCTGATGGGCATAAGGGTGGTGGCTGTTACGGGGCGTAGGCTTACCATCGTGGAGTCAGGGATAAGGAATGCTGGAAAGGTCTTCCTACTGCCGATAGACCTGATCGTCGGCATAATCTTCCTACGCAGTCAGGGATATGTTAGATTTTTCGACTACTACACTAGATGTATGGTGGAATCGATAAAAAATAGTGTTCCAAGCCAAATATAGTAGCAGACAAACATGCGCAACGCATAAAGCTCTTAATAACTCATCAAGCCCCCCATAACTACAACCTGTTAAGGATGTAGTCTAACATACGCATAAGGCATCAAAACAGAAACTAGGCCATAGACATAAAAAGAAGATAGGCGGTCTAAATTGTTAGAATCGGTTGAATTTGGAAGGTTTCATTTCCCAATTATTGGATTGAGGAGAATTAGGAATATATACGGCGACTTTAGGCGGACGCACGTTGAGCTGAAGGGTAAGCGTTACTTGCACATTGTGCCATACAAGGGAGACTATGCCACCCTGATCACGAAGCCATATGGATCATATCTACGAGCTGCTGGAGCTAGGTGGAGAAGTTTGATCATGTTGAATTTTCCCGCAGAAGCTCCCCTAACATCAGGGAGGACTTAGGCTATATAGAATCACTCTCCAGGCTGCAGTCTTGTCAAACGTGCCCCGGACGAGCTAGTTTTCAACTTGGGTGTTTAATACAATTGTCCCAGCTCATATTTTTCGGGTCTCTAATTAGTAGCAGGTTTATTCCTTGGATTTCTATGCGGTTTTCTCCGCTTGCCTTTTGGAGTTGACTGCGTTTTGCGGTGGGTTAAAAGATTCCGATGCTCAACAAGCGACCCAGAGGGCTCAAACGTGGTATTCATTCATCCTTCCAGCAAAACGTTTTACTAAGGATGGGTCGAGGTTTAAAGGCTTAAATAAATTCTATAGGTATGTGAGTGTGGGATTTGGATCGTTTCGAAGAGGCGAGGAGGTGGGCGGCTCAGTCTCGGAGAGATTTAAAAGCGGCCGAAGACAGCTTCATGTCTAAAAATTATGAATGGAGTTGCTTTCAGGCACAGCAAGCTGCTGAGAAAGCTGTTAAAGCCCTACTATATCTTCATGGTATGAGCAGCTGGGGTCACAGCGTAACTGAATTACTTGGCTATGTGAGGGATGTCGAGAGAGTGGGTGAGGATCTATACGTTGCGGGACGTGAGTTAGATAGACACTACATCCCATCCAGATATCCCAATGCCTTTGAGTCGGGGTATCCTGGCATGTATTACGATGAGTCAACAGCGATGCGAGCGTTAGAGTCAGGTAAAAAAATAATCGACTGGGTGAGAGAATGCTTGAAGAAAGCAGGACTAGAATTATAGATAGAGTGATTGAAAAGTTGGGGAGAACAATCGGGATAGAGGCGGTAATATTGTTCGGCTCATGGACTAGAGGTGGGGGAGGAGACTGGAGCGACATCGACCTACTAGTTGTGAGCAACCAGGTAAAACACACAAACATACTAGATAGGTTCAGGTTAGCAGCCGAGCTAAGAGAACCTAGAACAGACATCTTCATCTATACGTATGAGGAAGTCGAGTCAATGTTAATCAGGATGAACCCTCTGATCGTCTCGGCGCTCGTTGAAGGAACACCAATTAGGACAAGTGAAAGAGTTATAAACCTCATCGAGTATGCGAGAAGAAAATTCACCAAAAAAGGACGTTTATGGGTCATGGAACATTCTCCCCTCCTCCTCTGATGAGTGTAGAGCTTTATGGTTGTAGATGCTGAGTATCAGTAGCAGCCGAGTATAGCCCCACCCTTACCAGGGCCCCCGCATCAGGACGCGTATGACGGAGACATACTATACTTCATGAAAGGCTCTATGGAACTACAGCCTAGGATACATAAAGACTTCTAAGGGATTGATTTTCCCAAGAGAGATATACCATACACTATTAAGCATAGACGGACTAGTAAAAGAGATTGGAGTTGTTAAGAGGGAGAGGTCTAAGACTAAGCATAGCTATTAACCGGTGATGCGCTGCTGTAACGAACGAGGTTTGGAGAAGGCGACGAAGAGCAGGGTGAAAGCTAAAATTGAGTGGAAGATTGGGTATTTGGTGAGCTTGGACGAACGAGCCGAGAGGGATGCCGGCGACATACTCTCCCTGATTACTCAATACTTTGAGGCTATAGGAAGCTCGGGCAACTCGATCAATCTTGGTATAGGCGATCTTGACCACGATCTCTTTGACGTGCTTAAAGAGGAGGCTGTGAGGCGGATAACGTCCGGTTACAATAAGTATACCCAGACGGCTGGGATACCTGACCTTCGGGAGGAGGTTGCTAAGTATTACCAGCGTAGGTGGAAGTGTGAAATAACGTCTAAAAACGTCATCATCACTCCGGGCGCCTCAAACGCCCTCTTCATGTCAATCGCCTCCGTCCTTCGAGGAGGTGGTGAAGTCGTGATACCTACGCCGACCTTTCCCTCATTCAGCGCCCTAACCTTGATAATGGGTGGCAGGGTATATGAAGTCCCCACAAGGATGGAGGAGGGGTTTAAGCCGAGGGCGGAGACGATCGCCTCGAAGCTAGGCGAAAAAACTTGCGCCGTCATAATTAACAGTCCCTCAAACCCGACGGGAAGCATATATGACGAGGATCTGATAGGCGCCCTAGTAGATGAGTGCAAGAGACGCGGCGTCTACATCATCTCCGACGAGGTCTACGAGAGGTTTGACTACACCGGGCGGTACACGAGCTTAGCCAAGTTCTGGGACAGCTATGACAGGATCATAATAGTTAACAGCTTCTCGAAGACACTCGCCATGACAGGGTGGAGGCTTGGGTATATGGTCATCCCGGAGCACCTTTACTCCCGCGTGATGAGGCTTCAAGCCTTTATAAACGCCTGTCCGCCCAGCGTGGCGCAGTATGTCGCTCTCTTCGCCTTGAGATCCCCGGAGGTTGAGCGTTTGATAGACGCCAAGGTTGCCGAGTATAGAGATAGGAGGGATGGCATGTGGCGGGAATTGTCAGAAGCGGGGGTGCAGGTTCTCCTTCCGGAGGGCGGAATATTTCTATTTCCCAAGATACCGTTAGAGATGGACTCGGAGGCCTTCTGCAACAGGCTCGCCAAGAGTAAGGGCGTGATCACGATTCCCGGCCGCGCCTTCGGGGCAGGAGGGGAGAGACACTTCAGGATCACCATCTCAGCCCCCATAAACACGCTCACAGAGGCCGCGAGACGCATAGCGTCGTTTATAGAGGAGTGTAGGGCCTCCAAGTAGGCCGAGGTGGGCGCCACTTCTCTGCGGGAGGAACGGTTTTTAAAATGCCGCTGCCGAGCTGTTGGGCAGGTGGAGCTGAGCTGCCGTAATACGTAGTCATACTGGAGGCTGTTGCGGGTGCGCAGATCCCCCAAGATCTTCGACAAAGCCATCTGAACTACATCGCCTCTATGAAGGAGAAGGGCATCCTACTGGTCTCGGGACGCTTTACGGACGGTAGTGGTGGGCTATACATTATTAGTGCTGAGGATTTGCAGGAGGCCCTACGAATAGCCTCCTCCGACCCCTATGTCGTGAGCGGTGTCCGGAGGCCACAGGTAAAGGAGTGGGAAAGGGTTTATTGAGGGCCCGTAGGGTAAAGCCCTAGCTGGCCGTCGACAGAGGATCAGGTGCGGCGTGCAGGGCGCGGGTGCTGCGATCCTAAACACTTGGCAGGGAAGGGCCGCTGTGGGGGCCCTCGCCATCATGCTGGGCCTCTCCGTCTACGTCGTACTTGTCTTCCCATGTCTCCGATCGACGACGCCCGGCTGTTGGGCGACACAGGCATGTCCCAGGTAGCGACGAGTGCGCGCCGCCTATGGGGGAGGGCTGTGAAGATCTACGCAGATGTTCATAGGGATAAGAAGAGTGGTGACGGCTTCAGCAAACAACATCGGAACACGTCAACTTACCGCGAAGATGGGGAAGGAAATCCTCTTAAGATCCTGGAGGATGTATAGGCAGGATGCCTTTGGGGAGGCTGTCCATACCGGCGCAGGGATAAAACCCGGAAGCCGGTATGATAGAGGGTTTAACGCGCACCCACCATCGGGGGCTGTGATACACTAGTTAACGTCCGACCTCCTCTAAAGGGTTTCCCAGATGCTGCATGAGTGGCCAGCCACCCCTCCTCCCTCTTTCTCTTTTAATGATGAGACATAAATAGGCTGGGAGCGCAGTCGACCGTGGACAGCAACTTATGAGGCGCGGAGCGTTACTCGGGATAAGGCTGTGCAGCCCAGAGGGGGCCCGCCTATTCGACCTATCTTTACAGCCTGACAACACGCCCTTGCCCCAGGCCTCGCCACACGTTCTGCCGCGGGTCGATACTTCCTAGTTGATGTGCAGGGTGAGAAGTTTGTGATGAAGGTTATCGATGGTGAAGCTGTGAGACTTGCCGAAGACAGCAGTTTCAAAATAAATTGAATTAAATAGACGTAAGTAGTATTTCTGTTGATGGATAGGCTCTACACGCTAAAAGAAGCTAAAATGCTGCTGGGAGTCACTACTAAGAAAGACTATAGAGGTGGTAAACAGCGAGGAGAGGGCCCCTCAGGAAGAGTTCGTTGAAGACTTGATAACTATCGTGTCTCACTTCGCTGGAAAACTCTATGGGATGAGGTCGCATAAATATAAGGAGGTCGTTGAAGGTGTCAGGAGGCTCGTATCGGGTTAGAGCGTACAACTTAAAGCACAGCTTCGATATCAGCAAGTTTCTCGAAGCATATAGACGGCTTCTTCAAAAAGCTGTGGATGAAATATGGGCTAAAATCAGGTGGATTGAAAAGTACGATAGGGAGGGGAGAAAGAGGATTATACCAATAATCCCAAAAGACAACACCTTCAAGAACCATTATCTAAGAAATTTGTTGCTGGAGGACTGGAGCTACTCGAAGCACTACGTTGACTCAGCAATCAAGCAGGCATACTCTATGCTGAAATCCTGGTGGAGGAGGAGCTACCTAAAAGGAGAAAGGCGCAGTGAGAAGCCAGTAGTTAAGAGGAGGTTTGTCAGGATCAAGGAGACGCTCTACACCTATAGGGATGGGTGGATAAGGGTGAGCATGAAGCCTTACGAGGAATACCTGGAGTTCGACGTTTCAAAGGCCTAGTTCCTCAACAGAGCTAGGGGAGAGATGGGAGAGCTGATCCTAGGCGAAAGATACTTAACAGTAACGTTCAGGTTCAGGGCAGATGAGGGGGAAGCTGAAGGTAAGATAGCTTGGGACTGCAACGAGAAGAGCCTAGACGGATTCAGCCCTGAAACGGGATGGATCAGAATAGACCTGACAAAACTGTTCGATATTCATAGGGTTTATGAAACAAAGAGGGAGAGGTTGCAGCGGAAGGCATCGAAGAAGCCCTCGCTCAGGAAGGTTCTGGCAAAATACTCCAACCGTGAGAGAAACAGGGCTGAAGACTATATCCACAAGCTGACAACCTTCATAGCGAGGAAGCTCAAAGGCTATGCTCACGGCTTCGAATGCTTAGGTGAGAACGGAAGTCTCAACGGTTCAAAGGAGCATAATAGGGACATCTCGAAGGGCGATTATAAGACAATCATAACATTTATGGGATACAAATCAAGGGTCATAATCCTCAACCCGAAGAACTCCACTAGAAGGTGCTCCAGATGTGGGATGGTTAATGCCCCGAAAGGAGCATCATACGTGTGCGAAAAATGCGGGTTGAGGAAGAACAGGCAGCTCAACGCTGCCATAAGCCTGTACCTTCAGATGGAGGGCCTTTCTCCATCCCCCAAGCTCTTCGACGGGCTTATGAAGGGATGGAGGGGGTTCACCCTGATAGGGGAGGAGGCCGATGAGGGCTCCGATGAACTCGAGAGGAGCCTAGGCTGTTGAGTCCCAAGAGCTATATAAGTCTATCAAAGACTACATAGCTCAGAATCTGAGGAGAGGATGGCGGGACTGAACCGTATGTTTCCCTTGGGGGAGCTGGCTAGAGGGGATGGGAGGTTCAACAGGCCTTGGAGCTGGCACCTCAAGCCCCGGAGCGTCAGGATGGTGGACGCATCCATCGAGTTCTGTGACGGACTTCCCAGCCACGTGGAGAGCGACCTCGACTATTGGGTTGACATCGTTGGCCAGTATTGCCTATGGTCCGCCGAGATCGTAGCCTGGGTCGATGAGCCCAGGATCTACATAAGTAGCCCACACCAATATTTTTCCGGCATGATTGTGGTCGGATAGGGGTGCCGTTCCTCGGTTGTGGTTCTTGGAGGATATTGTGCATCGGGTCCTGAAGCTGCTTCCCCCCGAGGAGGCCCACAGGGCTGGGTTGGCCCTGCTGGGGCTCAGGGCCGTCAGGATCGGGGAGACGCCGAGGAGACTCAGGGTTAGGACAGTTATCGGTGAAGTTAGCCCGCCTGTGGGGCTTGCGGCTGGCTTCGACAAGACGGGTAGACACGTCTCGAGCCTGGCGGCGCTGGGTTTTGGCTTCGTGGTGGCCGGGTCGGCGACGCTTCACGCGCGTAAAGGGAATATGAAGCCGCGGATAGTTAGGAAGGGCCCCGACGGCCTCGTCAACGCGATGGGTCTTCCAAACCCTGGGGTGAAGATCTTCGCAGACAATTTGAGGCGTGAGGTGGCTAGAGCCGGCATTCCCGTGGTGGCCAGCATCGCCGGATCCGAGGTTAGGGAGCTTGTCGAGTGTTACGAGGCGCTGAGGGGGGTCGTGGCGGGTGTCGAGGTTAATCTAAGCTCGCCGAGCCTCTCTGGCGCCACATGCCTTTGGAGCCCAGAGTTCATTCGGGAGCTAGTAGCGGAGCTCTCTGCGGTGAGGTGGTCACCCATCATCCTTAAGGTCCCACCGTTGGCTAGAGCCGAGCTGCGCACCCAGATTCTCAGGGCTATAGAGATCTGGGCCGCGGGTGGGATGGACGCCGTGACGGCCGTAAACACGCTTCCAGTCGAGGAGCCGCGCCTCTCCACGGGATTCGGAGGTCTGAGCGGCCGCCAACTAAAATCCCATATGCTAGAGACCGTCCGGGAAGCTTCCAAGATACTCGAAGGGAGATGCGAGGTGTTCGCCGTCGGAGGCCTCTTCACAGCGGAAGACGTTGCCGAGGCGTTTGAGGCGGGGGCTAGAGCCGTGCAGATTTATACAGCCCTAGCCCTCCGCGGGCCTAAGGTTGTTCGAAATATCCAGAATGGTCTCATAAAGTTGCTAGACAATAGGGGCGCCGAGTATATCGAGGAGCTCTTTCCGGGATGAGCAGGTTAGGCTTTTTCCTGAACCTCTAAGCCCTGCCGACAACTACACCAGCCCCCCTATTTGCGAAAAAACAGAGCCGACCGACACGTGGAGAGTGTTTCACCATTTATATGATCCCACATGCCAGTTTTTATGCCGAGCGATATGGATGATCCCGCCGAGTATTTGGCCTCGAAGTATAAATATATCTTCGCTATCCCGGGTAGCAGGTTCTCTGACCTCCTAGTGCTCGCGACGGCTGGGCTGGCGGGATTCCTCGCGTGGCTGATAATTGGTGATTGGGGCGCGTCGTTTGCTGCAGTGTTCGCGGCCCTGGGCGTGGTCCCGCTTTTGCTGAACAAGACGGCGACAAGGATCTTTCGCGGACTACCCCTTCACTCCACCTATAGGCGGCTAGTCCAGGCCACACTCCTGACGAACTATCCGGCCCTAGCCATACTCGCAATATCCTGGGGGGCCAAGACTTTCTGGGGAGTGTATGGTCTCCAATCCACCCTATTCTCCGCCCTGTTCGCCGCGGTATCTTATCTTCGGGTAACCCTAACATCGGTGATCGATGGGGACAGGGCTAGAACCGCGGTGCCTTGGTCTCTGGTCGAGCCATTAACATCCTCAGTACTGATTACGGTTGGGTTCCAACTCTCAAGTCCCGTCCTACTGCCTCTCTCAGTAGCCCTAGGAGCTGCGACAGGGACGGCTACGATAATCCTCCTTGGTAGAAAAGACAGAGATGGGGTTTCGTCACTCAGACTAGCGCGCGGGTTGTCTAAACTGATGCTTGAGAGCGACCCAAACCCTTTGGAGGGCGCGCTTGAGGGGCTGGGAAAAAGCGTTGAGAAGGCGTCCGAGCTGTTCCTACTTAAAGGACGCAGGACAGGCAGGCTGGTAGCACTTGTGGTGCTTCCTTTCCATATGGGTCCCTTCAGGAGACTGGGAAGCTCGATGCTTAACTGGCTAGTCGAGGCTGAGGCAAGCAGGAGGGGTTTTACTGCCATAGCTGTAAAGGGGTGCAGCACCCATCGATCCGACATTATATCTAGCAGACAGGCCGCACTAATAGCTAGAGAGATCGTTTCAAGGATTGAGGCCCCATCGGATGGTTGGAGCCGCGAGGCAGCGCTGTATCCTCAGATTGAGGTTGATGGAAGCCACTCGTTGACACTTGAGCTGGCTGGGAGGAGGATCGCTATAATAAGTCTTCATCCGCGCCCTATGGAGGATCTGCCAGAAGAAGTGGCAGCGTTCGCCGACGAATACAACGTCACGGTCATTGATCCTCACCATTCCTTCTCCCCCACCTGCAAAAAGCTTAGAGAAGAAGAGATCTCAGCCGTCATGAGGCTGGCCAAGGAGTGCGCTTTAGTGGGGGGTGGGTGGAGGGGAAGCTTGAGGTTCTCTGTCGCGCAAAGTGGTGTCGGCTCAGCCCGCTATGATCAGGGGATAGGCCCTTGCGGCTATTCATTTTTAGGGCTGGAGATTGGGGGTAAGAAGGTGGCCCTCGCGGTTGTGGATGGGAACAACGCTCTCCCCCACCTGCGTTGCGCCTTGACCAGCAGCTTGAAAGAGCAGGGATGGGAACAGGCTGAGCTCATAACGACAGACACCCACACGGTTAACGGCGTTATCCTAGGTGGCCGGGGATACGTCGCGGTGGGCGAAAAGATCAGTCAGGAAGAGGTTGTGGAGACATTCTCAAAGCTATCCAAGGAAACCCTCGAGAGTTTGGAGGAAGCCGAGGCCAAGTACTTGAGGGTGGTACACAGGGGCGTGATGATCTATACGGACGAGGCTTTCAGAAGCCTTGCCCGAAGAGTTAGGAGACACGCCGCATTATACCTAGGCCTACTCATATTCACCGCGGTCTGCGCCGGCTTATTCTCAATCCTGTAAGATGGGGCGCGAATAACGTACAAGACACATCAACCGGCCTTTAAATATAACAACTTATCCGGACACTATCGCTAAGCTAAATAAACAAGCTTTTAGCATAGAATTCGCCTAAAGCTCATGACCATCTGGATAACATTGAAGACCCAGAGGCCGGGCCGGTTCCAGCCTGACGGAGAAAAGACCCAGGAGGCTTGAGCGGCAGAGCGGATACACCTGCCACCCCTAGCGGGTGTTTGGTCAAACTTTTACACCTTCCGGCCCTGGTCTCTCTAATGTATAGCTGGAGAAAACCACCCCTCCCTCACTCTTTCCCCTTCCAAAAATAATATATAGACAACATATACGTAAAGAAGGTTATGACTGTCTTTCCGAGGCGACTATAGCGTCTTGGGACAACCGCCCGGTGGTTTCCCTTCCGAGGCAGTGGGTAAAGGAAAAGTTGGACGCCTCCTCAGAGATTGTTTCCTTTGACAGGAACTATTATTATTAGGAGCGATAAACTTATGGTAGCTCACAAGCTTGGAGACAAAAATTATTGTGGGTAAGAAGCCGCCGCTGCGATACGTAACAGCGTGCCTGACAAGCTTTAACCGCGGCAGTGATAAAGTGATTCTTAGGGGGCGTGGACAGAGGATTAGCACCTGCGTCGACGTTGTCAACATGCTTAAGCGTGGGTTCCTCGGCGAGGTCAAGATAGAAAAGATACACATCGGGACTGAGTTGATAACTATCGACGATAAGCAGCGGCCGATTAGCTTCATAGAGATCGTCCTCAGCAGATAGGTGGACATGCCTTGAGGATCCTGAAGATCTTTAGGAGGCCTTCACTCGTTGTCGCGGCGGCCACTATAACCTATTTTGCTCTGAAGCTAGCCATGATAAATGTTCCCTCGCCCGAGTTCCCGCCCACAGACTGCATCGACCAAACTGCTAACTGCGGATTCGTCTTTGATGAGGCCCACTACATACCAGCCATACGTAAAATGCTCCGCGGCGAGCCGGCCAACAATGAGCATCCCCCACTGGTGAAGTATTTGATCATGTACTCCATCATGCTTCTAGGCGACGGGCCGGTGGCGTGGCGCCTCCCCTCGGTCCTACTAGGCTCTCTCTCGCTTCCAGTCCTTTACCTGCTTGCTAGAAGGTTGACAGGCGACCCCAGGCTGGCGCTCTTAGCCATGTCGCTCTTCGCCCTCGACGTGATGAGCTTCAACATATCGTCGATAGCGATCCTCGATGCTCCGTCGCTTTTTTTCGCGCTGCTAGGTTGCTACCTTATAGTCTCGGGTAGGCGCCCGCTCGGGTTGCTCTCCCTCGCGGCCTCGGCACTCTCAAAGACAAGCGCGCTCCTGACCGCGTTTGGGATCATATTTCTGGATGCTCTGTACTCCTCGAGGGGGGCGGGCGCCGCGGAGAGGGCCTCCCGGGTCCTGAACCACGTCGTTGTCTATGGCCTGGTTCTCGGAGCGCTCTTTACCGCGGGCCTTGCCGTCTATGATTACCAGTTCGGGGCCTATCCTCATCCATTCGCACACCTCGACTTTATCTTGAGCTACCACTCATCCCTACGGTTTAACTGTGGGGGAGGCATCTCTCTACTTTCCTGCGTCCACAGAGATCAGCATGGCGAGGTAGTAGTCGACCTCCCGCTGAGCTGGGTGATGCCGGTTGGTGGATTTAGGCCGATGGGGTTTTATGTCGTGTCAGTGGCCGTTGACGGGAGAGAGCATCACCCAGTCCTCTACTATGGTATACAGAGCCCACTCTGGTGGCTTTTCTGGATAACAATTATTTTCTCTCTGCCTCAGGGCCTACTCCAGATCATCAATTATTTCAGGGCCCGGTCAGAGGTGCCCACTGGGGGAAGTAGGGCGGTAGACACCCTCTACATGGTCTGGCTCTTCTCCAACTACCTCGCCTACTTCCCACTAGCATACATGCTCAACCGCTGGGTATACCCGTTCTACTTTTACTTTACAGTACCCATACTGGCGATAGCCGTCAGCGATATCCTTCTGAAACGAGGGGTACCGAGCTACGTAGCTGCGTTCACGCTCGGGGCACAGCTGATTTGGTTCATCATATACTATCCAGTGCGTGGCGACGCGCATATCGCTTTGCTGAGACTTCTCGGGCTTCCCGCCTAGCTTGAGGATGCTGTTATTCCTCCCCTTCAACCCAGCTGTCTGGTAGACTTCATCTATCTCAACCTCTCCTTGGAGCTCAGCTATAGGCTTGTCAAGATTGTGGAGGAGGCGTTTAGAAGCTCTAAAAACGGTCATATATGAGGTGTCTAGAAGCCAGCTTATGAAGCGTATAGATGTGTGGGTTAGTATGGGGAGGAACCCCCGGGATAAACATACCTACATCAGAAAACAGAAGAAAAAATACCAACAACATTCTTATTTAAGAGCGAGCCTTTTAATCGCCGGAGTCCGGCGGGCTCAGGGATAATAATGGATCTTAGCTAGACGACCCAGAATAAATTGCTAGGATTAAGAAAGGAGAGAAGGGGGAGGGGGTTGGCTGGCCACCCGTGCAGCATCTGGGAAACCCTATAGGAGGCCGGACGTTAAATGATACATCACAGCACCCGACAGTTGGGTGAGCGTTAAATCCTCAATCATACCGGCCTCCGGGTTTTATCCCTGCGCCGGCATGGCCAGCCTCCCAAGGGCTTCCTGCCTATATATCCTCCAGATTCTTGAGAGGATCTCCTTCATACTGTGTCTTTATCTCGTATGGCCACGCCATTATGTGGAACCTCTCTATCTGCTCCCTCTCTAGGACTATCGAGTTAAGTGGTGGTAGGTGGTAGATTCTCGGCGGTGTCTCTCCAGCAGTGGCCTCGTATATTAGCCATCTAAGCGTTGCGATGGAGGGTATCATCAGAGTCCTCAGCCTTCCATCCAACTCGTTCTGCACAACAATGATTCCGTCTGGTGTCAGAGTGATGTTCAAAACCCTATCCACAGGGTATCTAAGGACCTCTAGGAACCTCTCGGATAGCTCTCGCCACGCCTCGGCGGCGAATCTCTGCATGATTAGGAAAGACTTGTAGTGTCGCATGCCCTCGTCTACCCATAGTCCCTGAAGACACCGTAATACCCCTCATACCTCCCTAGCTCCTCGCCACTAAGCCTCATCCACAGAGAAGCCATCACACTCCCCACCACCTCTATCCCCGAGTCAATCGCCAACATCTTCTCCCCCTCCATACCCATCACCCGTTCGGGAAGATCCTTCCACCGGCCCCACATATAAAGAGTAATGGACCCACCATCCCCAACCCTGCACCCACTAAGAGCCAAACACACCATACGTAAGGACCTCTCCAAACCCCCTATTGAGGAGAATGATAGAGAGAGCAGAGGGAGAGAACAAGAAGATAAAAGCCAAGACACATTATAACAAGCATTACTGGCCATAAAATACGAGAAGGGCCCAGATATGCACGGAAACACACTATACCCCATAGAGAGCTCCAAAGAACCACTACCAAGATACATAAAGACCCCAAAGGAACCAATACTACCAAGAGAAACCCACCACACACCAACAAACATAAAAGGAATAGAAAAAGAGATAGGAGTAGTAAAGAAGGAGAAATCTAAACTAAAGCACCTATTAGGCATGGAGAACAGAAACATTACCAATACAGTTGGACTTACGGGGAAACGAAGCAATATTCAGGGGAAAAGGGCAGACAACACTATACGGATTTCCAAGGCCAGAAAGGTAGTGTCTAAATAACGGGTTTATATAGCTGAGGCCCTCCCACAATAGCCTAGCGAGTAGAAATAGACGCCCCCAAGACAGTATTTAAAGCCTTATTTGGACACTATCCGAACGTCATATCCAAAGCATTAAATATCGAGCCGTATAACAGTGTTTTATGGTGCGCATGGTTGCTCGAGATAAGAGACCTCTGGGCTAGCGTCGAGGGCAAGACGATTCTGAGGGGCGTGGACATGGTCGTGAGGAAGGGTGAGGTGGCGGCCCTGATGGGGCCCAACGGCAGCGGCAAGAGCACGTTGGCTATGGTGGTTATGGGGCATCCGAAATACACCGTCGAGAGGGGCGACATCCTCTTTAACGGTGAGAGCATACTGGGCCTCTCCCCGGACCAGAGGGCGAGGCTTGGACTCTTCCTCGCCTTCCAGTACCCCGTAGAGATAAGCGGCGTCACTATGGCGAACTTCCTGAGGCGGGCCTACCTCGCAGTCAGGGGCGAGGACCAGCAGAAGCTAAGCGCCTCCGAGTTCCACAGACTACTCGTCGAGAACTTCAGGCTGCTCCAGATGAGCGACGCCTTCACCAAGAGGTACCTCAACGAGGGCTTCTCGGGGGGCGAGAAGAAGAGGGCGGAGATCGTCCAGCTGGCGACTCTCAACCCCAAGCTGGCTATCCTCGACGAGACGGACTCGGGTCTGGACATCGACAGCGTCAGGATCGTCGCCTCAGCCATCAAGAAGCTCAACGAGGAGAGAGGAACGACCTTCCTCGTCATAACCCACTACGCCAGGATCCTAGACTATCTCAGACCTGACACCGTCCACGTGATGCATGAAGGCAGGATAGCCGCCTCCGGGGGCTACGAACTCGCGGTCGAGCTGGAGAAGAAGGGATACGCGGATCTCCTCTCAAGCTGAGCCGAATCCCTAGAGCCTGCCGGCCAGAGCCCTCACCACAACCTCATCACTGACCTGGGAGAAATCGCGGTAGAACTCTCCGACGGCGTAGAACTCTTCCTCGACGTAAGGACAGACAACCTCGTCCGCGAGTTGGCCTATCTTGCTTACCGCCGTGGCCGATGCGACGGGAGCGGCCGCTATGAGTCTCGCGGGCCTATGCCTCCTCAGCGTCATCAGGGCCGCCGCCATAGTCGTTCCAGTGGCTAGGCCGTCATCCACCACTGCGACAACTTTCCCGGAGACATCTATGGGTGGCCTGCCGGACCTGTAGAGCATGCCCCTCTTCCTAAGCTGCTCTACGTGCCTAGCAGCCTCGGCCATGATGCTCTCCCTTGAGAGGCCGTAAAAGGACGCCACCTCCTCCTCTATCGCCACGTCGCCCTCCTCCGTGACCGCCGCGACCGCTAGCTCGGCGTTGAAGGGCGTTCCAATCTTCTTTACAGCTAGCGTGTCGAGGAGGGCCCCGAGCCTCCTAGCCACCTCTAGGGCCACCACGACTCCTCCTCTCGGAATCCCTATCGCCACAGCGCCGGCGCCCAGCTTGCTCTTCAGAGCCTCGGCCAGCTCCACGCCAGCCTCGGCCCTGTTGGAGAAATACTGCCTATCCATTACTAACCCAGAATCTAGCCCGGACGCGGGACAGATTTACCCATTACTCATGGGCTAAGGGGGGCGTGCGGCCCGTAGTCCTCCTTCTGTTCTAGGCGGGATCTATCTTCTCGGGGCCTGCCTCCTCGCCGGCGCGCCTCACAGGAGGCCAACCTTTCCCCACCAGGGTCGCCCGTTTCATCCATTCTCCGCCACTCATCGCCACTCACCGTGGGTCATCTTCATCCGCGGCGGAGGGGTCTCGTTTCTGTGGCGTTGCCGCGGGTCTCCCCGCCCACCTCGCGGTGGCTGGCCGCGCCGGAGGGGGGAGGAACTTCCTCGGGACTCACCCGAAGCCCGCCCAGCCGCTCGCCTCCCCGATGATAGTGTTGCGGCGAAGTATTTTTTGTTTTTTAGCGGGTCTTCAGCCCCCAAATTAGGGTCCTCTACGCGGGCCGCAGGTAGGGTGGGTGTGTCCGACAAGCTTCACATGTTTAAAACAGCTAGGGAGTGAAACGTTGTAGGATGCAAAGACTTATAACCCTTAAAGCGCTGAAGATGCGAGACAATGAGAAGAAAGTTGTTTTACTCCGCGTCCATCTGCCTGCTGATGATCTCCCTCCTGATACTAATCTTCGCCACGAATAATGCGCCGGCCACAGTCGGAGGCCGTTCCTTCACAGCAACCCTCTCGGGCTACAATGAAGCCCCGTCAGTAGTGTCGAAGGGTTTTGGTTGGGCGCGCGTCCTGATATCTGAGGACGGGAAAAGCATATCGTACGAGCTAACCTACTACGGCTTATCAGGAGTAACTATGGCTCATATCCACATAGGAAGGGAGGGGCATGTTGGGGGCGTGGCCGTCTGGCTCTGCGGCGGGCCGAGGCCGCCCTGCCCACCATCATCCGGAACTGTGCGTGGTGTGATAACCTCGTCGGACGTTTTAGCGATAGGCGGGCAGGGGCTAGAGGCTGGAGACCTCGACGCGCTCATAGCCGCCATTCGTGCCGGAGCGGCATACGTAAACGTCCATACATCCAACTTCCCTGCCGGTGAGATTAGGGGACAGTTAAATACATCTTAATTAGGGGACAGTTAGTGTCAGCCCCCTGTTTTAGACGTAAGTTCGAGGGATGCTCGTCCCGGGTAAGAGTGGTCACAGAACAACCCCCTCCACGATCCGAAACCCTTTCAGTATCTATGAAGAGCGAAGCTCTCCCCTATGCGGCACCACCGCCTCTCGGCTACAATCTCTAGGCTACTTCCATAGAGACGATCCTTCAAGACAAATCGCGGCACCAGAGGGAGTTAGGGGCCGTTTTGAGACTCCGCCCACTCTGTAAGACCCCTTCATATCACTCACGAATCCCCAGCACAATGCGTGTCTCAAACTCAAAAGCTACTTATCAGGCGGCACCGGATAGCTTAATGAAGGGACTGAATCGGTTCCCTGAAATAGTTTCATTAGAGGGGAAAGAAGGGGGAGGGGGGCTGGCCACCCGTGCAGCATCTGGGAAACCCTTGAGGAGGCCGGACGTTAAACTGTCCATCACAGCACCCGACACCGGGGTGCCGTTAATCTTTCCATCATACCGGCCTCTCAGGTTTTATCCCTGCGCCGGTATGGCCAGCCTCCCAAGGGCTTCCTGCCTATATATCCTCCAGACTCTCGATAAAACCTCCCTTCTCCATCCTCGCGGTAAGTTGAAATACTGTGGTATTGTTTGCTGAAGCCGTCAGCCTCTGCAAAGCACGCCTCAAATGCCCACTATAGATCCTCCTTCCACCACGAATCAGTTTAAACAGCCCTAACAGGTTGCTCGTCTTCCTGAACCCCTTAGATGGATCTAGGTATGTCATCAGCTCGGCCAGAGCCTCCTGAGCCTTAATATTCCCACGAATACCTAACTCATCAACTAGCCTATTACAGGCCGGATAACTTTTACCAGCCTCCACAGCAATCATCCTAGCTAGTGTATCCATCTGCTTCTCTATGGATGAGATAGCTGGCTTCAGCGTAACCCTCTCACGCTCCGATAACGCTTTGGCCTTATTGACAAGTTGTTGATGAGTCTTCAGAAGAGACCTATAGGCCAGAATCATCCTCCTCAAGACTAGGAAGTCCTCAGTAACCCTCCTGAACCACCCCTCCTCTATATTCATCAATGCCTTGATGTCTCTCCTAGCGCTCTTCGGCAGCCTAAGCTCTCCGCGCACCCTCTTAAGCAATGTAAGTCTCCTGAGATAATTGACCTCCACTCCCTTTCTCAGAAGTTCTATAGCACCGTCAGTATGCTGGGGTGGTATTGTATCCATGAATAGCTTGTCTCCGGGCCCAGCAGGGATCTCGCTGAAGCTGTCTACATGCTTGAAAGTTATTCCGTCAGTAGTATATGTTATCCTGAAGCCCTCTCCGTTCCTCTTAGTCCTATGAACATCCGCGTAGAACTTCAACATCGCTGCACGCCCTCGTTCTGTGTCTTTATCTCTTATGGCCTCGCCACCAACTGGAACCTCTCCACCATCCCACTTCCAACCTCTTCCCTCACACTCATCATCTGTTGGATAAGACCCTCTACCAGTCCCGCATATAAAGAGTAATGACCCCAACAGCCGGGCCATTCCCCAACCCTGCACACATTAAGAGCTGGACACACCATCCATAAGGATCGCTCCAACCCCAGTCTTGAGGAGAATGATAGAGAGAGCAGAGGGAGAGAACAAGAAGATAAAAGTCAAGATACTATACAACAAGTATTACTGCCATACAATACGAGAAGGACCCAGACATGGACGGAAACACACTATTCTCCATAGAGAGCCAATGAACTATTACCAAGAGATATAAAGACCTCAAGGAGACTAGTACTCCCAAGAGAACTATACTACGCCCTAACAAACATAAAAGGAATAGAGAAGGAGAAATCTAAACCAAGACACACTAGGCATAGAACACAGAAACATACCAACACAGCTAGACCTGTGGGGAAACGAGGTAATATTCATGGGAAAGGGACAAACAACACTATACGGATACCCAAGATACGAGGCATAAACAAATATAGACAATTTTAAAAACCGCGACAATCACCAGACGATAATGATGGAAGAAGTTCTTCATTTAAATGGGCAGGGGTAGGATCCTCTAATGCCTCAGAGGACGCTGTAATCCCCGCTATTTCGCATCTCCCCTGAGGTTGGCGGGCACGTCGCAGGAGAGGCTGGAGTTATAGATAGTCGTCTCGCCGCGCCCCTCGGAGACCTCTCTCCCCACAGTCGCCTGCTCCCCCTTCCTCGCCACGGTTCTACCCCTGATACGGGCGACGATTTCTGCCATTATCGAGAGCGCTATCTCGGCCGGAGTCTTAGCCCCTATATCTATTCCGGCTGGAGCGCTTATGGACGCCAAGAAGCTCTCGGGCAGGCCGATCCTCCTAAGCTCCTCGAAGTCGCGAGCAGCCCTCTGCCGGCTCGCAACAAGACCGATGTACATCGGCCTCGCCTTTGAGAGCTCGCTGATCACTTTCACGTCCCTCTCACCCTTTGTCAGGACTACCGCGCAGTCCCTCGGCCCGATACCTATGGTCGAGAGATCGACGTCTATGTCCGTGATCAGCCTGTCCGGCTGCGTCTCAAGCATCGGCATCGGGTCAACTACCCAGACATCGAAGCCGAGGGCCCTGCCGATCTTGACCAGGGCCTCCTCAACATCATCCTTCCCGCCCTGGCCGACCAGCACCAGTTTCCTCGGCGGAAGAACTGGATCAATGAAGATCTCCATCGTCCCGCCGCAGAAGGTCTCGACGAAGATCACGTCCTCGCTGTGGGAAATAGACATCTCCCTAAGCGAGCTCTCAGCGGTCGAGAGGTGGACTTTAACCAGCCTCGGCTCCTCCTCCCCAATAGCCTTCCCTGCGATTGAGATGACCGGGCCCTCAGGGCAGACGCCTCCAAGGGTCCCATAGACTATCTCGCCCCGGTCACTCACAACCATCTTGAACCCCGGCTTGCCCAGGCTCGAGCCGGAAACCCTGACCACCGTCGCTATGGCGTAGGCCCTCCCCTCAGCCTCCAGCCTCCGCAGGGCCTCTCCAAGCGTCTTGGGCGACATCCTAAGCAACAGATGGGCCGACCCACATATATATCGGTTCTCCAGCCTCTCAGGCCTCGTAAACCGCTTAGCAGAATCCTTTGGAAATGGTGAATAAAGCTTAATTAGTGGTAGAGTCTCACCAGACTCCAGGCATGGTTCAGGTCGTACTGACCTTCGACCCCTCACTCGGCCATATGTTTCACAACTTCCCCCTCCTCAGTTTTCTCCCCTGCGCACCGGTAAGGTATGTCCCACCCCCCGTGTACAGGTATCTGAGCAAGCCCGATGTGCGGGCAGACGAGTATGGGAGGGCCGTGCTGGCCCCCTACGGCATAAGGAAGGTCGAGGCATGTCTCAAGCTCAGATCAAGGCTCCGGGCTGAGGTCATACATCCGAATCACCTCGATAGGCACATCCGAGGAGACACAAAGATCATAGCCGTCAACACAATGGATCCTCTCGGCATAGGCCCCCTATCCCTCATGTTCAACAACTGTGGCCGTGAAAAGTCATGGGTCAGGCACGAGTTCGAGACCCTGATGCACTGGATAAACGTCCTGAAGAGGGAGAGGTGCCCCGGAGCAAAGGTCGTGGTTGGTGGAGCGGGGGAGTGGGAGTTCGAGATTATGCCGGAGATGATTAGGGCCCTCGGGATAGACTACGTGGTGCAGGGCGAGATGGACGACATAATCCACCTCCTCTTCGAGGGCATCGTCGAGGACAGCATTGACAATACGATATTCCTTCACGGATACAGGTCGACGGTCTTCGACAATAAGGGCAGAGCCTCGATAGTGTATGTGAAGGACCCCAAGGGCCGCTTCATCACCAGGCACCCGTTCTCGAGGTTCAAGCTCCCCAAGATCGAGGATATACCCACGATCGTGGGCGCAGCGATAAGCGGCCAGGTCGAGATAATGAGGGGCTGCGGTCTCGACTGTGACTTCTGCGAAGTTACCACGAGGCCTCTCAGGTACTATCCTCCTGAGAAGGTCCTCGAGGAGGTTAGGGTGAATCTTAGGGCCGGAATCAGGAACGCCTGGTTCATAACGGACAACCAGTGGGCCTACATGCTTAGGGACCCGAATTACTGGCCCAACAAGGACGCCATCGTCAATCTCTACAGGACCGTTATGTCCTACGATGGCGTCACCCACGCAAACCCCATGCACGCAACGCTCGCACCAGCGGCAGCAGACCCAGAGCTCCCCATGCTAATCTCGAAGATCGTGGGTGCGGGTCCGGGAAAACACATCGGCGTCCAGATCGGTCTGGAGACAGGTAGCGACAAACTCGTCCAGACCCACATGGCTAGGAAGGCTCTCCCCTTCAGGGTGGGGGTCGACGCTACTTGGGCAGAGATCGTGGTGGAGGCTAAGATGGCTTTGAACGCTGCCTACTGGATCCCCGCAGACACCATAATTCTCGGCATGTCTGGAGAGACTGACGACGACATCTGGGACACTATCGGCCTCATCAACTACATGGCCTCCCAAAACCTGCTCTTCACCGTAACCCCTATGGCCCTCGTGAGCCTAGGATCGCTGAGGGGCCAGAACGCCCTGACCGACGTCTACGCGAACCTGACTCCCGCCCAGGCGGCGCTGATATACATCAGCTGGAGAAACACGAAGAGGATGGCCGAGATCTTGGCGTGGCGTCTAGGGTCAGACACCCCCCTCCTCAAGCTCTTGACGGGCGGCCTACTCGTCTTCGGAGCAAGCTTCTGGCTGGGGGCCCTTGAGAGGTATCTCAAGAGGCTTAACCCGATGACGGAGAGGGCGATCGAGAAGGCTAAGACCTACACGGTGATTCCGTCGAAGGGGACGGACTTTAGAAAGCTGAGGCAGCAGATGCGTGAGCTCTCCCTGAACAGGGTCCTCAGACAAGGCTCGTAGCTGTGTAGGCTCCAGAGGGTCGGCGCCGGCTCGTTTCAAATCCGTCTCAGCAAATACCTATATATGTTGAGAGGGGGTGTGCGGGATGTGGCCATGGCTAAGAGATGCTCGAGGACGCGCTTGGCCGCATCTTTGGTGGTCTTGGTAGCCGCGGCGGTGTCTGCGGCTCTCCTACTGCAGAGCCAGGGCGGCCAGGAGGCCGAGGAGGACGTGACACTGACAGTCTATAGGACCGATTTCTGCGGCTGCTGCAGGCTGTATGAGGATTATCTCAGGAGCAGCGGCGTCGAGTTAAGGACGGTCGTGGTGGGGCCAGAGGCTCTTGAAAGGCTTAGGAGGGAGCTGGGGATTCCTTCGGAGATGTATAGCTGTCACACATCTACCCTGGGGCCATACCTTGTTGAGGGGCACGTACCCTTGGAGGCCATCGAGAAGCTCGTCGAGGAGAGGCCGATGCTGGACGGCATAGCCCTCCCCGGCATGCCGCCGGGGCCTCCTGGAATGGGGGGCGCGAAGACGGCCCCACTTCAAATATATGCGGTTAGGGATGGGTCGGTCTCTCTTTGGCTTGCTCTATAGCTCCACCAAAAACAAAAGGATGTGGGTGGAACAGATACTAGTGTGATCTTCCGCGCGCGGGAAAGACTGATGAGTGGATTAGCTCCCTGACGTTGTTCGGTAGGATTGAGGATGAGAGCCACATACCGAAGGCTCTTCTCTCGCTCGCGGATGAGGGGCGCTTGATGACGATGAGCCTCCTGAGGGCCCTGAGGATTTGGGTGTGCCTGTGGACCTTGGGTAGATAGTAGAGCCTGACGGTCCTGCCAACCCTCAGTCGCCTCTTGAGCCTGGCAAACCTGCCGAGCCTCATCTCGAGAAAGCTCACGTCACCCTGGTAGACAAGCTTGTTCAGGATGGTCTGGGCTGTAGAGGACTTACATTTAGCCCTCTTAGCGACCTCCCCCACGGGCAGTGGCCCGTGCTTCTTGAGGACGCCTAGGAGCCTTACCGAGGCTGTGTTCCTAAGCATTTATCTTCTTTTTTAAAGATATTTAAGCCGCGATATAAGCATACGCCCGATCCAAAGACCCGGAATACCCCGGTAAGTCCGCCAAAAAAGAGAATATCGGGGCCGCAGACCCTACCGTTGGCGGAGAGGCATCGGTGTCTGGGGCATGGTTGGTGAGGGGTGGAGGCTCGCCACAGGCATCAGGGGGCTCGACGGTGAGGAGGGGGGCCTGAAGCCTCAGAGCCTCTACCTTATCGTGGGCGAGGAGAAAAGCGGTAGGACAACGCTAGCCCTCCAGATAGCCGCTATCGCCTCCTCTCGAGGCGTGAACGTCATGTGGCTGGATTGCGGCGGCAGGCTCCACCACGCCAGGCTTCTCTCCATAGCCAAATACTGGGGCGGAGACCTCTCTAGGATTAGGGTGGCTGTCCCAGACACCTTCGCCGAGCAGCTCAGGCTGCTGGTGTGGGCGTGCGAGTTTACCACGGCTCCAGGCCTGATAGTCGTGGACGACTTCACCTACCTGCACAGGGTGGAGGCTTCTGGTGACCCCTCGAGAGACAAGCCAATCTACACGCGCCTCGCCTTCCAGGCCGCCTACCTAAAGGAAACGACTAGGACGCGAGACATTGCCGCCATAATAATCGCCGATGTTCACGAGAGACTAGGCCTCGGCCTGCAACAGCCGATAGCCGGCGCGATAGTCACCTTTTACTCCGACCTGAAGCTCTGGATGAGTACGCTGGGGCCGGGCCGGAAACTCCTCACCGTTGAGGGCGAGGTGGGCGGCGGCAGATACATCCTCCGCGTCCACGAGGGCGGGCTGTCCGAACTCTAAGCTATAGCTTCTCGGCGAAGCTAGCGAGAAGGCCTAGGGCCGAGAGTAGCAGGAGAAGGATCGAGCCGGCGGCCGCGTATCTTGAGGCCCTCCCGGTGAAGCGGCCCGTCGAGGCCATGTAGAAGAGCAGCAGCCCCATCGTGCCGAGAGCGTAGTAAGTCGCTATGACTATGAACTCTCCGATCGTCTGGATCGTCTGTGTCGGGGCGAAGATCTGTCTGCCGTAGAAGGGGCCGACGTTGCTTATAGAGACGAACACTAGGCCGCTCACGATCAGGATCGAGGCGGCGAGCAATACCGCGGCGACGACACCTTCAGCCTTCTCAACCCACGCAAAGGAGAGAACCGATACGAGTAGCCGCCTTACCTTCTCCATGACCCACCACCCACCCCGCATGCCACGATTTAAAGTGTAAACGCTAAGACTGAGAAAGGGGGGTTGCGGACCATCCGTGCGGCGTCTGGAAAAACTCTAGAGGAGCCCGGACGTTAAACACTGTATCACAGCACCCGACGGCGAGGTGCGCGTTAAATCTTGGGTCATACCTCCCTCCCGATTTTATTCCTGCGCCAATATGGCCAGCCTCCATGGGCTTCCATCCTATGTGTCCTCCAGGTTCTTGAATGGATCTCCTTCTCCACCTTTTCTGCAAGTTGAAAGGACCTAGTGCTGTCTACTGAAGCCGTCTGTATGTCTGAAAGTTGTTCCGTCGGTAGTATATGTGGTTCTGTAGCCTCGCCACTCTTCTTAGTCCTATGAACATCTGCGTCGAACCTCACGCCTATTACTACCGCCGTGGCAGAGTTGCTTGTGCCGAGGTCGATCCCGATAGCCTTGCCCACGGCGATACACCTCCAGCTACTTATTATCCCATGTGGCTATTTATTCCTCATCACATCTCCAGCTGGCGTCGGGAGGTGGGGTTATAGTAGGTAGCTCAAGCCTGCCGCCCAGCAGGCTCTTTCTCTCCTAATTAAATATAATTTTGAAAGGGGGAAATAGTGGGGGAGGGGTAGCTTTCTCCAGCCACACATTAGAGAGACCCAGGGCCGGAAGGTTATATTGAGGGACCACACCACCCGTTAGGGGTGGCAGGTGTATCCATACGGCCGCTCCAGCCTTCTGGGTCTTTTCTCCGTCAGGCTGGAGCGGTAAGCCCGGCCTCCTGGGCCTTCAAATTTATCCAGATGGTCTTTAGGACTCTTTGAGTTCTCATCCTCTTATGTTGTATCCCTTTAGGCTTATTGTACGCCTTTCAAGGGCCTGTCTAGCGGTCCTCGACCTGTGGAAGTATGTCTTCTTGTCTCTTCTCCATAGTTCGAAGTAGTTCTTGGTTCTACGCCACGAAGCCCACTCCGGCAAGACCAGTACCTCGGCGAGAGACTCCAATACCGACGGATAACCACTAATCCCCAGCAACCCAACGAGTCTGTTGTAGGCCGGATACCTCTTCCCAGCCTCCTCAGCAATCATCCCAGCCATCTCCCCCATCTGTTTTTCGATAGAGGAGATGACTGGTTTTAGTGTAATCCTCCCACTCTCCGACAAAGATTTGGCCTTATTGACGAGTTGTTGATGAGTCTTCAGAAGAGACCTATAGGCCAATATCATCCTACGCATAACTAGGAAGTCCTCGGTAACCCTCCTGAACCACCTCTCTTCTATGCTCATTAATGTCTTGATGTCTCCCCTAGCGCTCTTCGGCAACTTATGCTCCTTGCGCATCTTCTCAATCAGTGTAAGCCTCCCAAGATAGTATACCTCGACCCCCCTCCCTAGTAGTCCTATAGCACCATCCGTGTGCTGGGGTGGTATCGTATCCATGAATAACTTATCTCCGGGCTTGCCGGGATCTCGCCGAAACCATCTACATGCTTGAAAGTTGTTCCGTCAGTAGTATATGTTATCCTGTATCCCTCGCCGTTCCTCTTACTCCTATGGGCATCGGCATAGAACTTCAATATCCCTACACCTCCTTATTCTGTGTCTTTATCTCGTATGGCCTCGCCACTATGTGGAACCTCTCCACCTGCTCCCTCTCTAGGACTATCGAGTTGAGTGGTGGTAGGTGGTAGATTCTCGGCGGTGTCTCTCCAGCAGTGGCCTCGTATATTAGCCATCTAAGCGTCTCGATGGAGGGTATCATCCAAGTCCTCAGCCTATCATCACACTCGTTCTGCACAACCACTACTCCGTCTGGGGTCGGAGTAATATTCAGAACCCTATCCACAGGGTATCTAAGGACCTCTAGGAACCTCTCGGATAGCTCTCGCCACGCCTCGGCGACGAATCTCTGCATGATTAGGAAGGACTTGTAGTGCCGCATGCCCTCGTCTACCCATAGTCCCTGAAGACACCGTAATATCCCTCATACCTCCCTAGCTCCGAATCCCTAAGCCTCATCCACAGATAAGCCATAGCCCTCTCAGTAGCTAGCTCGACGACCTCCGGATACATCAAGTCTCAGCCCACCTCCTCAAAGGTATCCACCTCAAGCTCGTTGGCTAGTCTGTTGGGGTCCAGACGATGCAGACGAAAATTAAGAACTCATCTCAAAATCCCGTATCTCAGTCTAAGGTGTATTGCTATGCATTATGTATTTATGAAGACTCTGTGTATGTTGCCTTGTGGCCTAATTCCTATGGTTCGATTTTCCCCTCTCCGTCTGGTGCCCGGTTTCCTACGTCGTTACGGCTCTCAATAGCATGTTGTGTATGAACGCCTTGATCGTCAGCTCTGAGTCCATCCATCTCGGCTTCCTGGAGAGGAGATGTTCTCCGAACAATGCCTTGAACCTGGATATTGCAGTCTCAGCCATCCACCTCCTACCATATCCCACTATTCTGCTCCAGGCTCTGTACCCGTAATCCCTTATCATCCTGGCTGCAGACCTTCTGGAGGGAGGCCCTCTGTCAGTTCTCGCATTCCTCCTCGGCCTTATAATAGGTTCTATCCCTCTCCTCTCGAGGTGTCTTATGAGTCGGATGGAGTCGTATGCTCCGTCCCCGATTACCTTTATGACGTTGCCAGCCTTCATTGATCTATCCACCATCCTCTTAGCTACCTCGGAGTCATGTACCCTATCTGTTGTCCTCTCAAAGTGCACTATCTCTCCTGTCCTGGCGTCTATAGCGAAGTGTATCTTCAGATACCCCCTCCTCCTGGAGTATCTCCTCTCGAGCCATGAGCCAGACCTAAAGACCTTGACACCGGTTGAGTCCAGGACTATGACTACTGGGCCGTCTACACTCCTCATATTGTAACTCACCAAATCTTCTCCCAGCAAGACGATCCTCCTCCTTATCCATGAGTAGTCTATCACGGGAAGAGTCGGGAAGATCCTCCCGAGGGATCTGGTGAG
>Ga0079998_111329_pt1 | contig 32573 bp, 38 predicted proteins | sample PerSpoBPS_BMetaG_FD_69201 | JGI IMG/M metagenome (GOLD analysis project Ga0079998, IMG submission 69201) | Thermal spring microbial communities from Yellowstone National Park, Wyoming, USA - Perpetual Spouter B (PS_B) MetaG (SPADES assembly)... | ecosystem: Environmental > Aquatic > Thermal... | reverse complement strand
ACCCAAGACCTACAGGTGGGTTTGTGAAATCCACGCCTAACGGTATATACTGCGGTTCTGGAGGAGACGCTTGTTCTGCGGACTTTACTGGCACGATAACGCTGACTGCGGTTTCAGAAGAGGGCTATAGATTTACTGGCTGGGCTGGTGATTGTTCTGGATGCGGAAGCAGTTCTACATGCACCATAAACATGGATACAAACAAAAGCTGCTCCGCTAACTTTGTGTTTAGTGGTAGCACTGGCGGAGGTGGCGGTTCTGGCGGAAGCTTTGGTGGTAGTGGTGGTAGCGGAGGAGGCGGCGGCGGATGTTCTATGACTGGTTCTTCTCCTGCAGGCCTTTGGAACATCCTTGTGTGGCTGTCTGTCCCAGCCTTTGTGTGGGTAAGGAGGGCAAGAAGGATAAGAAGGAAATAAAAACCTTTGGCCCCTCTGGGGGCCTGTTTTATCCTAAAGCATCTAAAAGCACCAGTTTAACCATCGCAGATATGTGAAAGGTTTGAGGGAGTTCATCCACCAAATGAACGCCTTCAATGGTGTAGCCCAAAGAGGTTAGGGCATGTAAGTCCCTTGCTAAGGTGGTGGGTTCAGAGGATTTGTAGATTATCCTTGCTGGTTTGTTTTGGCTTATGAAAGCCTTGTCCAGCTTTGAAAGTCCTTCCTTGGGTGGGTCTAAAACTAAAAGGTCTATAACCTCTCCCATATGGGATTTGAGGGTTTCTACCGCTTTTTCGTGGGCAAAGGAGACCTTAGAGATTTGGTTTATCTTAGCATTGTAGATGGCATCCTTGACCGCACTTTGATTTGCGTCAGACCCAAAAAGAACATCGCAATTTTCTGAAAGCCAAAAGCTAAAAAGTCCCACACCGCAGTGAAGTTCAAGAACCCTTTTTACCTTCTCTCCCTCCGCTACCAACTTGGGAAAATCCTCATAGAGGGTGTAATTCACTGGGAAGAAAGAATCACTGCTTACCCTAAGGAGGAACTTTCCGCTTCTGAAGTAGGTCCATTCTCTTCCCACAGACGAGGTTTTCACAAGCTTTCCATCGGAAAGGACGTAGCTGGCTACATTTACCACCTCTTTGGGCAAAAGGGTTTTGATGTCTTTCAGTTTCTGCCCTTCTACCACAGACGTGCCCACTAACTTCAAGAGATACTCATCTTCATAAGGTGAGTAGATAACATGAATCTCCTGAAGGCCTTCCACCGCTTTGGCAATTTCTTTTAGAGAGGGTATTAGCTGATTTATTCTTGGATGTGCCAAAAGACACTCCTCAACAGAAACCAGGTCTTTGCTCTTCCACGCAAAAAACCCAAGTTGTCCGCCTTTTACCTTAAACTGCATCCGTGTTCTGTAGCCAAACTCTTCCTTGCTTACAAGCACTCCACTAACAGAACTTAGCTTTATCTTCCCAATTCTCTCAAGGGCGTCCAACAGAATGTCCGCTTTCGCCTTCAGCTGGCGGTCATACTCTATATGCTGAAGTTGGCACCCACCACACTGCATGTAATACCTACAGGGCGGATGCCTCCGACCCTCTCCCTCTATCTTTACCCTCTTTACTACCGCCTCCGTGTATATCCTCGTCTCCCTTAGAACATCTACCTCCACTAACTCCTTAGGCGCTGCATACCGAACAAGAAATTTCCTTCCCTTTACCTCTCCAACTCCATATCCACCATAAACAAGCTTCTGAACAACAAGTTCCATTTGAGTGAATAGATTATAAAATACTTTTGGATGTACCTTGTTGACCTCTATCTTGAAGAACTTTCAAAGGTGAGAGACCCAAAGACCGTTGAGAAGAAAAAGTATTTGCTTTATCACTTGGAGGAGGTTAGGGACTTTTCTAAGAGGGAAATGTTTGAGTTTTACGACCGTCTCCGCCAGAGACTGTCTCATAGAAGTGCCTTGGATGTGCTGAGGGAGGTAAGGCTTTTCTATCAGTGGCTAAGGGAAAGAGGCTATAGCTATGAATTCTCAGAACAAGCTTTTAGAGAACTCAAGAAGAAAAAGGAATTTGAAAACAAGGCACGAAAGTATTTCACTGAAGAAGAAGTGGAGAAAATCCTTTCCTACATCCGCACTAAACCTAAGCCCTTTGTGTATTACCTTTTGTGCGTGGTTTTACTGTCTTCAGGGCTAAGAATTTCAGAAGCCCTGTCTTTGAAAAAAGACGACTTCAGAGAGAGAAGGCTAATCACTGAAAAGGGAGAAGAAAGGTCTGTGTTTGTGGTCAAAGTTAAGGGCAAGTTCTCAAAGGAGAGAGAAGTTCCACTGGTTCTTTGGAAAAGGGAGTGGGAAGATGTTATCAGAAAGCAGCTTGATAGTCTAAAAGAAGGGCAGGCGTTTTTTACCTACAGCCTTAGGTTTCCAAAGTCTGTAAAGGTTCTTACCCTCTCACGGGATGCGGTGTATAGGTTCTTTTTTGACCTGTCTAAGGAACTGGGAATAGATGTGCATCCTCACAGGTTTAGATACACCTACGCAGTTTGGTTGGCGATGAAGAATATCCCTCCTAATGTGCTGAAGGAGTTTTTAGGGCATAGTTCTGTAAGGACTACCTTGGAAGTCTATGCACAAGCCCAGAAGGAGAAGGTTTTAGACCTTATAGCGAACTTGTAAAGGCTATGAAGAGGATAGGGAAAGGTAAGTGGGTGGAGGTTTTTGAGGGAGTGCTGATGGCAGTGTGGTTGGTGGCGATGGGGCTCGCTGGTTTTTTCCTACCGGGCTTTTTGACTACTTTTCCAGTTTTTGAGATAAAGGAAGTTTATGTTTATGGGCTTAGAAGTGTTCCTGCGGACGCCTTTTCTTTGGGTGTTTATCAGGTGTCAAAAAATAACTGGCTTTTTTTGGACTCCGAGAGGCTTTTAGAGAAGGTCAATGAACTGACAGGCAATTCTGTGGAGGATGTGAAGGTGGAAAGGGTTTTTTCTTTAGATGGTGTTCGGGTGAATGTTTATGTTAAGGAGAGGGTGCCTGTAGCTTATGTGGCGTATGAGGGCCAGGAGATGCTGCTGGATGGGAAGGGAGAACTTTTTTACAATCCAGCGGTTGAAAGAGAACTTCCCACCATATACACCTTCTCCCTTGACTACATCAAAACCCATTACGTCAATTTAATCGGTTTGATAAACACTGTTGAAGGCATTAGCGAGATATACATTGCCCAAGACAGAACCACCATTTACACAGCTGGCGGGAAAGCGGTTATTCCTCCGCTTAGCAAGCTTTCTCCACTGGTGTTGGACAGGATAAAGAGGCTTTACAGCAGCATGAAAGACGAGTATCTGGATGTCTTTATGACCTCTGAGGGTATAGCGGTGGTGAAGCAAAAGGAGTAAAAACGTTAAGGTATCTGGGAAAGCCTTTCCTTTATAAGCTGCACATACTGAGGATTTTTCTCTATCAGCACAAAATCTCTTCCCAGCATTTTAGCAGCATGTCCTGTGGTTCCTGTGCCTGCCAGTGGGTCTAAGATTAGGTCTCCTTCTTTTGTGGAAACGAGTATTACCCTTTTTAGGAGTTCTAAGGGTTTTTGGGTAGGGTGAGGAAGTCTTTCTTTTTTGCTGCATGTGGGGAGCATCCACACGTTGGCACCGATTTTACCTATACCAAAGCTTTTGGCGTATTCTCTGTTGAAGGTGTATTTTTTCACGCTTTTGTCCTTAACTGCCCAGATGAGGGTTTCAGTGGCGTTGGTGAACCTCACTCCAAGCCAGTTGGGCATAGGGTTAGTTTTTACCCAGATAACATCGTTCAAAATCCAAAAGCCCAAATCTTGCATGATTTTGCCTATTCTGAAGATGTTGTGGTAGGTGCCCATAACCCAAAGGGTAGCGTTGGGTTTCATCACCCTTTTGACTTCCAAAAGCAAGCCTTCAATGAAGCCATCATACTCCTCAAAGGAAGAAAAGCTGTCCCACTCCTCAAAAACTCCTTTAACTAGCGTTTTTGAGTTCCAGCGTTTTAGCCTCTTTCGTTTTAGCTGCAGAAAGTAGGGAGGGTCTATAAAGACCATATCAAAGACCTCTGGGGGCATCTCCCTTAGCACCTCAAGGGCATCTCCTTGGATTACTGTGTTTTTGATATCTTCTATGCGGTTCCGCATGGTGTTATTTTATTTTCTGTGGAAGTTCAAAGTGTTGAAGCGATTTTAGAAGAAATTCGTCTGCTTCTTCAAGAGGAGGACATCCCGTTTAGGGAAATCATGGACCTTCTTTTGCTTGCAATAAGCCTTATGAAGGAAGAACTCTATGCCTTGCTTGGGCTGAAGGAAAAACTGAAAGAACCGCAAAAACGAGAAAAACCTAATCCCCCAGACCCTCAAGAGGAAGAACCCATCCAAGAGGAAAACTTTCCATGCCTTCACTTTGTCCGTGTAGGAAGACCTGTTGGGAGAAAGGATGCTGTGCCAAGAATGACCCTGAGGGAGTTCTTTGAAAAGGAAATCATCCCACTTCACAAGGAGATAAGCTGGGAAGAAAAGGCAAAGGAGGTGAGGGAGAGAATTCTAAGAGGTGAGTTTGTTCTAAAAACCTTGGAGGACTTTATTGGGTATCTGTATGCTTATATGCTATTTGAGGATGTGCCCGAGTATGTTTGGGTATAAAATTATTAAGGGATGAGAACGCTTGGCTTGCTTTTAGCCTTGCTGTCGGTTTCTGTTAGTGTGCAGGCGTATTGGTTTAGGGAGGGAGTAGACTACTTTGGCACTGGAAAGAAGGAAGAGAAAAAAGAGGAGGTAAAGAAGGAGGACAAGGAGAAGTATTACGAGGAGTTATACAAGCAAGCCCAGGAATGGTTTCCAGAGACAACCAATCCACTGGAGAGGGCTTTTTACAAAAATCCAGATGACCCTAAGCTGATAGAGCTTTTAGACAAGTTCTACACAGAAAGGACAGAAAGGGCAAACCTTTTGGCAAGCAAGTTGATAGCTTTACAAGCCCAAAAGGAAGAAAAACTTACGGAGAAGCTGAAAGACTACGTGGTGATTTACTTTTACAGTCCTCAGTGTCCGTATTGTAGGGCATCGGAGCAGTATTTAGGAGTTTTTGACGGGAGGGTGAAGCAGTTTTTGAGGGTAAACACTTTGCTTCCCGAGAATGCAAAGTATGTAAGGGATTTTGGCATTCAAGCGACGCCCACCTTAATCTTTATGAAGGATGGGAAGGTGGTGAGGAGGTGGGTGGGCTTGTGGGTGTATCCATCTCAGTCCGCCATTAAATTTTTGGAGGGCTTGCCATGAGGAGGGCTATAGCAGGCTTGCTTGCGGGGCTAATGTTATTTACGCCTACCTTTCAGGTGTTTGGTGATGATATAAGGATAGAGGTGAAGGGGGATTTGTATGATAAGTTGGTGCTGCCGAAGGGTGGAGGTCCTGGGGATTTAAGTCTTTTTCAAGGGAAATTTGGTGGTGGGCTAACGCCTCCTGTGGGTGCTTGTGGGATAAATGCGGCCTCTTCTTTTATTGCTGGGTTGGCAAACATTGCAAACTTAGGTCAGCTTCAGGAGTTTATTAACAATTGGCAGAGTGCAGGAACTGCGTTGGCGTTGTATGCATTGGCCACGTATTTACCTGTTGCGAAGGAGGTGCTTTTGGGTGCGAACATGCTATCAAACTTCGTAGCCCAGTTGAGGGGGTTCTCTTGTTCTCAGGCAATGGAGGCAATCAAGGAGTTTAACTATCAGGACAGCTTTCTGATTAAGAGGTGTATAGCGAGAAGGTTGGGGATTTCTGCGGATGAGGTGGATGTGAAGAGGAGTAGCAATCCTGATGAGTGGTATAAAGCTTACAAAGAGTGTTTAAACAGTGCAAGCTTGGTGGATTTGTTTGGTGGGGATAAAAGCGAGGCGGAGAAGTATTTAAAGCTTGTTTCTCCTCGCAGTTTAGCGAGGTGTTATTTAGGAGTGAATAGGGCACCTACTGCTGAGGAGATAGCCAATGCGGACCTTCAAACAAGGGCTAAGTATTTTCTGTATATGCTTTTGCCTGATATAAGCATGGATTCAAATGGGCTTTTGAGGGTTAGGACCGTTGATATAGTGGACACTCGGACTGGGCAGAAAAGGCCAGCGACCGTTGTGGATGTGGTGAATATCCACACCGAAGATTTTGAGAGGAATTTCAATAAGCTGATAGAGGATTTGAAGGGAAAAGTAAAGTATGACATGGATTATGAGTCCGCTTTGGAGGTTGTGAAGGCTCCTCTTGAGGAGTTTGAGGACAAGTATGGGATAACTGTGCAGGACTTGGCGGGCATTTTGATTTTGGCGTTGAAGATGAGGGATTTAATGGAGAGGAAGATAACTGCAAACGGGGAGGTAGATGAAAAGGTTCTTAAGCTTGCCTTGATGCCTATAGACGATGTGCTTTCTGATATAAAGGAGCACTTTAGGTATAGGGTTATTGAGAGGCTTCAGCTTGCGATTTATGAGAATGCTTTGAGGTTGAGGGAGGCGGAGGAGATGAGGAAGGCGGTAGGTTCAGTGGCTACACCGGGGGATAAAGATGGTTGTCTTGTTGGTGCTTCTGCTTCTCAGTAATTTATGGTTTGGGTGGGCGGCGGGTTCTTCTACTTCTTCGGTTCCAGATATTGCGACTTTCCTTCAGCTGTTGCAAAACATACAGAAAAACAAGGGAGAGACGTGTGAAAAGATAAAAAGCGCCATCAGTAGCACAGCGGTTTCTATGAATTTGAAAGTAAAAACCGACCAGCCTGGGATCATGTCAATTGAGTTGCCCAATGGGGAGACTTATGTGATTAACAAAGACTGTGAGGTTGTTGTAGAGGTGCCAGTGGGAACGCTTAGCCCGATGAATCCACAATCTGCAGCACCTATGGTCCAAGGCACTATAACGAGGAAGGATTTTAAATACGATGTGGATGTTAGCTTGTTTAGGGTGCTTTTCCAACTGCTTATGTATGCTGCTGGGATCTTCTGGGTGGTGAGGGCAGTCCAGAAACTTATCGCAGGAGACCTAACAGAGACCTTCATCACCCTTTTCATAGGCTTCATTATTGTCGCCAGCATGTATGTGCTTTATAAGTGGATGCCTGTTTAAGTGCAGCGTCTTTTTATGGCGTATTCTATAACCTCCTCTTTTGGAGCTGAGGAGGTTATTATTGCATGCTTTATTACTTCCAAAACGTATTCTGCTGCTTGTTGGCAATCAATCCTGGGAGGAAGTTGATACATCCTGTAAAAATCTCTCAATTCTATTCTCGTTATACCTTCCACCCGCAGGTCCAGTTCTGGCATGTATTCTATTCCTTCCTTGTCCTTGTAAAACTCATACACCTCCCTTGGAAGCCAAGTCATTGACCTATCAAACCTAAACCCCTTGATTTGGTAATATTTGATACCCAAACTCTTAAATTCCTCCAGAAGTTTATAAACATCTACAAGCCCATGTATATAAGGATGTATCAAGGGGATAGCGGGTATGCCTAAGTCCTGGCACTTCTTTATGTTGTCATACAAAATTTCCCGCCTCGTTCTCTCTATACCCAACTCATCCAACCCTGTTATAGACACAACAACTACAACAGGCACCTCAACCCTCTTTAACACTTCTATGTGCTTATTAGTTATAGGCATCTTGGAAACAAACGTTATTAACCTTGAAACGGGGGCATAATCCATACAGAACTTCTCAAAATCACCAAACCTCTCCATCCAAAAAGGGTCAGAACTTGCCTCAAAACACAAAATATCACTCGTAAAATACTTAGGCTCCAGCCAATCCGTGTGCCTTCTGTTTAAGATAGTCGCCACTTTATTTACGCTTATAGCACCTCCCTTCTCCCACTCCCTTCTCCTGTATGAAACTTCCGTAACGCAACAATACTTACAAGCTACCGGGCAGGCAGGGAACCTAAACAACCACCACCTCCTTCTTCTTGTTTATCCTCTCAGCCAACAGTTTAGCCAAGTCCAACGGAAACATTCCATACTCTATTTCCTCCTTAGCATCGTAAGCTTGCACTATACAGTATGAACAACCAAAGCATCTTTTCAAATTCCTTGACAAAACATACCACGAATTTACAGTGTGAATGTTCTTATAATCAGGCAGCACAGGTATATGACAGTGCCCAGTATCAGGTGCCCCGTCCACTACACCATACTTAACCGCTGGCACATCCGTTATAAATCTGATAAGCCCCAAATCTCCAAGCGTTATCTTCTCATTATACACTTCAATTCTCGTAATATCCTGCATAAAGCAGCACGTGCAACATGAGGGACAGTTCTTCCTCGTTGCAGGCGTGGTGGTGCAGCTAAACTCATTGTCCCTTTCAATATACTCTATCTGATAACCCATAGCCTGAACAAGTTCTAAAGACCCCTCCCTCGGTTTTACTGGCTTTCTACACCTTTCCTTAAAGTAGCAAATATCACATCTTGAAAGTATCGGGCTTGACTCATAATGGTTATAACACCTCTCCAGGTCCAAAACCTTAGACACCCCACAGGCAACCCTTGTGCTGGAATCTATCTCATACTTCTTCGTCAGATAATCTATTATGTCCCTAAAACCCGGAGGTAAAAGCTTTACCCTCAACATATACGTTTTTCTCTCCTCATCCGTCATGTCTGTCTTCAACAAGATCTCGTCATTCCCCCTTATCCCACTAAACACAAAGTATTTCGCACCCGCTTCCACAGCCTGACTAACTACCCTCTCCATAGTTTCCAAGTTCCCATTTATAGAAGCAATTATTGGCCTTACACACACCAAAACTGGTATGTCCGCAGATACACAATTCCTTATCGTCTGATACCTATGCTTCTCCCCAGCGGGCTCTATATGAGGAGGAAGACCAGATACAGAAACAAGCACTATCAGCTTCAAATCCTTTGCCAAACTCCGCAACTCCTTCGCCATCCTCTCACTTATATACCCCCTTGTCAATATCCCAACAGGACCCAAATGCTTATCCCTGTTCAATCTCTCCACCTTCCACAAAGTATTGTCCCACTGCAAAGTTGGGTCCCCATAATAATTGTTGATAGCTATAGGCATATACCTTAAATTGTGATAAATGTCTAAGTAGTTCATAGCTCTACCTCCTACTTTAAAAGCTCTCTAAATAACTCTATCGCCTTAAGCACATCCTCCTTGGTGGTTATTAAACCCGGAGACAACCTATACGCAGATATCTTCCTGAGATGTTCTTTGATGTCTCCTCCTCTGTAAGTGCCCACCCCCGTAGCACTCTCCAACAACCTATAAACACAGAAACTATCATACCTAAACCCTATCCTCTTGTCCTTTAACTTTTCCCTCATTACCTCATAAGGATACTTCGTAATCTGAAATACCACAATCGGCGTTTTCAAAACACTCTCATCATACACCATCCTCTCACTCGGGAAAAGTATCTTTATCCCATCTATCTCCCTTAAACCTTCATACAGCGTTAAATAATTCTCCATGTCTATCTCGTGTATATTGTCCCAACCAAAATCATTCAACACTTCTAAAGCCTTTGCTATGGCAATTGCCCCCACAGCGTTAGGTGTCCCCACCTCCCTATTGTGAGGCTCAGGTTTATAAAACACATACTCATCGTTGAAATAATAAATATTCCCTCCCCCCTTCCTATCATACACATTGAGTTCCCTATCCAGCAAACCCTTCCTATACACCAAAACACCACCCCCATAAGGAGCATAAATCTTATGCCCAGAAAAAGCAAAAGCATCACAATACTTCAAGCTAATCTTGTAATGCGCCGCATACTGAGAAGCATCTATAAACAGCTTAACACCATACTTCTGACACACCTCATACATCCCCTTTATATCTATCGCATAACTCGTAACGTTAGACGCCCCCGCTATAGACACCCAATCTACCCTGTTTTCCTTCAAAAACCTCTCCAAGTCTTCAGGTGTTAAATGGTAATTCTCATTCCAAGCTAAATGGACAACCTCGTGTTTCCCAATCCACGGTAAATAATTGGCTGAGTGTTCATAGTAAGATACCGCTACTCTGCTTCTTCTTAAAGCAGTAGCAAAAAGGTTTATCGCATCCGTTGTGTTTGAAGTGAATACCACTACACCATCCTCTGCATCCACCAACCTTGCTATAGTTTCCCTCGCCCTTTCATACGCATCCGTGCTCTTATTGGACTTCTCGCCAAATCCCCTGTGAATACTCCCATAGTCCTTTAAAAACTCATTCACAGCATTATACACTTCAAGCAATGGAGGGGTAGATGCGGCGTTATCAAAATACAAAAAAGTCTCATCCTTTAGAAATTTCGGTCTTTCTTTCCCCATAGGAAAATTATAACACATCGTATAATATTTCCTATGTATGAGATTTTCAGAAAGCGTCGTGGTCCGCAAGTGGAGGAGATAGAGAAGGTTGTGGTGTTAAGGGAAACAAAGGGTTATAGAGGGGATGGGATAAGGAGTTTTAGGGAGTTTATAAGGCAAAGAACGGAGTATGCCCCAAGCACGGTCTATACCTACATAAAGCTATACAAGGCCTTTGGGAAAGAACTTCAGGATTTGGGGCTGAGTAAGGCAAGGCTTTTGCTAAGGTATGGCAAGACGGACAAAGACTGGGTAGAAAGGGCAAAGAAGATGACGGTGAGGGAGTTGGAAGAAGTTCTTAAGAAAGAAGAATGGAAAGGAAGCTGCTAACTTTAGCGGTCTTAGGGATAAGTCTTGGCGTTCCACTGAAGGTCTTTATAGATAAGGCGGATGAAGCTGCAAGCGATGCCTACCAACAAGGGCAGATGTATTTAGCGGAGGTCAACATAAACAAGCTAAAGCTTCTGCAGGAAGTGCGATGCAATGGCGGTTTGGATTTAGGAACTTATTTTCAGCAGAAGGCAAAAGAGAAAGGCTTTGAACCGTATGTAGCTGCCATCATCCCTCAGGAAAGTGCTGGGAATGTTTATGCTACGGGTTGCGACCCGTGTCCAAAAGATCCAGTCTTAAAGGATGCAAGACGTAATCCAACATCTACGAACTGGCAATGGCTGCAGGCAGTTTTCAACAGCGGGCTTCACCGCTTTTGCTTGAGAAAGGATGCAACCATTGAGAACACGTGCACAGTGGGTTTTGGGCTTATGCAGATAACGTCTCATACGATTTCTGAGGGTAAATATTTACAGCGTGTTCAGCCCTGGGCACTTTATCAAACGAAGGCTAAGGAGGTGGGGGCTGGGAACTATTCGGCGGTGAAGGACGAACCGCCCAACTCTCCGTATAATCCATGCACGAACATAGAGGTAGGGCTTTCCATTTTGCAGGATAAATACAGACTTTGTAGTAAATATGCTGACCCAGTTAAGAGGATGGCGTGTGCGGTGTGCTACTACAACGGAAGAACAGATTATTTAGCCCACATCAGAAGAACCGTTATAGACAGAGGGCAGGCAGGGCTTCTTGTAAGGGTTGGGTTTATTAAGGATGGGCTGTTGGAGGGTTTAAGGAAGTTTGTGATTGGTATTGCGGGATTTGTTGGGTGGAGTGTGGATAGCTGCAGAAACGTGTTTTAGCTATGAGGACGCTTATTCTTACTGAGAAGCCTTCTGTAGCGGAGGATTTTGCAAGGGCTTTAGGGTGTAAAAGGAGGGAGGGCTATTTTGAAAACGGGGAGTATATAATTACGTGGGCTTTTGGGCATTTGTTTGAGATTAGCGATGATAGTTTGCCTAAGAGGTGGGAGTTGGAGGGGCTTCCCATATTTCCTGAGAGGTTTGAGTATAAGCTGAGGTCTTCGCAGGCGGGGAAGCAGTTTAAAGTAATAAAAGGGCTTCTATCTCAGGCAGGGAAGGTAGTTATAGCCACAGACGCTGGGAGAGAGGGAGAGTTAATAGCCAGACTTATCTTGCAAAAGGCGGGGCTTAAAGACTGGTCTAAGGTTTATCGCTTTTGGACGTCGTCCGCTTTAACTCCTGAGGTGATAAGGCGGGAGTTGCGTAATTTAAAACCTGCAAAAGAGTATGACAGTCTTTATTGGTGTGCGTTAGCCCGTCAGCATGCGGATTTTGTGGTGGGGATAAATCTCACACGGGCGGTGTCTTTGAGGTCAAGCGGTGGGGTGTGGAGTGTGGGAAGGGTCCAGACGCCCACCCTTACCTTGGTAGTTCAGAGGGATTTGGAGATAGAGAACTTCAGGCCTAAACCCTATTGGGTGATAAAGGCGTTGTTTTCTGTGGAGGGCAAAACCTATGAAGGAGTATGGTTTGGAAAAAAAAGTGGAGGTAAAGTTGATGCGGATGAGGATGTGGATGAGGAAGAAGAGGAGAGGGAAGAGGAGGAAGGTGGTGGAGTTTTTGATTACGAGACTGTTAAGAAACTTGTGGAGAGGTTAAGCGGGATAAAATCCGCAGTTGTTAGCAGGGTAGAAAGGAAAAAGAGGGTTGAGTATCCGCCTCCTCTTTATTCGCTAAGTTCTTTGCAGAGGGATGCCAACAGGGAGCTTGGTTTTAGTGCCCAGAAGACCCTTGATATAGCCCAAAAACTTTATGAAGAGAGAAAGGCCATATCCTATCCAAGAAGTGATGCGGAATACCTCTCAGAAAGCAGCATCTCCTTGGTCAAGGAGGTTCTAGAGAGGCTAAAAAGGAAAGACCTTGTGGAGAAGGTGGATAAGGTAGGAAGGCGGGTTTTTGATGACAGAAAGCTGACTGACCACCACGCAATCATTCCTTTGAGGGATGAAGAGGAGGATTGGACGGACGCCGAGAAGGCTTTGTTTAGGCTGATAAAGAGGCGGTTTTTGGCTGCCTTTTATGAACCTTTTATTGCCCTGGATACAACAGTGATTACTCAAATAGCGGGAGAGGAGTTCTACTCAAGGGGAACAACGGTTTTGCAACTTGGCTACAGGGAACTCTACGGAAGACCCAAGGACAAGCTTTTGCCTAAACTGGAAAAAGGGCAAAAGGTGGATGTTTTGAAGGTCTGGAGTGAAAAACGCTGGACTAAGCCTCCTCCTAGATACACGGAGGGCATGCTAATAAAGAAAATGGAAAAGCTATCTCTTGGCACTCCCGCTACCCGTGCCAGCATCATAGAAACCCTAAAGGAAAGAGGCTATCTTGTTCTAAACAAAAAGCACCTTATCTCCACAGAAAAAGGCAGAGAACTTATCAAAAACCTTCAAGGAAGCAAAGTCGTAAGCGTGGAGATGACCTCAGAGTGGGAACAGCAGCTGGAGGACATATACAAAAACAAAAAGGGTTTTGGCGGATACAAGGATTTTCTGGAGAAGATAAAAACCTTCACAAAAGAAGAGGTGGAGAGGATAAAAAAGCTGACTTTTCAAGCAACTCAAAAGAGTAAAAGCAGAAAGGGAGGTTCCGCAAAGAACCTCCGCTTACATAAACTCCATCGTTATCACAAGCCTAAATAACTCGCTGGTTTTCTCCTTAGTAGAAAACAAATACCCAAGTATCGGAATATCCTTCAAGAAGGGTATCCCACTGTCCCTAAACTGGGTCAAAGTCTGGGCAGAGGAAAAGAGCACCAGTGTTTCTCCCTTCTTCAAAAGGGTTTGGTTTATATTCGTTCTGGTTGCAACTAAAGGCAAAGCCACCTCGTTCTGAAAGCCCGCCAAATCCACCCTCTTTGTCTCTAACTTCTCTAAACTGTCCTGACGTCTGTATAAATCCACCGCAATAGTGTCCTCACTTACAAAATAGGGCACAATTATCAACATGCTTCCAGTTTGAATATCCTCCGTTTGCATGGTTATCGTAGGTGTGGCAGCAGAAGAAGACGCCCCAGTTCCTGTAGTCGGAATAACGTAAGAGAGGTCAAACCGGGAAATTATCCTCTGCTTTTGGATTGGAGAATATACCATGGGCTGACCATTTAGGGCAGTCAAAACATTGTCCTCTATCAAACTCGCTTTCCCACTTTGGGCAAGGGCATCCAGCTGTGCCACAATATGTCTCGTGGCCACAGAAAGACTAAAAATCGGACTGGCTACCCCAGAACTTAAAGAAGAACTCACACTACCCGACGTTATATTCCAAGACAACCCCAAAGAAACAAAATCCCTATCGCTTACCAAATACACCTTCACCTTAAGAGGTATAGGCTTAGTAAAGTTCTCGTTTATCTTACCCACTGCATTCTCTATCGCCCTTATTTCTGATGGCTTCCCAACCACATACACATTCCCCATCTCATCCACAGACACCTTAGAACCGCTGTCCCTGAGAAGTTTTTGCAGGCTTGCCTCCAAGTTCCTTGTAAATTCCCTCTGATAGGAAAGGGTTAAACTTCCATTTCTCTCATCTATTCTCTTTTGCAAAAAAGGAAGACGCAAAGTAAACACCCTGGCTTCATACTTGTATATCACTATCCTCCCACCCTCATACTTCCACCACAGGTCAAACATCCCAGTAATTTCGTCAAGCACCTGATGTAGAGGTTTTCCATCCGCAAAGTATGAAAGCGTGAAATACTCACTTTGGGCTTGCGTCTGCCCTCCTTGACCCGTTTGAACCTGCTGAGGATAGGCTATGTCCCTTAAAACTATAGGAACCTTAGCATGTTGGGAAAGTAAAGACGCTAAATAGGTCAACGATACATTCCTAACATTTACGGATATAGGAGTGTTAAGAATATCCACCTTCTCCTTCTCTTGCTTCTCCGCCTCTAAAATGGCACCTTGAGGCTTGTAGTTGGCTGGCACTGGGTCATACCTGCCAGCAAAAGCTGCTCCCGCTAAAGCTAAACTAAAAATCACCCAACTTTTCCTCATCTCTCACCCTCACTTTGATTTTTGTTCTACCCACAAATCCTATTTTATCCTCATAGCTTCCTTGCACTGCAGTTTCCCACTCTTTCGTGCTTAGAGGCTTTCTTTCCACCACCCCTCCCTTGTAAAAGTTGTCTATCACATAAGAACTGCTCTTAATTTCCCTGACCAACTCCTCCTTGCTTGCACAGGAAAAAGCTAAAGCTATAAGCCCTAAACTAAAGACCCTTCTTAATCTCATCCACAGACACCTCCAAGCTTACTCCATCTACAAGCACTATATAAACAGGCACTCCCGCCTGAACCACCACCACTGGAACAATCTTTTTTGCCTCTTCCAAATAAAACTTGGCAAACTCATTCCAAGTCTGTGCCAAAGACCCATACAAGGCATAAAGAAATTCATTCTTTATATCCGTAGTCGTCCCAAAAACTGTAGAATACTTGGTTATCTGGCCCTGCTGCAGCGCTGAGAAAAACCCAGACAAAGTAGTCCCTCCCAAGTAAGTTAAAAGCTGTTCTCTATTAACATTTAAAAACTTTCCTTTAACCCCCTCCAACCCATCCTCCCCAGATATAATCATGCCCTTAGGCGACACCTCTATAACCTTGCCATTTTTAAGTACGCACGAAAGCTTATAAGTCTCAAGCTTTGCCCTCTCAAGGGCGTAAAAACCCTCTCCCTTCGCTATCACCAAACACCTTGACAGGTCAAGCCTGTAGTTGTTTGGAAGTCTGGCGTGTCCATCCAACTCTATCAACACCGCAGGGAACTTCTCTCCTCCCACGGGGGCTGGAAAGGAATTTATTATCCTACCCTTCAGCGTCGTCCCCGCTGGAAGATAAACAGTCTTTTTCTCATTTGCAGAATTCCCTTTTTCAGGCTTTGCAGTCGGTGAAACATCAGACATCCCAGACTGTGCCAGCAGTTTGCTGTCCGCCTTTGACTGCTCATCTTTTCTCTCCACCCTGTTTATCTTAGGCTTATACTCCTCTGGGGGTTTCACTGGTTCGCTGTAAAGAGGCATTGAAGAAGAAGGAGGAGGTGGGGGAGGAGGTGGCGGTGAAGAGGGTGGCGTCTCCTCTATCTTAAAGACACTTCCACTGTCCGTCTTCTTCTCCTTCTCCGCCCCTCCTTTACCCTTCTCCTCTACCTTGGTCTCCTTGCTTTCCTTAAGCTGCTTTAACTGCTCGTTCATCTCCTTAAGCTGGTTCAGTATCTGTTCGTTCATCTGAGACTGAGACTTTAAAACCTCCTCCAAAAGCTTCTTCTGTAGTTCAGGGTCCGACTTTATTACCACACCCTCACCAGAAGAAAATAACCTGCTTGCCAAAAACAACGCCACCGCCGAACCCACAAAAATCCCACCCCACTTTACAGCATCACCGCCCAAAAAACTCCTCTTTCTCTCTTCCTGAATCTCCTCTTCCTCTATAGGCACATCCTCGTATTCCTGCTCTTGCTCTCTCTTCTTCCTCAGCTTGTCCAAGAAACCCATGCCTATTATTATATCACTCAAGTGAATTTTTTGGTAAAATAGAGGTATATGAGGGTGTGGTTGCTTTTGGTTTTGTTTGTGGTAGGAGGGTGTAGTGCGGTAGCGGTAAAGAAAAGTCCCAAGGTGGACTTTCCTGACGCTATAATAAAAGAACGCTTAAAGGAGTTGAGGCAATGAGGAAAGCTTTGTTGTTGCTTGGAGTTTTATGTGCGGTGAGTTTAGCGGATGAAGTGAGTGCTTACAAGGCTGGGTGGGTGGATGGGTTTAGGGTAGGGTATAGCTTAAAGCAGGCGAGGGTAGTAGACATTCCTACTGGTTATTGGCTTTACATGCCTGTGGAAGACATGCCTATGCCCCTTGTGGGATTTTACGTGTTTGCTGCTGAGAGGCTGGGGCTGAAGGCGTATTTGACGGACAAGGAGGTAGTTTTTGGAGTGTTCCAAAGGAGGGCGGATGCGGAGTTTTACAGGGAGCAGCTTTTAGGCAAGGGAGTGGAGGGAGTTATGGTAGCGATGCGTAATGGGCAGAAGGGTTATGAGGGAAGTGTTTTAGTTCTGGACAAGGTGGGAGAGGAGAAAAAGGGCGTGTCTGGAGTGATATATTACTTAAGCAAGGCGATAGAGAAGGCAAAGGAGATAGACCCGACCGTGCTAAACACCACCTTATTGGTAGAGGACCTTGAGAATATACTCAAGGAGGTATCCAAGTGGGCAACTGGAGGTAAGGGTTATCAAAGGGCTATTCCAGATGATAAAGAGGGAGGGCAAAAGCGTGAGATTATAGAGAAATTTTTGAGGGAGAAGTAAGGCTATGTTAAAAAAGGTGGCGATTGTTTTGTTGGGTTTTGTTTTTGTTGGATACACGGGCGGTGCTTTAGCTGAGGATTGGCTGGAGAGAACGGTGATTAAGCTTGTTGAAAAGTATTATGAACTTTCCCAAAGGGTTCAAGAACTTTCCCAGAGGGTAGAGAGGTTAGAAAGGCAGATAGGGGTGGAGAAAAGGGAAGGTGGAAAAGAGGAGGGGATAAAGGAGAAGTATCAGGCACAGGCACGGTTGAAGGTCAGGGCGTGTCCTCGCAAGAGTTGTGGAGTAGTTGTTGTTCTTGAAAAGGGTGAAGTAGTTTCCCTTTTGTCAAGGAAGGGTGAGTGGGCGTTTATAGAAACCGCTTATGGAGTGAGAGGATGGGTGGTATCAAAGTATTTGCAGGAATACTCTTATTAAGCGTAGCCTTTGGTAAAGAGATAGAGTGGCAAAATAGGGCTTTTGAACTCAAGGTGCCTAAAAAGTCTGTGGTGGCCATAGAGTTTCCGTGCAATGTAAAAAGTGTTTTTACTAACGACCTTGTGCAGGCAGATTACAACAAGAACACCGTCTTTATATCTATAGGGACTGTGCCCACATCCGTGGGAGTGTCTTGTGAGAAGGAGGGTGTCTACAGAGGTTATAGCTTTTATTTCTTCCCTGCGACTGGTGGAGATGTGTTTTTTAAGGTAAGGGACCCAAAGCTGGAAAGTCTTGTGGTTTCTAAGGAAAGGGAAATTGACACAACGAAGGAGGAGATTTTGTCCCTTTCAAGGTATGTTCTTAGAAGTCTTCTAAAGGGAGAACTGCCTCAAGGATTTTATGAGGTGGACTTTCAAGATACATACAAGGTGGGGGACTTCACAGTTTATGTGGAAAGGGCTGTGGTAGGTAAGGACCTTGTGGCAAAGATAGTGAAGCTAAAGCCCGAGGGCTACATTCAAAAGAAGCTAACTGAGGACATGCTTTTTGAGAAAAACACAACCCTCGTATGGCTTGAAAAAACAGGCTACATCAAAAGCGGAGAAGAAGTAAAGGGTATAATCATCCAGACCAGAGGGCCTGCAAAAGAGACAGACCCAAGCGAAATGCAGGTGATACCTTTCAAATGATTAGCGGTGTAGAATGCGGAGTTCTCTGTTCTTTTCGCTGTCTTACCCTACAGTCTAAGATGTAGGACAAGACAAAAAGAAAGAAGGAAAGTAAAGATTTTCCTGAATTAACCGAACTTTGGGGCCGATGGAAGCATATCGCTTCCTCTCCAGCAAAGAAAGTCCTATCCGGACCTTTTATCCCTTGACAAGAGGACTGGGATGGGTTATACTTATGGGTAGTTAGGTGTGGGTTGAGTTTGTATGTAGGGCCTAAGTCCTACGATAAAAACTTCACCAATTTCCTTTTAAAAACAAGGGCGGGCAAAAGCCCGCATCCTAACTCAGTCCTTCCTATGGAAGGACTTGTTCGTCCCTTACTTTCTGACTTTTTCCTTTATTTCGTAAGGGACGACAAGGGAATGCTTTGTGAGGACGTATAGCATTCCCTCTTGTCTCAGGGCGACAGCCACTTCCTTGGGGAGTTTCTTTGTCTTTTTACCCGCAGGAAAGGCCATTACCCTGAAGTGATCCAGATGGTAAATGTTGCCATCTGGATCTATAGCCCAGCTGGGGTCCTTTGTGTAGCTGGGCTTAACCTGGAAGAGGTCTGAGTGGGCACCCAGATCCACCTCCAGGAACAGCATGTCTTCACGGACAAAGAGTTCTCCGTCTATATCGGGAGACTCTTTGCCCATGTAGAGGTAGGCGTTGCCATCTTCCCTTATTTCAAAGCGGAGTTTGCCTACCTCCACAATTTTGCGATCCTCTTCAAGATCGCACTCACAAAAGGAGGGTTTCCAGTCTTCCAAGTCTTCTTCCCAGTAGAGGGAGGGGGTGTGATAGTAGGTGTAGGTGTAAGTGTGGGTGTTGGAAACCCTCCTTTGTCTTCCAGAAAGACCTGTGTAGGTCCTTCTGTATTGCCAGTAGGAGTTTGAGGTTTTAAGTCCTTTTATTTCCTCCCACTGGCCTACGAGGAAGGGCTCGGGCTCCCCTGGCAAACACACCGCAAAGCGGGAGTTTGACCTCATCTCCTCTAAAAGCCCTCCCTCTTTCAGGATCAGCTTCAGCTGATCCTTGCGTAGCCCGAGTTGGCTAAGCCTGTAGGCCAACTCGTATGTGTCCGAGGACCCTTGGGTTGTTCTTATGTCAAGGGTCCCGTTGTGGAAGAGGTATGCGGTGCCCTCTTCCAGTTCAATCTCAAAGGGATGGGTCTGTTCGGGACAGACCGTCCCCCTTGAGACAATTCTGAAGTGCACTACAAGGATTGAACCCTCTTTTGTGTAGGGTTCAATCTCTTGCCACAGGGCGGAAAAACTCATGAAGCCCTTTTTCATTATCCACGTGCGGGACTTTTCATCCCACACGCAAAAACCTGCCCCGTGGGAGTTGGCCTCCCACATCAATTTGGCATCCTCTTTAGAGAGGACGGCGTTGATGGGCTTATAAGTGATCACACACATGGGCTACCTCCTGTCCCGCAAGTCCGCCCTTTGGCGGAGGGAGAAGGCGGTGCCCTTTGGGCACTCTTACCGTGGATGACCTTCTCCCTGCGGGACTAACAAAAGCGGGGCGGAGCCCCTTACTCAGTCCCAAAAGGGACTAAACCAGTGCCTCTTCTAAAAGAGGCACTATGTATTTCCTCTCTTCTTCAGACAGAAGAGAGGAGAACGCAGAGAGGATTTTCTCTCTGCTTGCATTTACAGAAGGAACCTTAAAGGTTCCCTCTAATCTTGCCCAGAAAGCCCTCTGAAGGAGGAGGGCTGTGAGCAAGATCTTGACTGGGTCGCCCTTTTTAGAGCAGCCCAGTCGCACCTCTACCGTGTAAGGTAGAGGTTTGAAGTTGACCCACCCATAACGGGCGTTTTCTTTACTTACCTCCTCCCTTCTAAGGGCGTAGCGGTTAAATCCACGCCCGAAGAGAAGGGTAAGGTCAAATCTCTTCTCAAAGAGGTGGACAATGGAAGAAAGTTTTCTCTCTATTTGCTCCTTTGAGAGATAGTCAAAGGGATGCATGTTGATATGCACATGCATCCCCGCTAAGCGGTCGTCTTCAAAGAGAGGTCTTACCACCTCTCTTATGGCCTTGAGGAGGTTGCCCTTTTCAAGGCACTCCTCAAGTGTGGCGGGGAAGGGTTTTAGTTTTATCTCCCCGCCATCCACAGAGGCGTCCCTTTCGTAGGAGGAAATCACTCCCTTTTCCTTTAGGGCGGTAATCATTTTCCTGAGGAAGGACATCTCGGGTTCCCGATTGAGAGGAACCTCAAACTCCACCCCAAGCATTGGGGTGCGATACGTCTCTCGGCGGTGTTCATAACTACTGGGAGAAGCCCTAAGTCTGCCAAGCAGTGTGTAGGTTCCTCCAAGGGACGCCACCAGCTTTGCCCCTTCAGAGGGGTCCTTTATTGGCCACAGGGGCAGGTGATAGGGGAAAAGTTCTACATTAGGTGCATACTTTTCCCTGAGAAACTGGTGCAGGAACTTTATATGACTACACCAAGCCCCTGTCTTGGATTTCCCGCAGGAACATTCCACCTTGTCCCCCTCAAAGAGGACCCAATAGTGGAGTTTGTCGTCCCTGCAATACAGCTCGGCCACATCAAGGCCGAACCAAACTACCTCCGCTTGGGCAGTCTCTTCAGAACTGCCCTCTGGAGGTTCCCTCAGGAGGAAATCCTTAAGCTTGTAAAACTTAGGAATTTCCTCCTGCAGCAGTTCAAGGATGTTCCTTGCGGTCTGGGAGTCTATTTCTTTGCTAACTCCCAGCACAAGGAACTTCCCAAAAAGCTGAGGGGAGACCCTTATAAACTCCCCTTTGAAGTCTTCAACAAGCAATTCCGCCCACTCATTCTTCTCACAGGGCACCACATTAAGTGTCCCTTTTTCATGGGACACTTTGAGAAAGCTAGGCTTTGCTTTTACCATAGCTGCCTCCCGACCTGCACAGCCGCCTTAGCGGCAGGAGGTGGCGGGTGCCTTTGGCACCTCTTACCTTGGATGGCCACCTCCTTGCAGGTCTAACAAAAAGGGGCCAAAAAGGCCCTGACGCAGTCCCTATGTGGGACGGTCTATCAATGCGGACTCCAAGATCCGCACTATGTGTTGCCTCTCTTCTTCAGATAAAAGAGAAGCCAAAGCAGAGAGGATCTCTTCTCTGCTTGCATCAACGGAAGGAGGGTTAAACCTTCCTTCCAATCTTGCCCAAAAGGCCTTTTGAAGAAGCAGGCCCATGAGCAAGATTTTGACTGGGTTTCCTTTTACAGCACAACCCAGCCGAACTTCTACCGTGTAAGGCAGAGACTTGTAATTAACCCAGCCATAGCGGGCATCCTTACCCCTTGCGTGTCTTTTTCTGAGGGCAAAACCGTTAAACCCACGACCAAACAGCTTTTCAAGGTTGAACCTTTCTTCAAAGAGGCTGACGATGGGGGAAAGCTTTGCCCGTATTTTGGAGGGTGGGATGTGGGAAAAGGGGGTCATGTTGATATGAATGTGTATGCCTGCACTGATATACTCCCCTTTACTTGAGAAAAGCCCTGGCACAAGTTCCCTGAGGCTTTTGAGAAGTTTGCCCTTTTCAAGACACTCTTCCAATGTGGAAGGGAATGGTTCCAACTTTATCTCTCCACCAAGGACAGACCAGTCCCTTTCGTAAGCAGAAACAATACCCCTTTCCTTGAGGGCTGAGATGAGGTGTAGGAGGAACTCAAATTCAAGACCATGGTTGAAGGGGATTTCAAACTCCACTCCCAGCATAGGAGTGTCATAGCTTCTTCTGTCCTGGGAGTAGCCTCCTTTTTGGGCTGAGTTTGTGCTTAATACCTCATAAAGACCACCCAGAAACTCTATGAGTTCTCTCCCCTCCAAGACCTTATCAGGCTTCCAGAGGGGCAGGTGATAGGGAAAGTTTTCGTTGGGAGAGAACACTTCCTTCAAAGCTTGGTGCACAAACTTTATATGCTTGCACCAAGTTCCAGTTCCTGCCCTTCTGTTTTGAAAGTCTGGGCAGGAACACTGGGCATGCCCTCCTTCAAGAATGCGGACTGTGTAGACAGCCCCGCTTTCTTCACTGAAAAGCTTTACCTTGTCGGGGCTGAACTTAACTATTCTTCCCCGGGCTATCCTTTCTGAACTGCCTTCAGGAATACCTCTCAAGAGGAAATCCCTGAGGGCGTAAAACTTAGGAACATCTCCCCTGAGATACTCAAGAACGGCCCTTGCATACGCTGGGTGTAATTCTCTGTCCACTCCCAGCACAAGGAACTTCCCAAAAAGTTGAGGAAGGACTTTGAACTTCTCTCCGGACCCACTCTCAAAAGCCAGCACCGTCGGTTGGTCATAGGGAATATAGGGAACTAAGTGTGTAAGCCAGAGAATAGAAGAGACTTTGAGGGGGTTGAGTTTCACCATAGCTACCTCCTTCCCCGCAAACCTGCCCATGGGCAGGCAGGAGATGGCGGGCACCTTTGGTGCCTCTTACCTCTGGATGACCATCTCCATGCGGGTTTAACAAAAAGGGGCGGAGCCCCTCACTCAGCGGCCGCTGCGGCCGCAACAAGTCCCAGCTGGGCGAGATATTCCTCTACCCAGCTGACGAACTCCTTCAGAAGGTCTGGAGGTATTACCTCCAACCTCCTGAACCTGTATGGGATACCCACCCAGATCTCTGGAAGGGCCCCATCTACGAAGGGTTCTTTGGGAAATTCCTCCTTCAGAACCCAATCTTCTGGTGCAGTAGGAAGGGCAAAGTAGTCCCCCCTACGCTCAGCCAGTCCGTAGAGAACAAGCCTTATAGGCTTGGCTACGGGCAAGTTCTTGAGGGCGTTTTTGAACACCCTCTTTTTGTCGCTGTCCCACTCGTCTCTGAAAGTGAAGATGACTTGTGGGACACCCTTTACAAGCACAAAGGGGATGATTTCCCCCCGTGCCCATCTCTCAGGGAACCCGAGGAAATACTCCGCCTCCCGCTTGGTTAGGAAGCGAAGATACTCCTCGGGTTTTGCCCTCCCATCGCCAAGGGTCTCGTAGGAGAGTTCTCCCTCCCTCAGAAGGGTCTCCACAAGACCTTTGACTAACTTGTAGGTGATGCGGACCATCTTGGGGTCCGCATAAAAACTGGCTGGGGGTGTTCTGTATTCCCAGCCATATCTTTTAAATTCATAGGCACCAAGGCGTGCATACCCGCCCCGTGCCCTTCCCGACGTGGGCAGAAGCACTCTGCCCACGAAATCGTCAAGCACCTCAATGAACTTTCTTACTTCGTCCTTGAGGAGCTTGACGACATACTGGTTGGAGGAGCCTACGTGGATGTGGCCCCCCAACGCATAGGTATCCCCCTTAACGGAGAGGAGGATACCTCTTCTACAGACCCTTCTTACAAGGGCTGTAAAGTTCTCCAGGTATTCCCCTGGAGAACTTGCTGGAGAAGGACGGAGTTCAGCGGTGGATGACGCCCCGTCTGTTCCAATGGCGCCGCTGAGACCGCCATTGTTGAAGATGGAGAGCCTGTTGGCAGGAACCAGCTCTCCATCCATATACACCTCAAACTCGGGGTCTCCACCAAGGGTGATGATGGTTTCCCCGAGTTGAGATACATCAGGTGTGGCCCAGGCGTGGGCTAGGAGACCTTCCTTTACCTCCTCCCAGCGGTTTTCCCACACCTCTTCAGAGACCACCAGAAACCTCCTCTCGGTTCTGACGGTCTCTAAAATCACACCCTCGTTGTTAAGGGCACGGGCAAGGGAACTGCCTAACCTTACCCACCTTGGGAGGTCAAGTTCCCAAACAAAATCATCAAACGAACCCTCCCAATCATCGGGCACCGCAACCTCCTCAAAGGATGCCCACCCGAAGTATCCGTAATTGACAAGGTCGTAAAACCTTGCCCCCTTTCTTGCTACAAGAATCGCCCCGCTGGGCAAGGAATCATACTCCCAAAACTCACCCTCCACATAGCAGAGGTAGCTTAGACGCACCCCTTTGTAGGGGACGCCTTTTTTGATGTTTATTGTTTTCTTCATGTTGCCTCCACCCTAAGGTCAAGCCCTTTTGGGGGAAGTGGCGCTGCCCTATGGGCAGTCTTACCGTGGATGGCCACTTCCAAGCTTGACCTTGGGCTGACAAAATCCCGCTAAAATAACCTCTATGAGGGTGCTAAACTTTGCACACGTTGATAACTACGCTATCAACCTCATAAAGCAGGAGGGTTTTTCTAAGGCGTATGAGGTGTTTTACGAAAAGTGGAGAGAAAACCCTCTTCCTCACTACACAGCAATTGTTATGACACTTGCGGAGATAACTGGGAGAGACAAAGTAAAAGGTTCTTATGAAGGTTATCAAGGCATTTTTTCCAAGTTTTTACATTTGCGTAGGAAACGACTGGCTTCCCAAGCGGAAAAGGACCACTTTTCCGCACACTTCATAAGCGAAATCTTAAGGGAAGCCAAAGAAGAAGAGCCGATTTACCTTGCTGAAGTGTTTCTTGCAGGTGTTCTACTCAAAGAGAGATACCCTGAAAACTTTAAGTCCCTTGAAAGACATCTTCTCACTGATGCTACAGTCCACACGGTTTATATGTTCAAACTTCTCCACTCCAACAGGTTTGTCCTGCCTCCTCCAGACCTAACCTCCAAACTCATGGCATACTATCACACAAACCTCCATCTTCTTCCAGAAAGAGAGTGGTTAAAAAAGGAATTGGGAATATAAGCCCCCAAAGGGGGCGGGACTCAGCACAGCAGGGCAGCTGTGCTTGGGTTCAGGCGGGACAGGGCTTTGGAAAGTGCTAAAACAAGCTGTCTGTCCTCTTTCTCTGGTGCTACAGGGTCTAATATCAAGAAATTCTGTCCCGCCAGGGCAACGACCTCCCCATCTGCGGAAACCTGAACGACGGGAAGGCCGTCTTTGTCCTCCACAGGGATAATAAAGCCTTCCCTCTGTGGAGGAATTGAGACATCAAGGCTATCTATTACCCTGATGTCCCGCACATAGAGTTTGCCCACGGGCACCACCAACATATTGCCCGTGGACAACTCCTTTACCGATAGGGTTTCAAGCCCTATCGCATAAGCAGGGGGCTGGTAGAACAGCCCCAGAGCAATTCTCTGCACTCTGTGGAAGTCCCTGAAGAAATTAAACATGGGCTTCCACCTCCACAGGCACAAGCTTTTCTCCTCCCCTGTATCTTTCAGGGAAGGAAAGCAGAAGGTCTGTCTCCTCCTCGGAGAGGAACCGCATATACTCCTCCCTCAGAGGAAGACCTCCTGCTAACCTGTAGGAGACCTCTCCCTCAGAAAGAAGTGTCTCCAACAGGTTCTTCGCCAGCTTATAAACTATACGGAGAGTTTCCCTCTCCGCATAGATGCTGGCGGGAACTCTATAGGCCAGCCCATAACCTGCCAGCCTATAGCTTCCAAGACCTGCCAGTTTCTCCTCCCAGCAGGCCTTTCCATAGGTGGGCAGAAGCACCCTGCCCACGAAGTCGTCCAAAACCCTAACAATGTCCTGGGCAAAAATCCTCAGGACATTGCGGGTCGCTTTGTCGTGGGAACCAAAGCACATGGTTCCCACAATTGGATATACCTTGCCCTTTGTGGACAAGGTATAGTCTATGCCCTTGATTAAGGCATAGAAATTTTCCAGATACTCCTCTGGAGTATCCGCCATATCGGGCTCTACCTTGAGGATAGAACCCTCTGGTCTCACGGGAGGTTCAAATTCCTCCTCGTGAGGAAGCACATCCTCGGCAGGCACTACCCTGCCGCCCACCACCACCTCAAACTCGGCCTCTCCGCCAAGCTTGAGGCGGCCTTCCACCTCCACCCTTTCAAAACCTTCCTTTGCAAGAAGGTCTGAAAGGGCTTCAAACACCTCAGGGTCTTTCAGTACCTGAGGTTCCACAAGCACGAGGGTCCTCTTGGGATTAGACCCTCTGCCTACCACTGCAAGGACTTGCCCGCCTGAGACAAGCCCTATGCAGTCCAGAAGTCCCTTTTCAGAGACTTCCACGCTGATGGAGGATGAAAGCCTTTTGGAGGCCTTCACCTCCACGAATTCTACCCTTTTGGCAAGGACTGTCCCACCAAAGATGTTTGGCACGGTGATGTCCTTTGTCCTTAGAGGGTAGACCATAGGCCCACCAGGGGCTTCAAAGACCCTGTCTCCGTCCCAAATGGGAGAGGGACGGACGGGAATGCGGATGGTTTGGGTTTTAATCATGTGCTACCTCCTGACCTGCAGGGCCGCCAATTGGCGGCAGGAGATGGCGCTGCCCTATGGGCAGTCTTACCTGTGGATGACCATCTCCTCGCAGGTCTGACAAAGTCTCGTCAGGGCGGTATTTGTAGCCACGGAAGGTGGCATAGCCCTCCACAAAATAGAGGGCTTTGAACTTGAGGCTTTTGTGCTGGACCATTTTCTTCCTCATGCTGCCTCCGCCCAAAGACCAAGCCTTTTTAGAAGGAATGGCGGTGGACTATGCCCACTCTTACCTTGGATGGCCATTCCCAGCTTGGTCTTGGGCTGACGAATGAAAGGGCCAAAAAGGCCCTCACTCAGCGGCCGCAGTAGCCGCTAAACTTTTCACGGGCACGAAGGGAGAGATTTCTCCCCTCTTCCAGCGCTGCGGAAAGGCAAGGAAGTAATCTGTTTCTTCCTTTGTGAGGAAGCGGTAGTATTCCTCTTCCTTTGCCCTTCCGTCTTCAAGGGTCCTGTAGGAGAGTTTGCCCTTCCGCAGCAGTGTCTCCACAAGACCCTTTACCAACTTATACGTTATGCGGACCATCTCTGTGTCCGCATAAATACTGGATGGGGGCGTCCGATATTCCCAGCCATAGTCTTTTAGTTCATAGGCACCGAGGACTGCATACTCACCCCTGGCCGTTCCTGACGTGGGAAGAAGGACTCTCCCCACAAAGTCATCCAGCACGAGAATAAACTCTTCCACCTTATCCCTGAGAACCTCTACCACATACTCGTTGTGAGAGCCCACGTGAATATGCCCGCCAATAGGATATGTATCTCCCTTCACAGAAAGGAGGATACCTTGTTCTGCAAGCTTCTCCGCAAGGGACATAAAGTTCTCCACGTATTTCTCGGGCCTGTATGCAGGAGCAGGCCGCAGCTCTGCAATGGCGGAGTTTCCGTCTGTGCCTATGGAACTGTTCAGTCCTTCAAAGATAGGGAAGAAGTATGCTGGGAGGAGTATTCCATCCGCATACACTTCAAATTCTGGGTCGCCACCAAGGAGAACGGATGCAGACTGACAGTCAAGGATCCAATCCTCGTAGTAAGCCAGCCCTATAGAAAAGAGAAATCTTTCCACCTCATCCCAGCGTTCTTCCCATAACTCTTCAGAGACTACGATAATATCGTTTTTGCCGTCCTTAAGCCACAAAATCCCTTCAAGGTAGGTGCCCACGTATTTTGGAAGCCCAGAACAGGAGGCCCCTGCCCCTATAAGTTTGACCCATCCGAGGTCCAGTTCTCCTTCTACTCCACTGATTTCGTGAAGGCGTGTGCCCCTTTTGGCGACAATGACTGTCCCATAGGGAAAATATTCCTTGCCCAGGAACACGTCCCCATCCACGTAGAGTAGTCCATTCAGAACCACTCCATTGTGAACAACTCCTTCCCAAACTACTGCGGTATTTTGAAACATAGCTACCTCCTGTCCCGCAAAACCTACCTTTTGGTAGGAGGAAGATGGCGGCGGGCTTTGCCCGCACTTACCTTGGATGGCCATCTTCCTGCGGGACTAACAAAAAGGGCCAAAAAGCCCTCCTTACTCAGCATCCCTCTGGGATGCTACTCTTCTTCCTCTTCCTTCTCCTCTTCTTTAGCTGGACGCCAGAATCCTCCTCTCAACTTTTCCCACAACTCCTCACACTCCACATCTGCACGGAGGGAGACCTTCTCGCCAAAGCTGTCTATCGCCACGCATTCTTCATCCACCTCAATCTCTTCTATGGGCTTCCCCGTCGCATCGTAGCGGATAAGTTTTATCTTTCCCATATTGCCTCCACCCTAAGACCAAGCCCTCTTGGCGGAGATGGCGCCTCCCTATGGGAGGACTTACCTTGGATGACCATCTCCAGACTTAGTCTTGGGCTAACAAATAGAGGGCCAAAAAGGCCCTCACTCAGCGGCCGCAGCGGCCGCTTGGAAGAGGGTTCTTGGAACAAGGCCCTCTTTCCACCTTCTTGGGAAATCCAAGAAATACCTTGCCTCCTCTTCAGTGAGAAAAGCAAGGTATTCCTCAAAGGTAGGGATGCCATCCTCTCCCACTTCGTAGGAGAGTTTCCTCTCCCTAAGAAGTTTCTCCACAAGCCCTTTGGTGAGCTTGTAGGTTATACGGAGAACCTCAAGGTCTCCGTAGATACTGGCTGGGGGAGTTCTATACTCCCAGCCATAGGGCTTTATCTCGTATGCGAAAAGCTTCGCATACTTGCCCCTTGCAGCCCCTGATGTGGGAAGCAATAGCTTCCCAATAAAATCGTCAAGGGCCTCAATAAAGACCTCTGCTTTTTCTTTGAGGACTCTTCTTGTTAGGTCCTCTCGGGCACCCACGTGAATGTGCCCGCCAAGGGGGTATCTGTCTCCCTCCACAGACAGGTCTATCCAAGGAACCCTCTTTTTGATAAACTCAAGGATAGACCTAACCTCCCGAACATATCCCTCGGGAGTTTTCCGTGGGCTTGGACGGATTTCCGCTATAGAATCATTTCCGTCCGTGCCCACCTTTGAAAAAGGACTATCCCCACCTTCATCAAACACATCTACCCTGTAGGCAGGGATTATCTCTCCCTCTTCAGTGTCCACCACCTCAAACTCGGGGTCGCCCCCGAGTAAGATGTTCGCATTTCCCAGAGAGGGCGGTTCTAATGAAGCAAAGCCCTCTCTCAGAAGGATTTCCCTTAAAGGCCCTCCTTCCCTGAATTGCTTGGGGTCGTCCCAAATTTCCCCAAGAACAACGAGGACTCTTTTCCCTGTGCTGCAACCTTCCAGCACCACCACTCCATCCATAGGGATGTCTGCTACGAAGGGAAGGTCAAGAAACTCCTCCTCTTCGTAGCTTCCCTCATACGACCAGAAAGACGCCCACTCAGGTTCGTCCTCTGGATACCCAACGGTGTCCTTTAGATCAACGTGTCTTTCTGGCACCACTACAATGCTGTGGTGCCCAAAATCCACGTAGTCCTCTTTGTTAAGAGGACTATACCTAACGTAAGGGGCTACAAAAAATAGCCCCTGTTCTTCTTCGTAAGGAAGGTCGTAGTGCGGAATGCTAAGGACTTTTCTCATGGCTTTACCTCCTTCCCCTGCTATCCCCTCTTCAGGGACGGATGGGCTGGGGGTAATCCCCCAAAGTAAGGCCCATCCACGCAGGGTTTGACTAAATAAAAAGCGGGCGGGAAGCCCGCAGACTAACTCAGGGCTTTTAAACCCTTTTCTGGAAGAGGAGTTTTAACTCCTCCACCAGGTGGATCGCCTCGGCCCTTGACAGACTGAAGACGATCCCGTCGGGGATCCTACCCTTCTCTCCTTCACGGAGAACCAGGGCAAGACCCCCATCCTCAAAGACCTCCACGGTCAGCCTCTTATACTGACCTGAGGTCTCGTTGTAGTGGAAGAACTCCACTACCGTGGGTCTTCCACTCACATTGGGAGTGGGCTTTACCACTCCCATAAGGTAGAACTCAATTTCCCTCGCAAGAGAGATTAGTTCCGTTCTGTTGAGAGAAAAGGCTATGGCCTTTTGACCTTCGCCTTCCCTCTCAATGAGGCGGAGGATTACTCCGCCCCTTTCAGACACAGCAAGGACAAGCTTTTTAAACTTGTCCTCGCTGGCCTTGTGGAAAAACTCAAGGACAGTCTTGGGCTGTCCTTGAGCGGCTTGTTGAGGTCTTTGAGGACTCACTTGTTGAGTTTGTGCTTGGTGGGCTTCATACTACTACCTCCCCCTCTGCCCGCTTCCTTGCGGAAGGCGGTGGCGCTGCCCTATGGGCAGTCTTACCGTGGATGGCCACCGCAGTGGGCAGAGGGAAACCAATAGGGGAAGAAAAGGGAAGCAAAACGCAGGGGGCGTAAAGCCCCCGAAGGGCAGGGTTTAGTCCCCCATAGTTGAGGAGATCCAAACCCTGCTAACAAGTGGGCACTCCTCCCAGTGGACTACCACCAAGTAGATCTTCTCTGGTTCCTGAACGCCCAGAGTCATGAAGGCCTCCTCCAGCCTTATTAGGTTCCTTTTGGGAACCTTTATTCGGAGTGCCCTCCCGAGCACCTCAGCCTCCTCCTCTGAGAGGAAGCTGTAGACTATGTCCGCCTCTTGGATGGCGGACCTTACCTCCCCCAACTCGGAGTCCCACAACATTTTGTCCACATGGAAGTAGTAGTAGTGTGTGGGCCTCCCGGGGAAAGCCACCGTCATGGGGCTTTGTGCCCCAAGCAGAAGGATGGACTTTAGAGGCTTTTGCATGGCTATACCTCCTCCCTGTCCTACCCTTTCGGGCGGTGAGGCGGTGGCCTTTGGCCACTCTTACCTTGGATGACCTCACCATCGGACAGGGGGCAACTAATTCAAAATTCCTTTAAAGGCGTTTAAAGAACAAAACATTCCGTTCGTTTTTGAGAAATTCCCGTTTTACCCTGTCTTATCCTACATCCCGCTTTGTAGGGTAAGAACTTCCTCCTGTTGGGAAGGTACATCAAATGAAGGGAAGGTTCCCTTTGGGAACTCTTACCGTGGATGGCCTGCTTAGGATGGGGCTGACTAATCAAAAGAGAAAGAAGGAACTGACTCATGAAGGAACAGGCAGGGGGCATAAAGCCCCCCTTACGCATTCATGGGATTACCAACTCTACGGGAGACTTTGAAGTGTTGACAACAACATAGAAGGTAGGAAGTTTCATCTTCCTCACGAAATCAAACTCACTTACATACGCCCATACAATTTCCGCCCACCCATAGGTCTTCAGCAGCTTTTGGAAAGTCCTGTGCCTTTTTAAAGCTTTTAGAACCGCCGCTTTCTCCTCATCTCCAATTAGGTCCGCCTTCTCATAAGTTCCAAAGGTGAGAACTTTTGCGTATGGATGGGTATAGCGAAGGTCCTTAGAGGTGCAAACAAAATATTCGCAGTCTCCCGAGTGCCAGACCTTCACATTGCCAATGCGAACTTCAGCCGCATACTCAGGATCCCAGCACTCAGGAAAGTTTTTCCTCAGCTTTAACACCTTCTCCCACTGCCTTTCCGAAAAGGCCACCGCTGCATTTTCTGGGCTAGGGTTCTGCCCATAGAGGGGTGTTAGCACTACCTTTTTCATGCCTTCCTCCTACCCTACCCTTTCCCTTGCGGGACGCTATGGCGCTGCCCTTTGGGCAGACTTACCTTGGATGGCCATAGCTTGCGGGTAGGGCTTAAAAATTCCTCAAAGGCGTTTAAAAATTCGCAAATTCCGTTCAAAAGAAAGAAATTTTCGTTTCATTTTGTCTTACCCTACAACTCAAAATGTAGGGTAAGAATTTCTTCCTGATTCCGCTTGCGGATAGGAAGGGAGGAAGTTCCTTACCCTTCTGAAATACTCCCTCTCCTTGTCTGGGAAGCGGGGGCGATTACCTTAAACTCTGGTTCAGAAAACTCCGCCCTATCATCTGGCCTCACATAGGCAATCCAAACAGTCCTTTGCTTTGTGAATGTCTTCTTTTTCCTCTTTGACCTTACTGCTATCATCTTCTCCTCCTTCCCGCCTTTTCTCTTTCGGGAGTGGGTAGGCGCCGCCCTTTGGACGGTCTTACCTATGGATGGCCTACCTATAAGGCGGGATTACGAATAAGAAAAGGGGGAAGAAAAACGCAGGGGCATAAAGCCCCTTCAAGTGATCACCGATACCTCCAGTATGGCTTCAGGCCATACCAGCACTATGGTGTCCCCAGGTTTTACCCTGGGAAACCCAGAAAGGTTGGGGGTGATGTCCCACCCCCACCTTTCTTTTATGACCCTCGCCGCCTCTTCAGAGACGGCAGAGGGCCAGTTATACAGGATCTCGTAGAGATCCTCATGGTCAATGGGCACAATCCTTAGGATGTGCCCATAAGGGTTCCCCTCAACCTTGAAGAACCTGTTCGTTATTACATATATCATTTCCTTCCTCCTCCCAGACACACTCCCTTGCGGGATGGGTGCGGCGCCGCCCTTTGGACGGTCTTACCTTGTATGACCGCACCCAAGTGCCTGGGCAACAAATTCACTCAAATAAACATGTCTTGTCCTACAACTCAAAATGTAGGGTAAGAATTCCTCTTGGCAGACAGACTCTACCCTTGAAGACGCAGTGGGTTTGTAGAAGGACAGACTCTCCCTTAAGGCAGACTGATGCCATTAAGACAGAGTCCTGCCTTGAAAAGACAGAATCCTATAAAGACAGACTAATCCCTTGAAAGAA
>Ga0079998_104038_pt1 | contig 32644 bp, 33 predicted proteins | sample PerSpoBPS_BMetaG_FD_69201 | JGI IMG/M metagenome (GOLD analysis project Ga0079998, IMG submission 69201) | Thermal spring microbial communities from Yellowstone National Park, Wyoming, USA - Perpetual Spouter B (PS_B) MetaG (SPADES assembly)... | ecosystem: Environmental > Aquatic > Thermal... | reverse complement strand
GTGGATTAAAGAGCTTGAAAAATCTGTTGAAACCATATAGAAGCACCCATATACTCCTACTTTCATATTCTGGTATTGGTTCTGTTGGTATGTCTGGGTCTCCCCACATTGTTCTCAGCTTTTCCAGGGCTTTCCACAGCTTCTCCACATCCTCCCTAGATGCTGGCTCGAACTCCAGGTTGTTGTTTGTTATTTTCACCTTTGTTAGCAGTGTTGGTCTTGCTGGGGATTTTCTGAGGATCTCAAGGCTTATCTCTCCTGAGAGGTATTTCTCTAGGTTCTGGTTCCACTCTCTTAGGGCTTTCTTCACATACCACTCTCCACCTAGCTTCCCTATCTGGTTGCCGCAATGTAGGCATGATGCCGATTCCCTTCTAGCATCTACGTTCTTCTGGGGCACGCTATATCTCCTCCCACCGGCCTCTACGACGCCCCTGGAGGCGTCCACCACAGCCCTTATCCTTCTGGCCCCGAGCTCCCTGTTCAGATCTACAATTCTTATCGAGATCTCCTCCCCAGCCCTTTCAAAATCCATCCAAGCCAGCCTCTCATACTCCCCTCTCCCAGATTCCTCCTCTTCCCCGCCCTCACCACCAGATCTGCCCGAGACCCTTGCTAGCCACCAGTTACCCACAAGGGGTGTGTATAGCCTGCAGTGGGGGCACCTAGCCTCCCAAGTGCCTATATATACTGCTACATCTTCGTCGTAGAGCTCCCTGATCTCCGGATCCTCCTTTAGCCTCTGGGAAACCCACTCCCCCCACCTCTCCACATCCTTGATCAGCTTCTGGGATACCCTGTTATCCACAGCCCACTTAGGGTATTCGAGCACAGCCTTTAGGAATATATATGCTGTGGGCAGGAGCTCGACAGCGACAACCTCCCCAACTCCTAGCCTGATGGCCTCAAGCGGTATTGATCCGAAGCCTGCAAACGGGTCTAGAAGCCTCGCCCTAGAGATCCTCTCCCTCCAGCTCTGGGGGGTGCTGGGATTCCTACTATGTGCTACGCCTCCCGCCAGGCGGAGGCTATGGATAAACTCCGTTAGGCTTGCATCGCCCGGGATCAGCGCTCCAGCCACGACAGCCCTAGCACCAGCAAGAGGCTTCCTAGTCCACCAGAAGACCATCTCCCAGTGTGGGGGCCTTCCACCACCCTGCTTCTCCCTGGCAGATGCTTCATTAACCAGCTTGACCGGGAACTTCGCCGTCTCTATGAAGCTCCCCACATAGATCACCTCTTACGCCTCTTCCTAACAAGGATCACGCTGTCCCTAAGCACGACTGCGACGCTGCTATGATCCTCTATAAGCTCCGCCCTGCTAGCCACCTCGCTGAAGAGCTTCTCAGCAAGCTCCGAAACTGCTATGCCGTGCCTGCGGCTCAGCCCCCTAACCCTCTCAAGAACATCCTTATCAATTGAGATCGTTATGCGAGTCTTCAAACCAAACACCAAAACCATCAACATATATCTAAGAGAAATATAAATATCCACTAGAATAGTCTTAAATACACAGATATAATAGCATCAATACCTCAACCACACCCCCGAGAGAAATGAAACAAACCAGATCATAGATCAAAATAGTTATAACCATAAGTAAATATATGGAGATAAGGTTATATAAAATCATGGAGATAGAGGTAACCTTACGACCATAAGGTTATACAGGGGTATGCTTATATGTTGCTGGGGTGATTATTTCTTGATGGTTCATGGCTGAGCTTGTGGCCTCTATAGGTGTGGATGTCATAGCATCTATCCTTGCGGAGTATGCTAGGAAGATCGTTGATAAGGCTGTTAGGGGTGAGAGGCTGAGCTACTGGGAAAGGCCAGAATGGAATCCATAGAGAAGAGAATGGCAAGCCTCGAGGAGAGCCTAAAAACAAGGATGGAGGCGTTGGAGAAAAGGATGGACGTAATAGAGAAGAGGATAGAGACCCTTGAGAGGAGGGTCAAGGGCCTAGAAGCTGATGTGAAGCAGATAAGGGCGAGCATGGACAGCCTGAGAGACCTGATCATAGCAAGGCTAGTAGAGACACTAGCCAAAAAGAGCTAGAGGCCGTAGTTACCTTTTGCTGCTTCTTATGATCCCTGACCTCCTCCCCCGCCCTAGAGGGCGTGACTTTCAGCTGTAGCTAGCCCATGGCCTCCCGTATAACTTCCTCTGGCGATATATCCCAGCTCCTCTTCCTAGCCATTGCCTTCAATGCATGGTGGTATGCTGGGATCTGGAATGCGAATTCCCTGCCTATCCATTGCTCTCTAGGGATCTCTGAATATATGTTGTGTCTCAGCATAGGCTTCCAGATGCTGGGTTCAGCCCAGTCTATGTCATCCACCTTATCCAGCGATGCCGAGATCTCCTCTAGGGCTTTACCTCTCACCTCTATAGGGAGGTCTCTGGCGAAGCTGCGGATCCCACCTATAACTTTTTGCATAACCCACCTCTCCACATCCCACTTCCTGATCTATCCCAGAGCCCTCGGGTTGCCCCCGTCAACCCTATCGCCGTTCTTATCAAGCAAGGCCCAGCCGGATGCCCCGATTGGCAATATGGGACAGGGCGTTCTTAATAGCTTCACCATCGTACTTACCAGTATATATTATTGTAAGCCCGAGCATCCACACACAATCATAAGCGTTCACAGAGAAAGCGTCGGGATACTCGCCTGCCCTGCTCCTAAACTTATTGACGAAGTCCAGGAGCTTAGGACTCGCTGTGGACGAGTACATCGTTGCTAGGTGCTTAACCTTAGCTAGCTGGGCCCCAACCTGCTTCCTTCATAGTCCCAAATCGTCCTAAGTTGCATCGAGTATTGCTTGCTAGAGTATGTGCAAGCGTGTATAATTAATTCATTAAAAACAAAAAGTTATAAGTCTTCACTATGCAATTGTAAATATTTTAACCAGAAAGGAAAGGAATTTCAAAAACTCTCTAGCTATTTGCTATCGTAGATAGTGTTATCGCTTAACTGTGATTTATGGTCTATATATGACTTCTATTTAGATGCCCCATATATATTCTTATAGATTTTGAAAATTCTTATCGTGATTCATCTTATATAACAAATATTTTATCAATATATGTGAAAATCAGTATATATATCTGATACCGAGTGTTTTAGCCTTTTCAGCCCATAGAGGCACAGGAGGAACCAGCTTATCTTCTGGGACTACTGGGATTTCCAGTAACATTGGGCCTCTGCTCTTAATTAGTTCTCTTATCTTTGGCTCTACTTCATCTGGCCCTTCTATCCTTGCCACATATATTCCGAAGCCCTCTGCTATTTTTACATAGTCTATATGCTTAAATTCTGTTTCGAAATACCTTGGTCCATAACTAAATAATGTTGTAGCCCTCATCCAGCCATAACTTTGATTGTTGAATAGCAGGATTTTCACGTTTGCCTCGAGCCTGGCCAAGGACTCTAGTTCCCCAGCTACAAAACCAAAGCTACCATCTCCCATCAGGGAGAGCACCGTGGCATCTTGATTTGCATACCAAGCTCCTATTGCTGCTGGCAGCGAATAGCCTAGCGAACCTATTGAGTAGTTAAAAAGAATCTTTCTACCTGGCTCGCTTATTCTAAAGAATGCTGAGGTGTAGATAGCTCCTACGCCTGGATCGCATACTATTATGTAATTCTTTGGCAACATCTTTTCCAGCGCCTTCACCACTCTTAGGGGATTTACAGGATATTCCCTAGATACTATATGTTCTTCTAGATATTTTTCATAAGACCCCCTCCTAGCCTGTAGATCTTTATATGCGTCTCTAGTAATCTTCATATGTATCCTTTTCCTAAGGATATCTATCATCCTCCTCAAAGTAGCCTTAGCATCCCCTATAAGACCAACGTCGATGCGAATATTATTGCCTACCTCCACCTCACTAATATCTAGATGAATGACCTTTGTTCCGGGAAGTGGGAGGGACCAATTATCGGTAGCTGCGTAATCAACGTTACTCCCTATATAGAACACGAGATCGGCCCCCCTCAATATAGAGTTAGAAAAGCTAGTACCGCCCCTAGCGCCTATAACACCTATTGAGAGGGGATGATTCTCTGGAAAACACCCCTTCCCAGTTATAGTACTGCCTACAGGTATCCCCAGCATTTCGGCGAGCTCGATAATCTCCTCCCAAGCCTGGGAATATAATGCCCCTTGACCACATACTATTACAGGTCTCTCGCTTGAGAGCAGAAGATCTATAGCCTTTAAAATCTTATCTTCATCGGCTGCAAATCTATGTCCAGGATACTTTATAAATTCTTGCTGCGGCTCAAGATCTTTGGGCAAGATATCGCGATCCTCCTCCTCCAAAACATCTATAGGTATTCTTATATGGACAGGTCCAGGCCTGCCAGAGGTTGCAACTCTAAAAGCCCTTTTAAATACAAATGGAATGTCACGCGCCCTAAGAACTGTGTGGGACTCTTTGACAATTCCACTAAATATAGCTGTCTGGTTGAATCCGGTGAGCATATTTTTCTTCTCGAGATGAAGAGGCACATCTGTAGTGATATATATCATGGGAAGCGAAGATGCATAGGCTTCCACCACGCTGGGGATTACATGTGCAGCACCAGAGCTAGGAGCCTCACATACCCCAGGGGAGTAGGAGACCCGCGCATATCCATCAGCAGCAAAACAAGCGTTTCTCTCATCCCTAAGCATTACATGCCTAACCTCATAAGCACCGGTAGCCCATTCAAAATATAAAGGCAGAGTTGTTTCCCCTGGTAGACCGAAAACGTATTTAACCTTATAATGATCTAGAATTTTAAGCACTAATTCCGAGCCTTTCAACGTATTGCCCAACAATATTATTATTGCTAGGAATATTTATTTGAGGATCCTTTGTTAAACTATGGCTATTAATAATTATTATGTAGTTATATATTCTATATACTATTATGGGGAAATAGACTCTAATATGTTCTTTTCCACAGGAGGTTTTTCGCCTAAAATCATGGATGATATTATAGACCCGCTTACAGGAGCTAAACTAACGCCCTGCCTACAGTGGCCCGTAGATATATATATCCGTTTATGCTTCGGCAATTTTCCTATGATTGGCTTTAGATCGATAGAACAAGGTCTAAAGCCCGTTCCCTCCTTAAGTAGATATAGATTCTTAGTTTTAAAAGCATCTATATGCTTTCTTAATATGGTCATTATATGGTTCTTTCTTCTTATACTCCATTCTGTATTAAATCCAGATATTTCGAAGAATGATGCTACTCTCAATAGTCCATGACTATGTTGGGATAGCATTATTCCGTAATCCTCGAGAAACGATGTAACTGGAATTACCCTATCTCCATTTGCTTTAAAAAGCATAATTAAACCTCTTGCAGGTTTTAACCGTATATTATATCCTAGGTATTTACACAACGAAGTGGTCCAGGCGCCTGCCGCTATTATTAGATAGTCTGCGACCAAATTTTCACCTTTAGATAAGGTAACCTTTACGATATTATTCTCCTCGCGGATCTTGATTGCATGTTCTATTATAAAATTGCATCCCATTTCTTTCATGCGATCACATAGGCTAACATATAATTTTTCTGGATTTATAGCTATATCATTCTCCGAATACACCCCTCCTTCAAACCCTTTAAATCCTAGCTCAATAAGATTTTGAGAATCTAAGAGTTTTCCTCCAACTTGTTCAGCGATCTTTTTAGCTTCTTCAAGGGATCTGAATAGAGCTAAGACGCCTCTATTTAGATCTATATCTATCTTTTCCGTGTAAAAGAAGTTGTAATACAGATCTAAACTGATCTTCATTAGTAACTTTATGACTGGATCAGCCTTCTTATAACTTAATGACGCCTTTATAAACCACCTCGGATCTTTTAACAATTCTAGTATCGATACTCTTATAGCTCCTTTGTCAATTATTGCTTGCATTATCTTCATAGGAGTGAGTTTTGGAGCCTTTGCGAATGTTGGTGTTATTACACCTGCATTATATATCGAAGCCTTATTTTTACTACCGTTATCTACTATGGCTATGTTAACGCCTCTTTTGGCTAAATAGTAGCCTGCGAATAAACCTATTATACCTCCTCCAATCACAATAACCTTCAATTTTGTATCCCCCCAATAGTTGCTCACAGGATAATTTCGTTAAAACCTCTCTTCACTACAACATGATAAACGAATTTTGCTAGGGATAAGAAATCAAATATAGGTAAGCCTACTTTCTCATGAACATCTTTGCTAAAGGGAGATAGATTATGGCATTCAAACACCAGCGATTTTATATCACTATATTTACTCACTAGTTCCTCTGCCACCTCTACTACTTCCTTTCTTAGCTTCTCTACATCAGCTTCGTCGCTGTCCTCTAGTATAACTCGTCTAAACTCTTCCTTTTCTTCGAGTCCTGCCACGGCTATAGGTATCCTCTCTAGATCGATTCCCGCCCTTTCCAGGTGCTTTTTAGAAAGGGTCTTAGCATTAGCGGTTATAATCCCTACCCTCCCCATGGTAAGTTTGTATGCCAAAGGTACTATTAACAATGTCGATGTAAATACAGGGATCTTCAAACTCTTTGCAAGTTCATCCTGAAATATGCTTAGAAACCCACAGCCTGTTGTTATTGCTTTTATACCTTCCGACTCTAGCTCTTTTGCTGCATCTAGGAACTTCATATACAGCGAATGATCCGCCTCAAATACAACTTTTCTTACAGTCGCTCCCTTTACAACTTTAAATCTTACGGGGAACTCGTAGGAGAAAGCATTACCCACGTCTCCTGGGATCCTCGGGAATTTAGTATCGAGCATAAGTATACCTAGGACATCCCCGTAAAAAGTTCTACCTCCTTTTACCCTCAATGATATCCCCCCACGATGATAAGCGACAACCCAACTTATTAGTGTTAATGCTCTTATAATCCGATCTTAAGTTAAGATATCTTTATAAACCTTCTTGATAATTTAACTAAGGGAGCATATATTGAGAGGTAAATTATTACTAACTATAATAATCGCTATAATTGTGATAGTTGCAGGTGGTGTGGCATATTATTATTTCCAGAACTACATATCTACAGGAGCAGGGACTATAAAGATCGGTGTCTTGATACCCCTATCACCTCCAGGAGATTATCTAGCAGGGCAGTACATGGCTAGAGGAGCACAGCTGGCAGCAGAGATCTTAAATAGCAAAGGCGGGATCTTAGGGAAAAAAGTTGAAGCCATAATAGAAGATGATTCTGGGACTCCTGAAAAAGGAGTAGCTGGAATGCGAAAGCTAATTCTTCAGGATCGCGTCATAGCAATTGCGGGCCAATACCATAGCTCTGTAGCGCTAGCTGTACAAGACGTCTGCGAACAATATGGGATACCGATTATTATAACTGGAGCCTCAGCTGCTAGGATAACAGAAAAGCATCTAAATACTACATTTAGGATTCATGTGATAGATCCTGATAGAGCTAAAGTATGGGTTGACTATATTAAGAAGATGGGATACAAGAAAATAGCCATGATTATGGAATTAACAGATTATGGAATAGGGTTGGCTAATTGGACACAGAGATGGATCCAGCTAGAGGGTATCAATGTTACAGTAAAAGTCTGGTTTATTGATAGAACAGCTACAGACTTCACCCCACAGCTGCTTGAGGTTAAGGCCTGGGATCCTGATTTTATCATAAACGGTGGTGTAGGTACACCGATGTATTTAATAATAAAGCAGGCATATAGCCTAGGGATTATACCTAGAGTACCTATGCTGGTAACATACGACGGACCAAGTAGGAGTAAAGAGTTCTGGGACAATGTAGGGGATGCTGGCAAAGATATATTATTCATAGCCTATTACCATCCCAACATGGCTCTCACACCTTTAGGTGAGGAGTTTAAGAAGCTATACTACCAGAAATACGGAGAATATCCAACTTATCACGTATACAACGTATATGGAGCTATAATGATATTAGCGCAGGCAATAGAGAAAGCCAGATCTCTAGAGCCTAGAGCAATTATCGATGCCCTTCTTAAATATGAATTTACATCATGGAACGGAGTTGTTAAGTTTAATAGGGCTGAAGGTGTTTATTGGCAGCAATGGTCTCCACCTATGATGATTGTTCAATATACCAAAGTTGGACAAAGTTTCGACGAAGCGAGAATAATATTTACACCTGCAAGATAGGGTGGATATAATCGTCCATGAAGTCGAGCTCTTTATTAATGTATTGCTTTCTGGCATTTTTTTAGGCATACTATATGCCTTGATGGCCTTAAGTATAGCCTTTATCTATAGCATTATGAAGATGATTAATTGGTCTATGGGAGAGTTCTACATGATAGGAGGTTATATACAATATCTATTGCTAGCAAGCACTATCGTACCAAGAGAGCTATGGTGGGTCGGTATATTGATATCAGCATCTGTAGCAGGGTTGTTAGGCATGGTCGTAGAGGTATATATATTAAAACCCATTTACATCAAGAGAAAATTTGAAAGAGTGGACGATTATCTAACAATAACTACCATATTGCTATCGTATCTACTAAGAGCTATAGCAATAGTAATAGCTGGTCCTTATATATTTTCACCTCCAAATCCTTTAGAATATAATATATCTATCCTAAGTTTGCCGCTCCCAGGCGAACGATTAGCCGCTATCATAGTGACTAGTATTGCTATTGCATCGCTTTATCTTTTTGTCTATAAAACAAAGCCTGGACTCATATTCAGAGGAGTTGCCCAAAATAGTCTAGGTGCCATTATATGTGGCATTAATATTTATAAAATATACACATATGCCTTCGCAATAGGGTGCGGGTTGTCGGGTCTTTCTGGTGCTGCCTTAGCACCAGTATTTCTAGTTTATCCCACAGCTGGGTCTATAGTTACTACAAAAGGCTTTGAAATAATAGTCCTCGCAGGGCTAGGCTCGTTACCTGGAGTTCTCGTTGCATCAATTATGATAGGCTTAGCTGAGAGCATGTTATCTACCTACATTAATCCTGCGTATAGAGATGCGTACGGCTTTTTGATTATGATCTTAATGCTATTGATAAGACCTCACGGACTTTTCGGTGAGAAAAGGAGAGAAGTATAAATAGATTTTATATGCCCTAATTACTTATTATCATTAAATAACTTTTATTTTTAAGTACTTCTTCAAGAGATCCGTAATACTACCTTTCAATAATATAACAATAATAAAGGTTACAATTGAAAAAACCAATAGCCTGGTAGCGCTACCCATTCTAGCCATTTCTGATAATACTTCAACCGTGAAAGCTCCTATAACGGGGCCTGTTATGGTTCTCCATCCCCCTAGTAAAGTACTTATTATTATCATACCCATCTCAGTAAAATTTAATATGGCAGGGCTCAAGGTTCCTACATAGTGCGCATAAAAGCTTCCAGCTATTCCGGCAATAAAAGCGCTTAGAGCAAATACGTTCTTCCTAATAGCTATAAAATTAATGCCAAGCGAGCCAGCAGCTATTTCGTCATCTCCAATTGCTTTTAAATAGAGCCCATATCTAGATCTCATTATCATGATTGTAGCATTATAGCTGATCATAGATAATGCCAAGGCTACATAAAAATATCTGTAGTCTGGAACAATGGAGCCAAATAGAGGAGGCACTTGTAAACCTAACTCCCCTCGTGTGATCTGATATTCTGCGGTGATAGCTATACGTGCAATTTCAGCAAAAGCCCATGTGGTTAGAGCTAAATATATTCCTTTCATTTTTATAGTAATATGCCCAATTAAATAGCCAATCACCGCAATAATGAAGCCTGCTAGAATCATCGATACAGGAATAGGTATGTCGAGATAGACGACCATAAGCGCAGAAATATAGGCAGCCAAACCGCTGAATGTATGCGTTGATAAACAGAAGAGACCTGTATAGCCAGCCAATAGATTCCAGCTCGTAGTTAATATACTATAATATAAAGACAATATTATTATATGAATAATATATATATCTTTTAGTATTAATGGTAATGGCATTAGCACGAAATAAATAATGTTGTAATAAAGAATCTGTGCATTAAAGAGACTCCTAGCAGAATATATACTCGTTCTTATATGTGTCATATAATACCATCATAGACATTAATAGAATACAGTCTTAAATTTACCTAACTAACATATATAATTAATGGGGGAATCATGAATAGTCTCCTTAGTGTAAAAGATCTATATAAAGGTTTTAAAGGTCTCAGAGCCCTAGCAGGAATTTCATTTACATTGAAATCTTCAGAGCTGTTGTGTATAATAGGTCCTAATGGGGCAGGAAAGACCGTACTTTTGAACGTCATATCAGGAGTCTATCCCCCTGACTCAGGAGAAATTATATTTAACAATAAAAATATTGAAAAGCTGGATATGCCTTCAAGGGTAAAGCTAGGGATTTCAAGAACATTTCAAATACCAAGAGTATTTAATAGTTTAACTGTGATCGAAAATCTATTAATACCAGCATTCACAATACGTAAAATGTCATACAACGAAGCATTAAGAGAAGCAGAGAAAATCTTAAAGTTTATAAGACTTGACCATTTAAAGTATGAATTGTCTAAGAATCTCTCTGGTGGACAAAAAAAGCTGCTTGAAATAGGAAGGGCTCTCATGACATCCCCTAGATTGATGTTACTGGATGAACCCCTGGCTGGGGTTAATCCAATATTGGCAGAGTTAATAATTGAGGTATTAAGAGGGCTAATCGAGCGTGGGATCAGCGTAATTATTGTTAATCATGAAACCTTATATCTCAAAAAAATAAAGCCAGATAGAGTCCTTGCAATGAGCTCTGGAAGGATTATAGCAGAAGGGCCCTTGGAAGATGTGATAAGCAATAAAGCAGTTATAGAAAGTTATCTGGGGAGGTGATATGGGAGGAAAAATAACTAACAATACTAACAATATAGAAGAGAGTAGCTATGAAGTCTTAACAATAAAGGATCTTACGAGTGGTTATAGTGAAGAGACTATCGTTCTAAAAGATATCAATATGAAATTGAGAGAAGGAGCTATATATGCCGTCATAGGCCCCAACGGGGCAGGAAAATCAACCTTACTCAAGACAATATACGGAATCCTTAAGCCCAAAAAAGGAAAGATAATTTTTAAAGGTATTAACATAGCTGGTCTCGAACCTTGGCAGATTAGAGATATGGGTATTGTATATATTCCTCAAGAACAGACATATTTCCCCTATTTAACCGTCGAAGAAAACCTAGAGCTGTGCTCCCATCTTATCAGGAAGAAAACTAAGCGTGATGTATCGGAAGTTATAGGAGAAGTGTTAGATCTATTTGTAAATTTAAAAATGAAGAGGAGGCTTAAAGCTTCATATCTAAGTGGTGGTGAGCTAAAAATGTTGGATATAGCTTGTGGTATTGTTATAGATCCTAAGTTAATGCTAATAGATGAACCTACCGCTGGACTTGCTCCTAATTTAGTGGGCGCTGTATATAATATGATCAAACAGCTACAGGAAGAGAAAAAAATATCTATATTATTAGTAGATCAAAATATATTACAGGCTGTTAAGATCTCCGAATATGTATATATAATGGAAGGTGGGAGGGTGGTATTTGAAGGATATACCAGAGAAATACTTGACTCTTTATACGATCTAATGAAAAAAGTACTAATAGGGTTTAGTTAACCTAGTAGTATATTCTGAACCAAGTTAAAGGTTATATTGTAATTAAACTTACTATTAAGAGGGAATAATATGAGCCAAAAGTACGAAACAGTAATTTTAGAAAGAGGAGAGATAACAAAAATAATACTAAACCGCCCCGAAAAGCTGAATGCATTGAATTCGCAACTTAGAAGAGAGCTTGTTAGTGCAATAAATGAGGTGAAGAATGATCCTAAGGTTAAGGTAGTCATCTTTGCTGGGGCAGGTAAAAGCTTTTGCGCAGGACAAGATATAAATGAATCGGTTCAGTTTAGAGCTGAGGATGCCATAAAGTGGATTGAAGAGAACGAAATTCTTTATGAGGCAATAAGAAGTATAGATGTACCTACAATAGCCAGGATACATGGATACGCTGTAGGAGCAGGATTTCAAATAGCCATGCTACCAGATATAAAAATCGCTGCTGAAGATGCTAAACTGGGTCTGCCAGAGATCAACGTAGGAATACCAGCTATCTTAGGCTCACAGATCCTGCTTATGCTAGGGATGCCCTTATCTAAGGTGGCCGAAATTATAATGCTAGGATCCGATAGATTTATTACTGGAAAAGAAGCCGAGATGTACGGTCTCGTTAATAAAGCTGTTCCAATCGATGAGCTAGATAAAACCGTTGAAGATATAGCAAAGAAGCTTGCATCGATGCCACGGACCGCTCTAAAACTTAATAAAATGTGGTTAAGAGAATTAACATCTTCGATGCTCAGAGAAGCATATAAATACGGTAAAATAGCCCATACAATCGCATTTGCCTCAGGGGAACCTCAAAAAGCTATGACCGACTTCTTGGAGAAAAGGAAAAAGAAATGAAAAATGCAACGAATACTATTCATAAATGGATGTATCAATAGTAAATATCTGAGGTAGGCTAGCAGTGTGGGTACCTGAGTATTTAGCTAAAGACTTAGTTTCAAAGCATGGAATAAGTATTCCAAAAGGTATAGTTGTTTCATCCAGAGACGTGAGTTTCGAAAAAATAGTTTCTTTAAGCTACCCTGTAGTAATAAAGATTCAAATACCGAGCACTAATAGAAGCAAAATAGGAGGAATAAAAATAGCTAGAACACCTCAAGAAGCATTCCAGATCATAGATACAATGAATAAATCCAAGTTTGGTGAATATACCGTGGATAGGTTATTAATAGAGGAATGGATAGAACATAAAGACGAGATATATCTAGGTTTATATGTAGATCGCGATAACGCATCGATCAAGTTAATAGCAAGTAGATATGGAGGATCCGGTATAGAGGAGATACCTCAAGAAGGGATTATATTAATAGACATTAACCCATTAATTGGTCTCCAACGGTATATGTTTAGAAAGTTACATATGAGACTTAATCTTGACGAAAATATAACGGAGAAACTTGATCTAATTATAAAAATACTTTATGATCTATTTGTAAAACTGGATCTGTTATTGTTAGAGATAAATCCGCTAGCAGTAACTTCTGATGGGTCGCTTATAGCATTAGATATTAAAATGATCGCAGATGACTATTCTATATTTAGACAGAATATGCTGAAAAATATTGAGAGAGTAGATCTCTTACCTTTTGAAAGGAAAATGCAGGAACTTGGAATTACAGGAAGTATAATAGATAAAGAGGGGAATATCGCTGTGATCGCGAGTGGTGCTGGATGCCTTATGAGTACAGTTGATACCATGAAAATGATGGCGGGTAAGGTTCTTTTAGCAGTTGATTTAGGGGGCAGCGTGTTTAGTGAGAAAATAGAGACGTTAATAAGTGAGATCTTATCTGAAGTAGTGAAATATGATCCAAAAGTAATATTAATAAACGCATTTTTCAACATGGCAAGATGCGATGTACTTGCAAAGGCTGTTAAAAATAATGTAGCAAAAGTAAGAGGTACGCCCATAGTTATAAGATTGAAAGGCAGATATGACAGGGAGGCAAGAGAAATTCTATCGTCAGTTTATAATATCTACTATACAGATTCGTTTGATAAAGCATGTGAAATTGCTGTAGAAATTGCTCGATCTAAGGTGTGACTTATGGCTATTATAATTGATGAAAATACCAGGGTCATGATACAAGGTATAACAGGTGCTGTAGGGCGTATGTTTGCGCAGAAAATGATCCATAATAAAACTCCTTTAGTAGCAGGAGTATCACCTGGAAAAGGTGGACAGGAAGTCTACGGAATTCCGGTCTATAACACGGTTGAAGAAGCCGTGAAAGAGAGAAGTCCCAACACCTCATTAGTAGTAGTTCCACCGCAACATGCAAAAGACGCTGTTATAGAAGCCATAGATGCGGGGATAAAGATAATTATAATATATACAGAAGGCGTGCCTATTCATGATGCCCTATACATAGTGAACTATTCTAAACTCAAAGGAAGTTTGATCATAGGGCCTAACGCTGCCGGTGTGGCATCGCCAGGAAAGGGAAACGTGAGTGATATAAGCGATGATATATTATCTGCCGGAAATATAGGAATAGTATCAAGAAGTGGTACACTATCATATGAGGTAATATATAAGTTAAAATCCGCAGGGCTTGGTATCAGTACCGTAGCCTGTATAGGAGGTGACCCTGTAATAGGCTTAAGATATAGGGATATTTTAGAGATGTTTGAAAGAGACCCTGAAACAAAGGCTGTAATTCTTCTTGGTGAAATAGGAGGCACGGACGAAATAAAAGCAGCTGAACAGATAAAAAGTATGAGCAAGCCTGTATATGCGTATATTGCTGGATGGAGCGCCCCACCAGGAAAAAGGATGGGTCATGCAGGGGCTATAGTAATTAAAGGGATAGATAGCGCTCTCTATAAGTATCAAAAATTAAGGGAAGCCGGAGCTTATGTATTTAGCTCTATAAACGAGTTAGTTAAATCTATTATAAGTAATCTTGGGATATCATCAAAATAAGCAGCATATCAATTAAGTATTAGGCATAAAAGTCTTGTGATCATACTGATTTAGTCTATCTAATGTAATCTCTTATCTGTTACGAGAATTACATACTTACCCGCACGATTTTCTAAAGCCTTTCTATAAATTATTTCTGCTACAGCTACATCGAGCATTCCAGTTCCTATAGGAACAAATAGAATTATCTCATTATTGTTCTCTCTTCCATGCTTCAAAACTATTATAATCTCCCCTATTGTAACATATATCTTTTTCTGTTATGTTGCCTTTTTCTACAAGCTTTTTAAGGTATCCCCTACGGAGAGCCTGCTCTATGTGATCTACAATTATTTTATTAGCCTTTTTAATAGCATCATCATAGAGCTCTTGGTATGATCCCAAGGCCGCTATAAGATGCCCTTCTCTAATCCATTCAGGCTTAAGGAAGGGTTGTCGAGAGGTCGTTAGCGTAACAATAATATCAGACTCCAAAGCACATTCCTCGGGTTTTTAGCTACATGGATTGTAGCTTTAACTTTAAATTTTTCCTCAAGTATATCAATAGTTCTTTGTATAGCTTCTTCCCTAGTGCCACATATTATAAATTTAAGATGTGGGAATATTCTGGACAAGAGATAATGGTATCTTGCTTGAGTACCTGCACCATAGATCCCAACGATCTTTGAATCCTTTCGCGCCAAATATTTTATACCTATAGCCGTCTGGGCAGCAGTGCGCAAGGAAGTTACTACAGAGCCTAAAGGCATTCAAAGGGCTCCGGAGCCGCGGCCAATAAGCGGCGTGAAAGTATATACCTATGCCCCGGGCATCTATGTATCCGGCAAAGCCCGTGGGACCGGGGGCTTTGATCTGGGCATTCTAGCTGATTCCGTTAAGGGGGATCCTAGTAATAGAACTGTTGATCCCGCTTCTTATCTACATAGTCCTTAAGGTCATTGACCTTTTATCGATGTATTTTTCAGATCGTCGATCTCTTATTGATAGCCTCGAACCTATATCCATGTAAAACCCACCACCTATAGAGTGGTCTCGCCTAGCCTGTATTCATAGTTCTGCCCATCGATATATAGGGAGAGGGTGAGGCTCACCAACACCTTCGAAGCAATACCGCACCGCCTTACCATCTGGAGATTCTCCTGAGCTATTTCGGACACTCTCCCAAGCAAGCTGTCTATATAGCCCTTGGCTGCTGCCTTGATTTCCTCAATAGCTTTGGGCATCCTACCTGGTAGATGCTTTGCTAGTTCCTCGCTATCTAAATATACCGACATGGTTAGGCTTATGGGTATGGCTAGGGTGTTTTCGGCTATCGAGTAGTGGAGGGATAGCCAGGGGGGTGATAGTCTTATCTCTACATCTTTCCTAGCCAGCTCCTTAACCTTACCAGCGATAATATCTAATATCTTTCGAGCCTCCTCCTCAGCCTGCTTCTCGATTAGGGGTCTTATCGAGCTTTCGAGGGAGTTTACTGTTGACGAGAGTATTGAGAGGATCTTGCTGACCCTAACCCTATCCTCCTCGGGGAGATCCTCGTGGCCGAGCTCCTTAGCATTACTGCTATACACAGCCCAAAGGCTCGCTATACTCCCAACATCTACAGAGCGCCTCTTACTGGAGGGTAAAATATATTCTAAGGAGTATGTGGTGAGTATCTGGGGCGCCATATGAACCATCCTCCTCGCAGCTGGCGATAGCAGTACCGAATACGGCATTGATCTTTATACTATGAGCTCGTATCCTTCGAATGGTTTTTTAAACGATATGCTATCCCCAAGATCTCTAACCTCTACCAGGCACTTCGGGATCTGCTCGACAGCCTCGGGCATATATGGTGATGCCCTGGCCCAGTAGCTGTTGAAAATCTTGACGGCGCTCGCTGGATCTACGTCGCACAGCGTTTCGATGTTGAGGCCTCTGAGGACATTGCACGTTAGGTTGGCAGACCCGCCGTAGGCCTTCCCATCTGCTATATATAGCTTTATATGCATGAACGCCCCTGAGTAGATCCTTACCTCCGTGGCCTCGAGACCCCTTAGAACATCAGGGCCCACCTCGCTGGAGACTAGCAGCCTCACGCTAACACCCCTGGACACGGCCTCCCTTATAAGGCTAGCGCCGCAGCCGTCAAGGAAGGCTGTGGCTATCCAAAGGCTCTGGGCTGCGCTGCTAAATAGCCTTGAGAGGAGCTCGGGCACATTGTCATAACACTTACCAGCAGCCATAGCCCCCTAATAATGTTTTAAGAGATAGATATATATTTCAAATAAAATATAGGGCTGGTCGAACCCCCCAAACCATCTAAAGCATCCCGGAGATTTATACTAAGCTAGTGAGAGTTAGATCTCATCTAAACCTCCTCAACAGAGCCCATTAAATGATGGGCTCTTTGTGGGGGCTGTTTGTGGGTTCCACCACAAATTTATGATGGAAACCCTCCACAAGGGGTGAAACGTTGAGTAGATTCTAGCGTGAAAGGGGTGTTGTCTCGTTGTTGTCTCGCTAATGTGATTAAATTGAGGCCTGACCTCTTTAAAAGGGCAGTTTTCCTTTAGAAGGTTCATCTATATCAACCTTCCTAGCAGCCTGCTGCTCAGCCTGCTTAACAATCATTATGGCTGGGTCGAAGTCATGTACTATGTAGGGGAGCACCCTCAATATAATAAAATATAATTAGCACAACAACCACGAGAAAAACCTGTTCGGAGCCTTGAAGGCCAGATACCTGGCAAACCCAAGCAACTCACCTACCCATAAGCCCTGCCGAGATTATGGCAGCATTAGCCACTATCACAGCCCCTATAACAGCTGCCAACACATACACCAACGAGTTGTCTGGGGCATATCTAGCAGGGGTTGGTAGGGGCTTGGGCGAGACTGCCACAGCCTGGGCCGGGCCTGAGGCGCAGACGCCGTAGGTGTGGCTGTATAGGCTGCGCCCACGCCTGCCTTGACAGCCTTCACGTTAATGGCGAGCTCCCTATAGCTTGTAAAAGATCCATATTCTATGGAATAGGAGGCGCTGATCCTAACGCTATACCTGACGGCCGGGAGGAACCCTAGATCCAGCCTATACAGATCCTCCACAGCCGAAGCCTCATACTCAGCCCTTATAGGCCCCTCAACAGCTGTCACAACCCTCGCATTCCTGACAGAGGTGTTTAGATAGTCCCTCACCTTAAGGGTTATCGAGAGCTCCTCACCCTACAACACCTCGCCCCTATAGCTGGCTACGTCTATATATAGCCTCTTAAACTCGTTCTTGAAGTGGTACTGAAGGGTTTCCTATAGATTCACGGGCATATGATCCTCTATCTATATGGACACGGGCTTCTTCTGAATCTCTTCTGGGAGCTTTCGGGGCTTCATAGATCCGCTAAATTTCTTATCTCTTGCTAGGCTTTTCAATCCTTCAATGCAGTGTTCTAGGATGCTATGCGCCCTCTCGCAACGATAATCGTCTTTATATGCTTTTACCCATAATTAGGAGGTGGATTGTTGGTGGGGTTGAGGGGTTTATCTAGGGTGGGTGTTGTTGTGGTTGTGGTAGCATTAATAGCTATAGGCGTTCTGGCCTTTCTGCTAGTTATGCAGAGACAGGCAGCACCACAGCCAAGCATAGTAACACCAATCTCGCCAGCAAGAAGCCCTATACCAACACCAACTACACCAGCAGTTTCCCCAACAACACCTGCCATAACCAAGAAGGATACCCTAAAAGTAGCCATAGGAACAGATCTAGATACAGTGGATCCCCACAGTCAGACCTCTATTGTAGTCTATAACGTGCTTAGGCATGTCTACGAGACTCTCCTTTGGTTTGATGCTAGGGGCAATGTTATTCCTTGGCTTGCTGAGAGGTGGGAGGTGTCTCAGGATGGGCTTGTATATACATTCTATCTTAGAAAGAATATCAGATTCCACGACGGATCTGAGCTCAACGCAACAGTTGTGAAGGCGAATATAGATAGGTGGATAGACCCAACCGTTAGAGTTCCAGCGAGGACTCTTGTGGGGAAGATAGATAGAGCAGAGATTGTGGATCGATATACTGTGAGGATCTATCTTAAGGAACCATTCGGCCTTTTCGATAAAGCCATAGCCTATTTCATACCCATAACTAGCCTTGATGTTATTAAGAAGTTTGGTAATCAGACAATAACTGAGGTCATAGGTACTGGGCCCTATAAGTTTGCCTCTTGGGAGAAGGGCAAGAGAGTTGTTCTGGAGAGGAACGATGATTACTGGGGTCCTAAGCCACCTATAAAGAGAATCGAATGGCTTATAATACCAGAGGCATCTACAAGACTAGCAGCACTGTTAGCAGGGGATGTCGACTATATATATGCTCCTCCCCCACCAGATCTTGAGAGACTTAGGAGCGACCCTAGATTCGAAGTTATTACCCCAACTAGCAATGCGTATCTACATTTGAGCCTCATACCGAGAGGGCCTCTTGCAGATCCCAAGGTTAGGCAGGCTCTTAATTATGCCATAGATAAGGAGGCGATAGTGAAGAGCGTGCTATTTGGTTTGGGCGTTGTGGCAGATTCTGCTGTACCTCCTCACTTCTTAGGATATTCTAGGATGAATCCATACGGCTATGACCCTGAAAAAGCTAAACAATTATTAGCAGAAGCAGGATACTCTGGCGGGTTTAAGCTTCTTTTAATACACCCAACAGGAGGTTCCGGCTTTATAAACGATAAAGGAGTTGCAGAAGCTATTCAAGCGTACCTCTCTAAGATAGATGTTAGCGTTGAGCTAAAAACTATGGACTGGCCCTCATATATAGCCGAGCTGACAAAACCTTTAAAGGATAAACAATACGATGCAATATTGAGGCTCTATGGACCTGCCATAGCTGATGCTCATTTTATTCTCTATCCCCTGCTCCACTCAAGCCAACGAGATTATCCCAATATTAATAACTATTCAAATAAGGAAGTGGATTCCCTACTAGATCAGGCAGCCATAGAGAGGGATCCTACCAAGAGAGCCGAGCTCTATAGAAGAGCGATTGAGATCATATGGAGAGACGCTCCCTGGGTGTTTATAGCAGCACAAAAGCAGTTTTACGCAGGCGTTAAAGACCTTAAGGGGATATTTATATTCCCAAGCGGTCTGCAAATTTACTTCTATAACGCCTACTTTTCATAGATACGCTGTAGTATTAAGATCCTTTAGAAGTTCTCTATATAGGCTAGCACTCCATGGCTTTACTAACCTCTGGAACGATTCTAGATATCTTTCCCTCTAAAGCAGCTATCCTAAGACTCTGTCTCAGGTAGGAGGTGTCATGGATAAATATACGCCTAGGAGCTCATCAGGCTTGTCGGATGTTTGGACTAAGAATTGATTCTATATGCTATTTCCTAATATGGATCGCCTCTAGAGATCCTCCAATACTTTAAGCAACCTCCTCAAAGGCTTTATGACTTTTTATCTGCAGAGCACTATGCGAGCCTTCTCTATGAGATCTTTCATTATGCTAGCTGTATTTTCAAGCACTTTATATGCGTCTCCATCATTTGCCCACCCTCCCCTCAATATAGAGGGGCTATGCTCGATACCTTGCTTCGGCTGGCTCAACACCTGTTTCCATCGCCTCTGAGCATAGTGCGCTACAATATTCCTTAGATTCCTTAGTCTATTTATTTCATTTTCGAGTCCACCATCTAATAGCCCTAATCTCCTGGCTTCGCCGATGATGTAGCCAAAGCCCTTTTCATATATATCATAATCGGGTTCGATGCTCCAGACGTGCCCTCTCTCACATTTAACCCCGCCCTTCACGGCTGAGACTAAGTCGTAGAGCAGAGTCTCTAGAGCAACACCACAGATAAGTATTGACGCCATAAACGCGCCATTCTGGTAACATGAGAGGGCCTTCCTGAACAGGTCTAGGCTCAGACCAACGACTAGGTGCATGTTCGCTACATCCCCAGAGGATATGAGAATCTGCCAGGCCCTCTTCAATAGTCCTTCCCTAAAGTTTCTAGTATCGTCACACATGCTAGGACCTATCAAGACGATCTCGTCTCCTCCTGACATGGCCGGCTCTCCATGCCTAAGACTATCCTAATCTATATATCTCGTGTTCCAGCATATGACGAAGAGGTTTCCTATGGCCTTGAATATACAGCTAATACACGGGGGACCTGTCAGAGCATTAGCACAAGCTTAGCTCAGAAAATTGTTATCAAAGGTCTGGTACCTGCATAACTAGCCCATGCTGGAAACCCTTCCCAGATGAGATCGAGGATATTTTCCACACAGCTATATGCTAGTATTTTTCAGTGGGAAGATAGGTAAAGGGAGACAATGTGATCAAATGTCTAGAAGATCTCCTGAAAAACTTGTCGGAGAGAACTATCATAGGCTGGGATAATAGCTTCATATCACTCATGCTACTAATCCTAATCACAGCAGAGGATCTGGCGGTGGAGAAGATACTGAAAATAAGCAAAGAAATAAATGATGCTATAAGCATTGGGATGAGAAGGAGATGCCCCAAGCATCAGCCCTAGTGATAAGGGGGCTAGTAACGGGAGAGATCAAGCTGACAAGGATAGACATACTAGCCATAGTGATCAAAGAGATTTTAACCACGATAACACTTCTATTACTACTAGCACCAATAGGATTCGCAATCGGTTTAATACCATATATAGCCTACAAAGGCCCAGCCTATTCAGCATGGTTAGCAGCAACAGTAACAATGGCGCTGATCACATCAAGCTATGTAGCAGAGATTGTAGGGTCACTACTACCAGTAGCACTATCAAGGCCCAGAATAGACCCCGCAGTATCATCAGCACCCTTCATAACAGCTGCAGATATACTAACAGTAACAGTATATTTCATCATAGCAACACATTTATTCCAATTCTAGAGCTAGAAATAAGATAAGTCTCCATGCCATTTATAATGGTGGAAAAGCTATCTCACCCACTCTCTCCAGACTATCCAAGCTGAAGATCTTGATCTTGTCATGGGATATAGTATATAACTTATCGCCTATATAGAGGGACCTAAAAACACCCTCATGACTCAGTATGGCCCTGAGATGTAGCCTATCCTGGCTATACCCAATAACAGCTACTCCTGATACCCCATCCCTAGCTACTGGTATTAGTAACAGCCTATTATCCAGATCCACAGTTACCGCGTGGTGATCCCATAGGGCCTGGCTCGAGACCCCCTCCATCTTTAGAACGGCTTTCTCAGAGATATTTCTGGGATCTGTTATGTTGTATATAGCGATCTTGAGGCCGCTGCCCTCAACCCCTATCCCGACCAGGGTTCTGTTATCAACTGGGTGGAGGTACTCGCTATACCCGGGGATCTTTATATACCCAATCACAACGGGCTTCTCAGGGTTTCCTATATCTATAGCATATAGTGGATCCACCTGCCTGAATGTAACCAGGTAGAATATGTTGTTGAGAAGTCTTGCAGCATATATCCTCTCACCCCTGGCTAGGTTCTCCAAAAGCCCCTTGATCTTCATGTCACCTATAGAAGCTATTATCACATTATTGCTCGTATTTCCAGATGGCAATAGGTTCATGTAGATCGAGATCTTAGGTGGCGGAGCAGGGATCGCGGTAGCCTCTATTGAGACTATTCTCTCAGTGCATATTGAGGAGCACTCAGTAATCCTTATACTCACATTCCGAGGTGCAGGGATCCTTGTCTCCAGAAGCCCTATGGATAGAGATGCGTTCCTCGAGGTGGTTCCGACAACTAGATAGCCTCCCCTCTCCTCTATAGAGAACTGATCCAGAACAGAGCCAGGGATATCAATATATCCCCTATAGGAGATGCTAGAACCCCTGACATCGATCACAAAGACCCTCGAGCCATCCTGGAATGACAAGCCAGAAAGCTCTCCAGAAGCCCTGGATACTATTGATTTGGCTGAATCTAGATCCAGCAACCCCAGATAGTTCTCAACAAGCCTTTGAGCACCACTTATATTCCCGGAGAGAGCCTCTGAATACACCCTGGATCCAAGATCCCCTGGGAGATATCTAGCGAGGGCTGATAGTGCTGATATATAGGCATCTATATAGCCCCTATAGGAGACTATATATAGCCTGGAGGGACTCATATAGATCCAGCTCGTGCTCGAGATGAGGAGAGAGATCTCAGAATGCCCACCACCGGCAATATCTATAGAGGCTATGGTTGCGAAAGAGCTTGGCACAGGATCTACTAGGTATATTTTAGAAACACTTATGGGGGAACCATTAATAGATGGTATGAGCCCAGGCCTGGCTGGGGTTGAGAGCACAAGATATATAGATCCATTGATCATTCTGGCACCAGAGAGGAAGCCGCTATAGTCTAGGAGAAGCCTCTGAACAGGCCTCGATGGTGAGGATATATCGTATACATACACAGAGGTGTTCTCATAAGTATAGGGGTAGAAAAGAGGTATAGAAACCCTATCAAGGACCCTGGGGTAAGGGGCAGATCCTATGCCCGCTAGGATAACGAGATAACTACCCCACAGGAAAACCCCTCTAGCACTTCCTCTAAGGGGTATCACAGAGGCTAGGGAATTCCTAGATGCATCCACGATATATACTCGATCTCCTGAGGAGACTACAATGATTCTCCCGTCACTCTTAACAGGATCGATCTCATCGATGCCAGCAACCTGGACATTGGTGGATGAATACCTAACAGAAACCCCAGAACCAGAGGCCAGAGGCATAACAGGAGTCACCATCCTAGGAGCAACGCCAGGAGTAGCAGACTCTATAACTGAATCCTGAGCCTTGGAATACAGGCTAGAGAGAAAGAAAAGAACCTCGGAATAGCTCGCAAAAACCCTTATAAAACCCTTGACACCCATATCTTTTGCAGAGCCCACAGGGCTCGTAACAACATCGCTAGAAAAGGGTGGAGAACGATCACGAGAACCAGGGGGTAAGATATATAGCATAGAAAACATGCTAACAAAAACAATGGATAGAGCTATATAGAGGTAAACCCTCTTTATCCTAGGGCGAGATCGAATCCCCAAGGCAAAACCCCAAATAGCATTGGGCAGGAAATGTTTAAAATATATGCCTTGCACAAAGTGTACAAGGATCTTAACATATGCTAAGAATATTTATATCCCAGGGGAATAAAACATGGTGACCCTGATGGCTATATATGTGATAAAGAGAGATGGGAGTAGGGAGGAGTTCGTGTTCGAGAAAATAGTGGTTAGCTGCATGAAGGCGGGAGCAACTGTAGAGGCTGCGAGAAAGATCGCTAAGATCATAGAAGGGAGACTACTAGATCAGGGAGTAAAGGAGGTTAGCGCAAAAGAGCTGACAAGGATGGTTCTCGAGCTACTGAAGAGAGAGAATGAGGACTGGTATAGAAATTGGATAGTGTTTGACGCAGCTGTAAAGAGAAGAAGAACAGAGCAGGAGCTCGCCTCGAAATAGTCATGGCTGCGACAAAAATCCTCGCCCCTAGGATGAGAGAGACTATTTCTTAGAACACCTACACCTATATATAGCGATCCAGCTTCTAGCATGCCCCGACAAGAAGACAGCATGCTCCTATCCTCGGTTTCTGGATAGATTAATATGCCATATATGCTATAATAACCTAGCGGTTGTACCCCATATGGGTTTTGGCGAGGGCTCTAGAATCCATCCTGGAGGTGTCTCTATAAATGAGTGGCTTCTCAATATATCTACTCTATTATATGTGATAGCCCTTATTGGCGCTTCCACATATCTCCCCAGATACGCCGTCTCCCTAGGTGCTAGCGAGACTAGCGTCTCTCTTCTTGCGAGTAGCTATGCTGCTGCATCCATACCGCTTGTCCCCCGATGGTCATTGTTTGTCATTGGTATTAATTTGTTTGTGTTGCTTTGCTTCTTAACCCACAGGGATGTTATAGCATCCCTGTGGTCATCGAGGGACCTCCACCTCCCCCAAAGAGATCTTGGGATCTCTATGGGCTCACTGGTGGCTGTTGAGCCCAGCGGCGCTGGGCTCCCATCTATGCTTGGATCCCCGAAGCCTTTCTGGGCAGAGCCCTCATATAGGGCTTCGAGGGCTTTAAGATAGATGTTGATCAATGCTGCTACCTCTCTATGCCATTTCTCACCTCCTTTGCCACAGATCCCTATTCTATCCTCTCCATATTCTATTACAGCCTTATGTATTGGGCAGATCTTGGATGTGTTTCTGGGATCTACCATCAATACTGGCACACCATATTCCCTAGCCTTATCTATTATCGCATTCAGCTCTCCCTTCAATGCACTCTGATATATCCTATGCCTTAATTGTTTATTCCTATATCTAGCGATCATAACCCTTATATCTTCTCCCGTGATTTTCTCAATAACTATAACGCCCCTAGTCCTCAGTGCATCTCTCACTATCAGATTAACTGTCTTCCATCTATAGTCCCTCTTCTTCTCTCCTTAAGCTTTTTCATAGCCTTTCTAGCTTCTTTGCCACCAGATCCATTTCTCCTCTGAATGCTTTTCTTCCTATAGCTATAGCCCAGTGTAGTCTTGGCAAGATCTGTCTCGAGGATTACTGCGAATGCCTTGTGGATTGTTGCTACTGAGTTCTCATTAACATCGACAGGCTTAATATCCTCTAGCCTATAGATCTTAGTCTCCTTCTCAAGGGATAGGTGGAAGAATACTCTTCTATTCCTTCTATCAAGCTTGATCTTAGCATGGGATGTTGGTTTAAAGCCTCTTGCCAATAGCTTGTAGAACTCCTTAGAAGGCTCTAGATCGAGATACACCCAACCCCTATGGGTGTTAATAGCAACGCTTGTGAAGAAAGTGTTCTCAACACCATTTATATTGATCTTGGTAGCATCTATTGGTTTCCACACATGGTCATCAACTAGCCATAGGCTAGCACTATTGATCCTAGGCACTAGTTTGCCCTCCATCATCTCAAGATCAACTTGATGCCTAGCTATTTCCCAAGATCTCCTCTAGAGATATCTCCTTAGCCTCCTACTCCTAAGACCCCTTTTCCCCAGATCTAGATACTTGACCGACTCGTCGAAGATCTCTCTAGAGTATTGTCTAGCCCTGTTCCTCCTTAGAGAGGATATCCTTTCAACAGCATCTCGGCATAGGCCATGTATATAGTGGGATGGAATATTTGGATAGATACTCCTTAGCTCTCGATACTTCTCATTCTTAAGCCTATAATAGCTCTCGATAATATTCCTAGATGCGTGGGGAAGAACATCTCCAAGCATCTTGCTATATATGTTAAGGATCTCCTCCAATGCTCTGAAATCCCTTTTAGATAGCTTCTTTGAGGGTAGAACAGCGGTTCTACTAACAAAGATCCTATCTCCTGGCTTGGCAACCCACATCCACCTCTCATCACTCCTCTTACTCCCCCTAGCCATTATCCCTAGACTCTCTTTGTCCCTAAACCTCCACTCTAACCATTAATTAATAATGAAAGAACATAAAAGCATCCCCACTACCATAAAAAAGGATACAGCCCTCAGGCTGGTTGTTGGCTTGCTGAGCGATAAGGGGTATGCTAAGATCCTCATGGTATTCGGATCTATTTTAGGATCTATAGCATGTCTTCTATATATGGTATCAAACAGTCTAGAGCCAATCTATATAGGGAGGCTTGTCCATGGAGTATCTGTTGCCCTCTTCATACCAGCATCCCTGTACTCGGCGAGCATCTCGGGGGGAATGGCCTCTAGAGCTATTCTCTGGAGAAGCCTGATGTGGGGTCTTGGATCCATAGTGGGGCCTTCTGTCTTCGGAGCGGCTCTATCCATAGGATCCTGGGGCCTTGTCTACACACTAGCAATAGTGTTCTCAATAGCCTCAGCGGGAATTAGTATATCATATAGATTGCCAAGGATCTATGCAAAGCCCCGTGAAAAGGGTGGAGGGCTGCTCAGCGCGCCATTCACACTAGCATCAGTATCCCTATTCTTCTATGTAGCGGGCTACCAGTCGATCTCCTACTTCCTCCCAGCCCTACACGAGGTGAGAGGACTGTCAGCATTCGAGACAGCTATGTTCTTCACACTAATGGCCATAACAAGCCTAGCATCGAGACTAGCCCTAATAGCAGTCAGAGAGCCTGAACCTTGGGCAACAGCGATCACGGGATCTATGGCAAGCATAGCAGGATACATGCTCATAGCATCAAACCCAGAAGGATCTATAGCCATTATATCAGCAGCAATAGCAGGAGCAGGAATGGGCCTCCTATTCCCCTCACTCCAGATAATCTCACTACTAGGAGTACCAGAGCACAAGAGGGGAGCGGCCTCTAGCATATATACAGCAATGTTCGATCTAGGAGCCCTCGTAGGGCCACCAACAATAATAACAATAAGCGGGGGATATAGAAACGCCATAGAGATATCAGCAATAGCTGTAACAATAACAGCCCCTCTAATACTAGCAATCAAGCTTATAGGATCGCAAAAAACCAGAGATATGAGTAGGGCAAGCATAGAAGAGCGGTAGAAAGCTAGGGGACTATACTATGAGAGCCCAGGCTTCTCCTACCAAATATCGAGGCTAGTGCGAGGGCTATTATTATAGCTATATATGGTGTTGATGATGCTATGAAGTCCCCAATCCCCATTGATGCGAGCTGGGGTCTTAGGAGCATTATTATTCCAATAGCATAGCCTGCTATAGCGACTCCCAGTGGGTTCCAGTAGCCCAGTATCACTGATCCCACAGCGATCCATCCCATCCCAGCTGTTATTCCTGAGAAGTATTTGCCTCCATGAAGTGCTAGCGAGATGTAGGAGCCGGCGATCCCAGCCATGATCCCTCCAAATGCTATAGCTATGGATCTCAGCATATCCACCCTCAAACCCCTCTCTCTAGCTGTGCTCTCATCATATCCTATAGCCCTTATCTCTATCCCGGTGGGTGTTCTGCTGAGCATGATATATAGGGCCGGGGGTGTTACTATGCATATTGATACAAGCAGAATGTGGCTCTCTGATCCCTGAGGAATCCCGGGCCCTATCTTATGCCCCATGCTAGAAACAAGATCCGCTAGTCCTAGTCCTGTGAATGATATCAACAACCCCACAACGAATTGGTTCAGCCTGGCCATTATAACCGCTGCTATATATACCAGCGATAGGGCTACCCCCGCAACAGCCCCACCGAGGATGCCGAGGACTATGGATCCAGTTAGGGATGAGAGGGCCACCGATATAGAGGCACCCAGGGCCATCATACCCTCAACACCTAGATTAACCCTCCCAGCTCTCTCGACAAGGCTCTCACCGAGGGCTGCAATTATTATTGGGGCTGAGTAGAATAGGGCTACTAGCATGTAGTCAGCTATACCCAACCCCACCACCTGTGATCCTTCTGAAGAGGATTACAGATAACACTATGATCGACTGTATGGCGAGCACATAGCCTATGGATAAACCACTAGCCTGGAGAGCCCCGCCATATACTAGGAGGGTTGAGAAGAACCAAGAGGCCGGGAGGGTCAGGATGGGGTTGTTAGAGGATAGCCACGCAACAAGAGCACCCATATAGCCATAGCCTGGGAAGATGCTCATAGGTGTGAGGCTATTCTGAAAGCTAAGCACAGCGACAGCCCCACCAACACCTGCTGTGAAGCCCGATATGGATGAGACATAATATATAGCAAGCCTTGGTCTCAGGCCATAGGTTTCAGCAGCCCTTGGAGACCTGCCAAGAACCTCAACGATCAGGCCAAGCCTGCTTCTAGATAGTATAATATAGAGGGCTATAGATGTTGCTAGCGATATTAGTATAATATCAACATAGCCAAGCCTATACTGCTCGGGAACGCTTTTGGTAACTGGGAAAGCCCCGGATCTCCAGGGTCCTGATACTAGGTAGTTAACAATATATAGAACCACATAGTTGAGCATAAGGCTGGAGAGTATCTCGCTAGCACCAAGATAGATCCTCATAATAGCTGGTAGCAGACCTAGAAGAGAGCCTATAGATCCTGAGAATACTGATGCTAAAACAAATGCTTGGATAGGGTGAAGCCCTAGATCCATAATGGCTGTTAGCCACAGAGCAGCAGCGGATCCCGCAATAACCTGCCCCTCAGAGCCAACGGTTATAAAGCCAGATCTATAGGCTATAGATAGACCAGCAGCCGAGAGCGCTATGGGGCCCATGAAGAGTATAGAGGCTATGAGGGGGGAGGGGCTTGTATATACCCATAGGAGAGAGCTGAGAGATCCCGAGAGGCCAGCTGGGCTCAGAGATCCCAGGGTGATCGATGAGGCGAAGCCCACGATAAGGCCTAGAAGAACCCCTCCATAGGATCTAAGGATCCCAGAATAGACCCCCAAGGCGGGCCCCCTAGCTAATCATAGACCTGGCTATCTCATCATAATCAAAGGGCCTTGTGAAGAGCCCCCTTATAGATCCTCTACTCATTACAGCGATCCTATCACAGATCTCTATGAGCTCATCAAGATCCTCGGAGATGATCAGAGCACCAGCCTTTCTAGAGTAGTCTGTTATAAGCCTCCTAACAAACCTAGCTGTCGCAATATCGAGACCCCCGGTTGGGTTCATAGCAACAATAACTCTCGGACCCCTATATAGCTCCCTAGCAACCATGAGTTTCTGCATATTACCCCCACTGAGAATATCTACAGGATCCCTCGTGCTCCTGGCCTTTACACCAACACTATTTATGATCTCGAGAGCTATCATATCCACAGACCTCCAATCTATGAAGAACCCCCGGCTTCCAGGTTCTATGGATATTGCTATATTCATGGCTATAGAGAGACCGGGCACAAGCCCCCAGCCAAGCCTCTCCTCAGGGACTAGGGATAAACCCCTCCTAATCCTATAATCCTGGCCCTTGTTGGTTATATCCTCGCCATCCAGGATGATAGAGCCCCTAGCAGGTTTCCTCAGGCCTGATAGGACCTCGAAGAGCTCCCTCTGCCCATTACCAGCTATGCCGGCTATTCCAAGGATCTCTCCAGCCCTTATAGAGAGACTAACACCCCTTACTGAGTATCCCCCGTGGTTGCCCGGAACCCATAGATCCCTGATCTCTAGCACAGACCCCCCAGGATCGACCTCTGAGTGTTCCACAAACCCCCCAGTCTGGCTATTAATGGTAGGCTTATCACCAAACATTAGCCTGACAATCGTATCGAAATCAGCACCCCTCTCCTCTATTATGCCAGCAATCCTGCCTCCCCTCATAATAGCTATCCTATCAGCTATATCCATAGCCTCGGAGATCTTGTGGGTAATATATATAACAGATCTACCGCTCCTAGCAAGCTCCCTAACAATCTCACCCAGGGATCTAGACTCACTTGGCGTTAGATGAACACTAGGCTCGTCAAAGATGGCAAGCCTCCTACCAAGGATGATAGCCTTAGCAATCTCAACCTTCTGCCTCTCACCCATTGAGAGTGACGAGCACCTGGATTCTATGCTAAACCCCGCACCAAGCCTCCTCAAGGCTCCAGCAAAACCCTCTATAGCATTGCGAAACCCTCCCCTATACCCTGAGAGCTTTAGGGAGAGCCTTAGATCCTCTAGAACAGATAGATTCCCAAATAGTTGTGGTGTTTGGGGAACCATGTAGATCCCTAGCCCCACAGCATCCCTATAGCTTGAGAGCCTCCGCCTAGCCCCATCTATATAGATCTCTCCCGAGGAAGGCCTAACAACACCCGAGATCACCTTAGCCAGGGTTGTCTTGCCAGCACCATTCTCCCCCAGAAGTGCCAGAACCTCCCCCCTATAGATCTTGAGGCTCGCATCACTAACAGCAGTAACACCGCTCGGGTATATGACAGAGACCCCCTTCAGCTCTAGGAGTGCTTCCATGGCGTTTAGCCCTTGCTATGCCGGGGATATTATTTTCTCATAGAACCAATCCATATACCAGAGATCATTTCTACCAAGCCTAGATACCTGCCCAACCTTTAGCCTGGGCTCCTCCTGGGGCCTGCCCTTGAAATCAATCTTGTAACCCCTTATAGGGCCTGTGAAGGGTTCGAAGAGGAGCTCCTTCATATCCTCATATAGTCTCTTAATCTCGGCAACAGCCTTCGGATGGATTACCTCCGTGTTAAGCGGGGCTAGATACACAGCGCCCTCGGGAAGCCCGGCTGTGGATCTCTCTGAAGGGAGTTTCCACTTGAATGGTGTGAAGTCACCCACCCTAGCCCATATATCCTCTTTAGAGAATGCTCCTGAGTATAGCTTTGAGAGTAGATACTCATATATAGGCCCCCAGTTCACTACCTGCCCAGTCAGGTGGGCCCTCAGGGTTCTCCCCTTCCTCCTATAGTACTCATACATGTTGCTATAGTGGCTAAAGCTATAGACCCTCTTACCCTTATCATGGAAGGACTCGGCAACATCTAGAACAGCTGTTGTATCCTCCGTATATGCTATGACATCGACATCATATTTATTAACAAGATACGTCGCATAATCCCTAGCCTTGTCAGGGGCGAACCAGGCTTCTAGTGGTGATGTTGAGTATATCTCTAGCCTCTCACCATTACCGCACTTCCCAGCTACTCTAGCACCATATACAGCTCCCAGCGCGAATGCATTTATATGCCTAACAACCTCCGGGATCAGGAATGCCGGCACATAGCCAACTCTGCATGTCTCTGTAGAGGCTCCAGCCGCAACCCCGTTTAGATAATATAGCTGGTAAAACTCGGCAAAATATGTGGCCACATTATCGACACCCTCGAAGTATTCATACTCACCGCTGCAGTGGTAGAACTTAACACCAGGATATCTTGGGGCCAGCTCCTTAATAGCTGTCTTGAACCCATAGCTTGTGGCAAACACAGCATCATACTTCTCCCTAGAGAGCTCAGCCTCAATAACACTCTTAGCCCTATCCTCAGAGACCTTCTCAATATACCTAGCCTCAAGCCATCCAAACTTAGAGGCAACATAGCCCCTACCCTCATGATGAGCAGCAGTCCAGCCAATATCCTCAACAGGGCCCACATAGATCCATAGAGACCTAACCCTCCTAGCCTGTGGAGTCTGCGCAGGAGTTGGAGTCGATATGGCCTGAGGCTGGGCAGCAGAACCCCTACCAAGCACATATCCCCCTCCTACCCCTAATGCAAACGCAGCTAACCCAGCACCTACCAGCCTTATAAACTCCCTTCTCTCCACAGAAACCCCCAATTAGCAATATGATGTAAAACTTATAAATATAAAGCCCCTATGATTTACAAAATATTTACATTTTTAAATTAAAAACGATGATCGCAAGACGAACCCATCACAGCCAGAATACAGGCTCCACAACAAGCATGAAAAATACCATATAACCCCATCCCACACTAATGAGCGGTGTTTCCACAACCAATGTCTCGGGAGTTGACCATAATCAGGAGGAGAGGATTCAACTAGTTATCCACGACATCAAATGCATGCTCGATCTGTTGAGGAATCCATGAGAGCGGCAGAGCCCGCCGGGGTCTATATATGCAAAACCCACAGCATAGCCATTAAAGCGGATATCAACTCCTCGAGAAACATATCGAGAAAGCCCGGCTATGACGCCCAATGCCAAGGAAGATACCCTCATTATATATCACGAGCAATGGTATGAAGCCCATAATCCCTGTGAGGTGTGTGAGGAGTCGCGCCCGAGACCTTGGCCATAGAAATCCTATGCTGGTGGGCTGAGGGGCTGTATCCTTTTTCATGGTAGTGGGAATGCTTTTATATTCATTTGTTGTCTGAACTAAAGCTTATAAGTATCCAATCCATAATCGTTTTGATGATGAGGTGATATCACTGCTAGATCTTGGAATACCTCGGGATGCTATGATGCTCAGAGCACCCGAGGCCGAAGCCCTATATGAGGGCTCTGCCCAGAAGGGCTTCGGGTTCTTAAGCATAGATGGGAGCCCCATGCCGCTGGGCTCAACAGCCACCAGTGAGCCCATAGAGATCCCAAGATCTCTATGGGGAAGGTGGAAGTCCCTCGATGGCCATAGGGATGCTATAGCATCCCTATG
>Ga0079998_105151_pt1 | contig 32653 bp, 34 predicted proteins | sample PerSpoBPS_BMetaG_FD_69201 | JGI IMG/M metagenome (GOLD analysis project Ga0079998, IMG submission 69201) | Thermal spring microbial communities from Yellowstone National Park, Wyoming, USA - Perpetual Spouter B (PS_B) MetaG (SPADES assembly)... | ecosystem: Environmental > Aquatic > Thermal... | reverse complement strand
GGGACTTCCTAGAGGTCTTCAACGTAGACGTGGTGGGGAGCTTCAACGTTGTCAAGGCGTTTCTGTCCGGGCTAACGCCCAGCTCCTCCATCGTCTTGGTCTCGTCGACGCCGGGCTTAATAGGCGATGTCTACGGTATACCCTACGCGGCGGCCAAGGGGGCTCTTGTGGCGCTTACAAGAAGCCTCGCGAAGGCCCTGGCGCCGGTCAGGGTAAACGCAGTGGCGTTTGGCCCCATTGAGACCGGGTGGACCGGGTGGGTCTCTCCGCGGGAGCTCGCCGCTTTTAGAGACAGGACAGTCCTCAGGCGGCTGGGCGCCCCGGAGGAGGCGGCCGAGGCTGTGTACTGGCTTTTGTCGCCTGCGTCTAGCTACGTGACTGGGCATGTGCTTGTGGTGGACGGCGGCGAGTCGCTCTAAGCGCGAGAAGCGCGGCTGTAGCGATAATCACTGCTGTGACGCCCACGAAGATGTGTGTCATGCCTTGCGGCGGCGCGGCAGTGGTGGTGGCGGCCGTGGCTGGGGGCTCCACCGTCAGTTGCGCCACCTGTCCCGGCTTGAGCGTCACGGTATACGTCACGTTTCTGCCCCCCATGTCGGCCACGACTGTATATTGCCCGGGAGGTAGCTCCACGCGGCGCGGCATGCGGTCTACAACGCTGTAGTTGCCCAGTATATACACCTTGGCGGGGGGTTGGCGGTAGTTGAGGACCAGGTAGGCGTTTTCAATGGCGACTATGAGCGTTTCGGATGGGTATTTCGTGGCGACGGCGGCCTCCCTCCTGGCGAAACCTGCGTCTACTTCCATCCTGTAGACCTCGCCGAGTAGGACCCAGAGCTCGGCCTGGCCTCTGTAGGTGTTGCCAGCTATCTTGATGGCCCAGTCGTTTCTCACCACCCCGAAGGAGTCCACCGCGCGTATGGTCAGCTTCGTCGAGTTTACCGCGTAGAGGCGGCCGCAGTAGCTCCGGGGCTGAAAGGCGGTTCTGTACCTCGTGCCGTTGGGGAGGAGTATCTCGGTGTCGGCCGTTGCGCGGTAGCTCAACCCGGTTACGAGATAAAACGTGAGGTCCCCCGACCCCACCGCCGCGACGCGGCCGTCTGCATATATGACAACCGCGGCGATGGGGGGCGCCAGCGTTATTTGGCAGGTCTTAACCAGACCAACCGTCTCTAGGTCAACAGCGGGGTTCCACAGATCTGTCTTAATCATCGTTGCGTTTGGAAGTTTATAGTCCCCCACCTCTGTTATGTATATTTCCAGCTGGTAGTTTATACCACCTACGGGCAGGGGCTCTGAAAGATTGTTTTTTCTAAATTCCACCTTGACGTCTCTGTATGTCCCGTTGATTAACTTAACCATCTTGACAACCACGTACCCGCTCGCCTCAACAGGCTGGATAGGGAGGGCCTCCAGGTAGCGCACCGTAACTACGTCGTGGCCGGTGGTGTAGGTCCTCCAGACCAGCACACCTTTGACGTAAATCTCCACGGCGACGCCGAGCGGGGTCTCCGCGGCGCCGGTTGCGTTTGTCTGGAAGCAACCGTTGGGGGCACACACCGTGGCGTTTGGAATCGGAAAGCCCAAACCGTCTCGGACCTCCACCAGGGCGCCTAGAGTCATGATTGACATTAGTAGAAGCAGGGCCACAAGCTTCATATGCGGCTGGTTCGGTCTCCTAAATAAATCTATGGCCGTGTAAAGATGCGTCACGTGGTCTTTACAGGATATGAGAAAAATTTATATATTTACAACCAATAGCGGCATGCCGTTGCCTGCCGCGTGTTCTACGTCGTTTTCCTTAACTAAAAAAAATACAAAGATCCAATGCTTTCAATTTAGCGATACATTTAAATATCTAAAATTCTCTCCATTACTATGACCGAGGAAACCAAGTTGACAGACCGCCAATACCAACTGTTAAACCACCTGCTACAGAGGGCCCAGCCCATGAGGGTGTACACAGTATATGGAGACCAAGATGAAATCGCAAGGGAGCTGGGGATGACCAGACAGGCATTGGCCATACACCTCAAGAGGCTTAAGGAGCTTGGCCTTGTCAGGACTGGCCGCGAGTTTGTGGACATCACCGAGAAGGCCGTGAGGCTTCTGAAGGGTCAGTCCAGCGACGTTATTATACTGGTGAAGATCGAGCCGAAGTACCGAGACAAGGTATACGACGCAACTAAGAAACTGCCAATCGAGAAGGCGCTTAGGCTCGCCGGCGACTACGACCTGGCAATCATTACGCAGGAGACTGTGTTAGATAAGGTACTTGATTCTGTGAACAACATGGAGGGCGTGAAGGAAACCAAGACATTCATCTCCATAGGCGCCGTCAAAGAATAGCCTCCTTTTTTCTCTAAACTGAACTCGCCGAGGTGTTTAAAACGGCGTAGAAGGCCGGGGTCACGTATCTAAGCGTCTTCAGTTTGTCAACATCTGGAGGTACCCACACGTCGGCCGCAACGGCTTTTCCCTCCTCTGTCAACCTGTAGCGTTCTCCCTCTTTCGTCACATATCCTCGTTTCTCCATCTCAGCCAATATAGCGCCGAGTATCACGTTGTCTCTTACTGTCTCAAGCGGCGGCAACAACTTGCTTCTGCTTGCCACCATCTGCCAAACAGCGGCGAGGAAGTCGGGCGACGCCTCGCCAACAGCCTTCAAGAGCCCCGCCACTGTGGGGATTATGCGCTCTAGGTCTACCTTGCCTGTGAGTATTCCAAGCTCTGCCGGCATTACGCCCTTCTCCACGTAGCTCCTAACCGTCGTGAGGGCAACGTCGCCGCGCTCGACGTCGTACAGCGCGAGGGATAGTATGAGGGGGGTCTCGCCGGGACGCAGATATTTAGCTACGTCGTAGTTGTAGAGCTTGTAGAAGGCGAGCTCGCAGAATCTCCTGTCTTTCTTGTCGCACCACTTAGCCGCCATGGCTCTTGCATATAGTTGCTTTATGTCCGGCAACTTCGCAACATTTCTGATCCCCAACACATAAAGTAGCCATGCTATGTTGTACGCTATTTTTGCCTTAAGCTCCCTTGTCATCATACCTTCCGCCCAGGTGTCCACGTATCTTGGGATTAAAGTTTTGCGGTTTCTGAAGGAAACCAAGACCTTCATCTCCATAGGCGCCGTCAAAGAATAGCCTTTTTTCTCTAAACTGAACTTGCCGAGGTGTTTAAGACAGAGTAGAAGGCCGGGGTCACCGGTCTGTCTCCTCTAGCCACTTCTCTATGGCATCTGCAAGCTCGGCGAAGCGCTTGAAGCCTCCCAGGTGCCTCCTGCCGCACTCTATGATTATGGTACCGTCCTTCATGCGGTATATCCTCGGCTTTACGCCTGTCAATGCCTCTACCACGGCGGCGAGCCTCTCGGCGTCTGCCTCCCTGACGTAGGCGCGTCCTATGGCCACGTTGTCTTCGCCACGCCTGCCGTAGGTGATTGTGTATTCGCGCAGTACGCCGTCTACCTCCGCCGTGATTCTAATCCTCAGCAACTTTCTGCCGCCTCTGTTCTCTTCAACGGCTTCTCCGTCTATGACCTTCACCTTGTATTTTTCGCCGTTCACCTCGACCTCCTTCTCAAAGCCCTTCAGCGTCAGGGAGCCTCTCTCCTTGCCCTCCTCTACGATCCTTGTGGCTTTTTCGGAGACGGCGCCGCCCTCCTTCTCCGCCCTCTGGAGAATGTAGTTCACGAACTCCGCCGCTAGCCTCTGCTGTTCGCCGGAGCCGTATATGGAAAGCCACGCGGCATAAGCCATGAGGACGCGGGATATATGCGAGGTGGATAGGCGGGGTGGAAGGGCTGTGCACAGCCTCATGATGAGGCTTGTGGAGAAGGGGCTCGCAAAGAGACACAAGAAAGGTACCTACCTAATCGAGAGGAGGGCGGTGAAGGAGGTCTTAACAGCCTTGAAGAAGTGGATATGACGACGGCTAAAAAGATCAAAACCACAGCCGCCGTTTTTGAACTGCCGCAGAAACTTGGTATTTTCCAGTATGTGGAGTATGAGCCTCCTCCGAGGGAGTGGTGCACCTCCGATGGGTGCCTATACGAGGGGCTTTTGACGGCTGAGGGGTGCCGTAGAGGCGGGTGTATAAAGTACCGTGTGTGGGTTCATTCGAGAGATAGGAGGAGGTGGGAGGTGAAGGAGAAATGGAGGAGAAGGAGGGATGAAGAGGCGGGTGGGTGTATTAGGCAACAGGTGGCTGACGCTCTTTGGGAGCTGAGTGGGCGGTTTGACGTGGGTGTGTGGTATGAGTATGTAAGGGTGGGTGTGGGGGGTTAATCAGTACGATGTCTTCTGTGGCGTCGTTGTGGATGGGGTGAGGCTGGACCAGCCGTATTGCCGCTCTGCGGAGGAGTGTGTTGAGGAGATGCTAAGAGACTACAGGAGGGAGCTGGAGAGGTTGAGGGAGCCACCTGAGCCGGTTTTAGTTATCAAGATCGATCCTGTGGAGGAGCTTCTGAGGGAGTGGCCGGAGCTGGGAGCATTCGGCGTGGAGTGGGTTAGGAAGTGGCTGGATCTTAGGGATAGGCTAATCGAAATCGCTAAGGTTATGCGTAGATATCCGTGGATGGTTGATGTGGTGAGGCAGAGGCCGATGAGCATCCTCCACCCGTATACGGTGGAGGTTTACGTGGCGAGAGATGGCTCTGAGGCGTGCCTCTCGCTCGCCGCGTCGAAGGCGTACTGCGCCCAAAACGGAGCCGTGAAGGAGGTCAAGCTGGAGCTGGAATTTAAGCGATACGAAACATACGAGGACAAAAAGAGGGAGGTGTACTGCCCCAAGGGGCTATTAGCTTACACCGCGGCGGCGAGGGAGTACGTGAAGATGCTCTAGCCGCTTCTCCTTCTAATATTTTCACGTCAAAAATCAACACCTGAACAATACTTTTAAACCGCATCCCCTAGGGGGTCATGAAGCACCTTGTGGGGAGAGACTTCGCGTTCCCGGAATACCTGCCCCGGTACCCCAGGTCGTATGACTTCGACGTGGTGCACATGCGGCTGGACGTAGACATAGACGTTGAGGGCGGCGCCGTTGAGGGGGCGGTGAGGTACCGGGTGAAGGCCAAGAAAGACGGCGCGAAGGTCTTGCTCGACGCTGTGGAGATGGAGGTTCTTGACGTAAGCCATGACTATTACTACGACGGCGAGAAGATAGAGGTAAGGCCCCAGTGGAGAGCCGGGGAGGAGGCGGAGGTAGTGGTTAGGTACCGCGCCAGGCCTAGGACCGGCATGTACTTTGTGAAGCCTGATATGCGGCAGAGGAGAACTATATATGTGTGGACCCAGGGCGAGAGCGAGTACAACCGCTATTGGGTGCCTATTCCAGACTCCCCCAACATAAAGTTCACCTGGACAGTCGCCGTGACTGTGCCCAAGCCGTTTGTGGCCGGTAGCAACGGCGTGTTGGTTGAGATAAGGGACAGGGGGGAGAGGCAGACCTTTGTGTGGGATATGAGGCACCCCATGTCGCCTTACCTCCTCGCTATCGCCGTAGGCGACTTCGAGGTTCACAGGGAGAAATGCGGCGAGGTCCTCCTCGAGTACTACGTGCCTAAGTACGTGGGTGATGCTTGGCGTTTCTCCTTCTACAACACCTGCAGAATTATGGAGTTCTTCTCCGACTACCTCGGCGTGTCGTATCCCTACGAGCGGTACGCCCAGGTGGTGGTGCCGGAGTTCATCTACGGCGGTATGGAGAACACCACCTTCACCATCTTGACCGACTGGACTATCCATGATAAACACGCCCACTGTCCCTACGCCGGGTTCCCCTGCCCGGAGCGTGAGGATTTCAGCTCCGACCCTCTGGTGGCCCACGAGATGGCCCACATGTGGTTCGGCGACTTGGTCACTGCCAAGGACTGGGGCCACATAGCCATCAACGAGTCCTTCGCCACGTTTGTGGAGGCTCTGTGGACGGAGAGGTTTAAGGGCCGCGACGAGTACCTCTACGAGATCTACACAAACTTCAAGACGTATCTCGGCGAGTACTCCAGGCGGTACTCCAGGCCAATAGTGACCAACCTCTACAAGATTCCCGACGAGGTGTTTGACCGCCACGCCTACGAGAAGGGCTCCGTCGTGCTCCACATGTTGCGTAGCCTCCTAGGCGAGGAGGCGTTTAGGAGGGGGCTCAGGCTCTTTCTGGAGAGGTATAGGTACAAGGCGGTGGACATGGAGGATCTGCGGAAGGCCATGGAGGAGGCCTCGGGGCAGGACTTGGAGTGGTTCTGGAAGCAGTTCTTCTACTCCGCCGGGCACCCCGTGTTGAAGGTGTCGTGGAGCTACTCCGACGGCGTCTTGAAGCTTCAGATAAAACAGACCCAGGGCGAAGACAGCTATCCTGTGTATACACTACCGCTTGAGGTCAAGGTGGTGTATGAAGACGGGCGTAGGGAGCGGAGGGAGGTCGCGCTTAATGAGAAAGAGGCGACTCTGCATCTGTCAGGAGGGAAGCCCAGATACGTCTGCGTGGACCCCGCCTTTAGGATCATGAAGGCGCTTGACCTCCAGTACCCGTTGGAATCCGCCGTTGCGATGCTGGAGGATGAGGACATGTACTGCCGCCTCCAGGCAATCGACGTGCTTAAGAAAAACGGTAGCTCCAGGGCCGTCGACGCCCTTGCGAAGGCGCTTCAGGACAAGTTCTGGGGCGTGGCCGCTGAGGCGGCCAAAGCACTGGGGGAGGTAGGCACCGCCGAGGCCGTGTCGAGGCTCATCGAGACATACGGCAAGGTGATGCATCCACGGGTGAGGAGGGCTATCGTGGAGGCATTGGGCGCCACGAGGAGGAGGGAGGCGGCGGAGTTCCTAGACAAGGTCCTCCACGATCCAAACGAGAGCTACTACGTAAGATCTGAGGCGGCTAGGTCGCTCGGGAAGATCAAGTGGGATTTCGCGGAGCACAGCCTTAGAAAGGCCCTTGAGTACCCCAGCCACCTCGACGTGATTAAGAGGGGCGCGTTGGAGGGACTGGCAGAGCTGGGCACCGAGGACGCCTTGAAGATCGTGCTCCGCCACACGGAGCCCGACGTATCTACTCCAGTCAGGATGACCGCAGTCCAGGCGCTGGCCAAGTTCGGAGCTCGTAGGGAGGTGTTGGAGGTGGTTAAGAGAGCAATGAGGGATGAGAACTTCAGGGTGAGATACGCCGCGGTGACCGCGGCGCTTGAGCTGTTGGACCCGCGGCTCCTGCCAGATCTTCAGGAGCGCGTGGAGCAGGATATCGACGGCCGCATTAGACGCATGGCAAGGGAGGTCGCCGATAAGATAAAGAAGTTCATGGATAGAGGCACGGAGTATCAGAAGCTAAGGGAGGAGGTGGAGAGACTCAGGGAGGAGTACAGGAAGATACTTGACAGAATAGGCCGCCTGGAGCGTTGATGCCGGTTAAAGTTATAGATCACGTATACGCCCAGCACCTCCTTACGCGCCTCCGCGACAAGTCTACCGCCAGCGTTGAGTTCCGCAAGGGCTTGGTGAGGCTGGGGCGTATAGTTGGTTACGAACTTGTGAAGACCTTCCCCGTGAGGGCCGTCGAGGTGGAGACGCCGCTGGGTGCGGCGAGGGGCGTGGAGATAGTGGGGCTTGACAAGGTGGTGATAGTACAGGTCCTCCGCGCGGCCATGCCGTTTGTGGAGGGGCTACTCAAGGCTTTTCCTCAAGCTAGACTAGGCGTTGTGACCGCCAGAAGGAGAGAGGGGGGAGGAGGAATAGACGTGGACATCTTTTATTCTAAAATCCCACCTATTTCGCAAGACGACGCTGTGATTGTCGCAGATCCCATGCTGGCTACCGGCATGACTATGACCAGAGTGATTGAGGAGGTGTACCGAGCCGGGACGCCCGGCAGGCTCGTCGTCGTGTCTGTAATAGCGACGCCTGTCGGCATTGGACGCGTGCTTTCGAGGTTTCCAGAGGCTGAGATATACACCGTGGCCATAGACCCGATGCTTAACGACAAAGGCTTCATCGTTCCCGGGCTTGGAGACGCGGGAGATAGGGCTTTTTCAACGTAGTACGAAAAACAGCGCCACATATATCCAGAACCCCACAGCTAGATGGAGGAGGTATGGGAGTCCGTACTTCGCCTTGACCCAGCCTTTTATCTCCACTGTGGAGGGGTCGTATTTCTCGAGGTCTTTGACGTCGCCTACGACGTATTTCACCGGGTTTTTCGCAAATTCCTCAGGCGAGACGCATATGTGGGTCAGCTTTTCCAACGTGCCCATTTTACAGGGGCGGCCGCGGTTCTTCACGTAGAGCCACAACATAGTCGCCAGAAGCAACACGGAGCCTGCTATGACTGCAATGAAGAGGGCCAGGAGGAAGGCTATGGGCGGCGCAGTGGAGACCAGCGCTAGGCCTATGGAGTCTGCGTAGCCTGTGCGTAACAGCCGCGTCAACAAGGCGAGGAGAGCCCCCACTGCGAGAGAAAATGTATAGAGGGGGTTGCCCCAGTTTAGCCACATCAACACAGCTGCGGCTACGCCTGCGGCGGCGAAGATTCTGCCGTCTATTTCTCTAGTTTTCACGTCTTGCCAGGCCGCCGCCGTAAGGGCTAGGGCGAGCGTCAAGAGGGCGGCCTCCTGTATCATAGCTGGAGGCGGCGCTTCAAGGCGTCTATACGCGGCGTCGCCAGCGGGTTTACCCCCCTCGCTTCTGCTAGTTTAATAGAGGCAATGCCTACCTCCCTCAGGAAGGTGAGTATTCCGCGGGGATGCATCTCCACTGTGTATTGGGAGCCGCCCAGAATCTCCAGCGTTGCCTTTACTCTATCTTGGTGTTCAGGCGGTATGTGGGGGCTCGCGAGGGCCACCACGGGTCTCTCGGCCCCCTCTATCCAGTTGTGGTGAGCCTCGGGCAGTATCTCCACGGAGGGTTCTATCTTGCTGTTTTCGTTAAACTCGTTCTTGACGCGGAACGCCACGCCTCTCATGCTCTCCGGCGCAACAACCGTGGGTCTCCTCTGGAAGTCCTCCACCAGCCTCTGGACGATGCCTTCGTTTACAGGCTCCAGCGTGGTTGGTACCTCTACGTCGATGCCGTAGATCTTCTTGACCACGTGAAGAGCGGCTGTGAAGAGTTGCGGCAACGCGGCCCGCGGGGCGCTGGACTTCGGCACAATTACGGCGGGGACCCCCATCTGCGCCAGCTTGCCACCCGTCGTTATCGCAACTGCGGGCATCCTCCTCCTCTTGGCGTACTCCACAGTGTGCAACGTCTCCGCCGTGTTGCCGGAGTAAGACACCGCTATCAACAGCCCGTCACTGGACCTTAGGAAGTAGTCCTTGACTGGTATCACCTCCACGTCCCAGCCCCACACAAGGGAGAGGTCCCTCAGCAGATCCCCCACGACGCCGGAGCCGCCCATACCGCTGACGTAAAGCCTAGGCCTCGGGGTTAACTCCACAACTTCGCCGTCTATGGTGTAGGTGGTCGGCACCTCCACGTGTCTGAGGAGGTGCCTCTCCCAGTTTAGGTAATCGTTCAACATGGCGCTCATGGTATGATGTGCCATACTGCTTTTAAATTATGCAGTGATGAGTAACGTGCCTCGTTTCAGCGTGGTGATAAACGGCGTTGAGGTCGTCAGAGAGTGGGGATGGGACAGGGTCTTTGAAGTTAAGGAGGAGCTGAAGCGTCTGGGGTTTCGTTGGGATGGGGCCTCTTGGCGCGGCAAGACGCGTGACGTCGGCGTCTTGGCTAGGCTTAGGGAATTGCTGGGGCTGACCGACGAGGAGTACATGAGGATATTCTCGACTCTTGTCCACGACTCCTCAGGCGGCGTTGTAGCGGTCATGGGCCAGCTACCGGAGGAGCTGAAAGAACATGTCCTCTCTAGCGATGGAAACATCCATCTGGTCTCTCTTTCGGGCTTCCTGCGGAGGTTTGTTGCGAAGGATGCCGGGGTTGCCAGAGCCGCCTCTTTCGAGGAGTTTGTAGAAATGGGCGTGGAGAGGTTGCGAGGGCTGTTGAGGGGGGTTCAGGTCCTGGGCGATCTAGACACAGCGCTGAGGAGCGCCCGGGAGTTCGTCTTGGCGTCGGATAGGCTACGGGAGCTTTTTGAGAGGAGGAGGAGCTGGAGGGCGGCTGTGGTGGGCCCCAACTACGCCAGGCTCAACTTCTTGGCGTCAGGCCTTCTGAGGCGGCTGGCCGAATTTAAGCTGAAGTACAACGTCGTAACTAGGGAGGGGGAGCTGGAGCAACGTGATCTAAAGCTGGTGGCCGTGGCCCAGGAGGGGGGCACATACGTGGTGAGGTTTCCTGTGTTTGTGAGGAGCCGCGTGGTTGAGTTGCTGAGAGGGTTGGGGTATGTGGTTGCGGAGGAGGGTAGGGAGTACCCACGGGTAGCTTACAAGAGGCAGTTTACCCTCTTTCCGTTTCAAGCAGAGGCTGTGGAGAACTGGGTCGCGCATGGGATGAGGGGGTCCGTCGTAATCCCGACAGGCGGGGGGAAGACGTTTATAGGCCTTGAGGCGATGTACAGGGCGGGCGTCTCTGCGCTTGTTTTGGTGGTGACGCGCGAGCTGGCTCTTCAGTGGGTGGAGCGCATAAGGAAGTTCCTCGGCGTGTCGCCCGGCATGTTGGGCGGCGGGGAGAGAGACGTGAGAGACGTCACAGTGGCTATTTACAACTCCGCTGTGAAGTACCTAGACGAGTTGGTCGGCAGGTTTGGACTAGTGGTGTTTGACGAGGCGCATCACGTACCTGCTGAGACCTTTAAGGAGGTGGCGCTGGGCCTCGACTCGCCTTATAGGCTGGCCCTCTCCGCCACCCCCGAGAGGGAGGACCGGAACGAGCACTTGATCTACGAAGCGGTGGGGCCGCCTGTGTACAGAGCCTCATACCGATCGATGGTGGAGGCGGGCTTGGTGGTGCCGGTGGAGCACTACAGGATCTACGTGAGGATGAGCAACGAGGAAGCCGCTACATATGGATCTCTGCCTAGCGACAACGCCATTGTTTTGAGAAACGTAGCCGCCAAGAGCACGCGGAAGATACCCGTGGCCGTGCGCATAGTGACGAGGGAAGTGGCACTGGGGTCTAAGGTCTTGGTCTTTACGCAGTTTATAGACCAGGCAGAGGAGCTTTACAAGAGGCTACGGGAGGCGGGCGTGGCGGCGGAGCTCATAACCTCCGAGGAGGGGAATAGGGAGGTTGCGTTGAGGAGGTTCGGCGTCGGGGCCAGCAGGGCGGTTGTAACGACCACAGTTCTAGACGAAGGCGTCGACGTGCCCGACGCTGAGGTTGCCGTGATTGTGAGCGGAACCGGCTCCAAGAGGCAGATGATACAGAGGGTGGGCCGCGTGGTGAGGGCGACCCCAGGCAAGAGGGCTGCGCGGGTGTACGAAATCGTGACGCGCGGCACCATTGAGGAGGCGCTTTCTGAGGCTAGGCACTTCGACGAGGTAGTGGAGGAGACGGTGTGTAGAAGAGTTACCGAGTCGGATCTAGAATCTCTTCTGGGGAAAGCGGCGCCGCTGACGGCTTGGTTAAAAAGAGATTAATGTGACAAGTAGGTCTCGTACTTCTTTACGAGCTCGGGCGCGTCTTGCTCCTCTGGCGCGAGCAGGATAAACTCGGCGTCTCCTTCGCCGTATCTGTAGCTCTTCCAGTATCTGAATTTCAGTTCTTTCGGCAGGTAGAGCATTGCGAGTTTCCTGTCGCCGAACGCGTGTCTCATCCGGCAGTTGCATCCCTCTATCGGCTGGTCTGTGATGATGTAGTACCCCACGTCGCAGTCGCAGAGCCAATACTCCTTGTTTTTTACGTGGGTGAATATGAAGGTGTCTACTCTATCCTCCACCTTCCTGTAGATCGGCTCTATCATACCTTCGATATAGAGCACAGGCTCTATAGTTAGGTGCAACGGCGCAACTGCCACATAGCCAGACGCGAGGCGCCAGTAGTACTTCCGGTTCTTCTTGAACGGCTCCACAACGCCTTCGAAATACAGCTTGTTTAGGGTCTTCAGCACTCTGTGCCGCGGCTGTTTAAGGAGCGAAACCAACTCGGAGGTCGTCAGCTCGCCTCTTTCGCGCAGTAGGCGCAGTATCTCGTCTCGAAGCTCCATACGTATTTCTGAATATCTATATATAAATTTTTAGTGGTGAAATAATACACCAGTCCTATGAGCGCGGATTCGCCACCATATAAGCTGTGAGTTTTCTCCTATCGTGGTGGTTACAGTCCAGCGCTCGATTACGTTTCCGCCGATCAAGGTGAAGAGAATAGATGAGTACGTATTGTACGTAGCTAGGAACAACGCCTCTTTAGAGGAGTTAAGGGAGAGGGGGCTTGAGATCGGGCGCGGGAAGGGCGATATCACCAGGTTTCTAGAGCGGCTGAAGATGGTGGAGGTGGTCAACGGCGTTGTGGCGTTAACCCCCCTAGGGAGGGCTCTGGTCTCTCTTAGAGAGCTATTAGGGCCGGCCGTGTACCACGCGTTGTTTTACCAGGGGGTGCCGCAGTACCGGCTGTTAATAGAGGCGGTGAGGGACGCAGGGAATATCGGCGTTGAGGAGCTACACGTTGCGGTTAACGACCGCCTCTCGAAGATTTCTCCGACCGCGTGGCTCAACAGAGTGGCGTTTAAGACTCTTCTTCAAATAGCCGAGGACCTAGGCGCCGTGAAGAGGCTAAACGGGCTGTACAGCTTCTCATGCGACCCCGTCGCCAAGGCGGTTTTGGAGCACTACGCTAAACATGGCGTGAGGATAGGCCAAAGCTTTTACATACAGCGAGATAGGGTGGTGGTTAGGGAATGCGGAAGGGAGGAGCCCCCGCATAATCTCTATAAGGTGGACGTAGACTGCGTAGTTTCAAAGATATATAACATGCTAACTAGCGATGAGTGATGAGGAAGAAGGAGGAAAGGCGGGGCCCCACGCTGTTTGACTTCATACAACAAGACAGGAAACAGGAGGAGGAGAGGCCGACGATGACGGAGGGCGGAAAAGACGTGTCAGACGAGCTGTTGGACCTGATAAAGAGCAGGGGAAGAATCACCAAAGAGGAGGCAACCCGCTGGGCGAGGGAAAGAGGCGTCTCCACTGCCGACCTCATCAGGGCTGTGGGGAGGCTAGTCGCCGAGAAGAAGATCCGCAAAAGGCTAGACGACGAGGGGAACCTGGTCTATGAGGTATATGGATAATCCCCTGTTATGTTATAGACCTCAACGACGATAGCCCCGTTAAAATAAAGGCGTATGCAGGTGGAAAGCACAAGAGACCCGGGGGAATTTGAGGAATTGCAGTTGCTGTGACGCGTAGCTTCGAATACGTACTTCAGCTTCGTCAGCTCGACGGTCAAGTAACCCACGTATAAAGACAAAACCACGGCCAAGGCGAAAAGCGCCGCCGCTAGAAGAACCTCGAGGAAATTCACGGCAGGAACGCTCTATACAACACATCTATGTAGTGAAACGCCGTGGAGGCCACGTAAAGCAACGCCGTGGCTAAAACCGCCATAAACAGGTGATACAGAAACCTCATAGCTCCCGGATAAACGCTGTCATGTATTCAAGGTCTTTCAAAACCGCGTCTAAAACGGCATGGAATTTATCGGCGGGAAACTCCGCCGCTATAAACAGCAACAAGACGGACACCACAACAGCCACGACGACTGAGTAGAGGGAATCTTCAACTACTTTCACGATATATTGGCCGGTTTAAAGCCAGCTGACAGGTTCTTCCTAACCCCCCTCATATCCTCAGCCTGTTGGCGGTGTTTTTCGCGCTCGCCGGAGTCGCCCCCGCCGCCTCGGCCAGCCTCTTCAGAAGCCCCAGCTTCTTAAACGATGCTAGCTACAAAGCGGCTGTCTCTCAATACAAATAGAGGGGAAGGAAAAAGCGGCTAGAGTATCCTCACGTATTCTCTCGCCGCCGCGGCGTAGGCCAGCAGTCCCTTGGGGCGGTACACCTCTCTAATCTTGTCTTCGTACGTCTCGTATCGCTTAAATTCCAGCTCTAGCTTGACTTCCCTCACGGCTCCGTCTTGTGCGCAGTACGCCTTCGACGAGGTGAGAGAGGGGCACACATCTGAGCCATCTCTCGCCACGTAAACCTCCACCGCGTAGGGGTGGAGGATGCTTACCGGCCTCTGCCTCACCACCTCCACCATCCACGGGAATTTACGCATAACCTTGGTGATTTCGATTAACCTCTCCTTAAGGACCAGCCACTTCTTAACCCAATTAACGCCGAATGCTTGCAACTCCGGCTACTCCTCAACAACTCTTCCGCCGGGTCGGGCGGCCGGGGCTACTCACTAAGCCTCTCCATCGTCTCTCTTCTAATTTCTTCAGCGGTTTTCTTTGCGTATAGTTGTTTTTAAACCGGCACATGGAGGTGTGGCGTAGACGCGGAAAAGCCGCCTCAGCAAGTCTCTCGGCGGCGCTGTATTCCGTGCATCACAGCCTCTACTCAGAGGCTGTTGTTTCTTCTATTGCCTCGGCTGTTGCCCTCGCCAAGGTGGGTCAGTTCAAGGAAGCTGTGCAATACGTGCAGAAGGCGGCTAAGGCGCTGTACGAGTCGGCTAGGGAGGTGTTTGAGCAGGTGAAGGTGTCTCTGCAGAGGCCGGCGGAGCTCTTCGTCGAAGCAGTGGCGAGGGTGTTGGCTTTGGTGGATGAAAACAAGGCCTACCTCTTCTTGATGGCGGCCGTCGCCGCTGGGGCTGTTGCGCTGTCCGCCGCGTTGAACCCGTGGGGGTTGATTGAGCTGGAGAAGCTGGCGTATGCGGCGTCTCTGACGCCGTTTGTGACCACCGGCGTTAGGGAGTATCCGCGGGAGGAGGTGTTCAACATGCTTAAGGCCCCCGACCCGTATGAGAAGTTCAAGAAAATCGCCAGGGAGGCCAACGCCGAGAAGGTGAAGCTGGCTGAGCCTTGGGAGTCGCTGAGGGTGTTGATTGTGCCGAAGCAGTCTGAGGAGGAGAAGCTTATGTCTGGCAGGGGCGCCGAGTTGTATTCTAAGTACCACGAAGACGAGAACTACAAGCGCGCCCTTTTCTACGCCGTCCTTGCGCTGGAGGAGACCTTCGGAGTCTATAGGTCTGTGTTGAGAGAGGTTGCGGCTAGCCTTAAAGAGGCGGTGGAGGAGAGGGAGGTGGGAGAGGGACCGTTTAAGCGGGTGATGTACATGCCCGACCTAGACCGTCTAACACAGCTGGCCGAGGAAGAAGAAGCCGCCTTCGAAAACGCCTTGAAGACTCTTAGGGAGCGGCTGAACGAATACGCAGTCAGGCACGGTCTGAGGGACTTCCTAGACGTGAAGGAAGACGTGGCCAGAAGGCTGGCGGAGGCAAAGGCGCCGGAGCTCCCCGAGCTTAACGACGTCAGCTTTGGCGTGAAGGCCTTGGCGGCTTTAATAGCCTATAGGGAGTATGAGTTGGGGAGGAGAGGCGTCTTCGGTAAGGCGGCTTGGTATTGGCTTGAGGTGGGCGGGTCTGCCTGGCTCCTCTACTATGCGCCGAGTACGGCGTACGAAAAGGCCGAGAGGGCGGGGGTGGAGAGGCCGGTGGCGGTGGAGGAGTTGGTGGCGGAGGCCTTCCGCCGCCTCTTCCTAAAGCCAGGCGCCGACCACCACCGCGGCTTCGTCGAGGAGCTTACGAAGGGCGGCAGGCTGGCGCTGATGCTGGAGGACAAGACCAAGTCGTCTTACGTGTTTAAGCTATTCAGACTTGAGGAGGGCGACAAGCTCAAGGAGCTCGAGGGCGTAAGGCTGAGGATTTCAATGGTGGGGGATGGCATAATCTATGCCTTGGAGTTCGAAGATGTGGAGAGATGGCCGGGGTTCTTCAAGCAGGCGCTTGAGGCGGGGGTGAAGGCGGCAGAGGAGGTTAAGGAGCGACTACCCGTGGAGGACCGCCTCCTCTACATGCTGGGCTGGGTTGACTCCGACGTGGCTATAAGTGGAGGGCGGTTGGAGGTGGGCACCTCCCATCTGTGGCAGTTGGCTGAAACTAAGGCCTTGTTCGACTGGTCCGACGTCACAGTGCGCGGCGTGAGTTTGACTCTTGAGGGGCCTAAGCCGCTGTTCCGCGCCAGCACCTCTCTCGACAGGCTCAACGACGCGATCAGAATAAGCGCGGAGGGTGGGTGGCTTCACATGCTGGGAACCAAGGCGGGGCTGGAGGACCTTATGCACGTGAAGAGCTGGGACGGTCTCAAGCAGTGGGTTGCGAAGAATTGGGACATCGTGGTGGATGCCGCGGTGAGTCGGTTGCGCGAGGTGTTGAAGGAGGAGGAATTGAGGAGACTCTTGGCGCAGGTGGGCGGAGATGTGGCGAAGAGACGTAAGGGCAGGCAGGATGCGCCGAGAGACAAGCAGATAGACGGCGAAAATGTGTGGGAGGAGCTCAGGCGCAGGCTGGAGGCGCTGAGGGATCTGCTAAACGACGACAAAATCGCGAGGGAGGTCGTGGCGCCCGCCCTTCTGCTTATTCAGGCGGAAAGGCTAGGCGTAAACGAAACAACTCTGAGATACCTCGCCGCGGTGGCCTCCGGCGCAATAGACGGCGACGGACACGTGTCCGCGGTGATGGGGGAGGTCGGCTTAACTAGGGGCAAGCTCGAAGACGCCTTGTTCTGGGCGGCCGTCTTCGCGGCGCACGGCATCAAGGCGAAGGTGAAGGGCATTGGGAGTGCGTTGCAAGTTATCGTGTCTGGCGATGATGCTGTAAAGCTGGCTGGCTTATACTTCCTCTATGGGCATCCTCTGCTTGAAGGAGACGAGAGGCTTAAGAGCCACAAGCTGGCTGAAGCTGTGAGACTCGGTGCCGAGGGGCTTGACATCCGCTGGGAGGGGCTAAGGAGGGCTGAGGGCGGCCTCGTCGCCGCCGATTTGATAATATTGGAGGGCGGCGCCGCGGTCAAATACAATGTATATTTGCGTAGTGAGGATATCCTGCTTCAATTCCGCTCGACGGACCGGAGCCGCGTGGAGCTCGCGGCCCGCCTGCTGAGGCTTGCGGGGGTCAGTGCGGAGGTGAAGAAGGAGGGGGTGAGCGACAGAGACAAGTGGTACGTCATAGGCTACACCGACATGCTGGCGGCTGGACATGAGGGGCTTAGAAAAGCCCTCGCCGAGATAGTCAGGGAGGCCGTCGCAAGAGGCTGGGTGGATGAGAAGAAGGCGGAGCGTTGGCTGAAGAAGCTGGAGAGGGGGCTCGTGTTGAAGGAGGGTTGGCCGATGTATCTCGTGAAGCTAAAAGATGGCGCACTGATGCTTAGATTCAGCTCCACCGACCGCGACAGCATAGAGCGTGAAAAGCAACGGCTTGAGAACATGGGGCTTGAGGAGGGGAAGCACTTCACGGTGAAGATGCCGGAGGGCGGTGAGAGGGGCTACGTCTCGATCCTTAGGAAGGGTCTTGAGCACGCCGCCTGGCTCTCCGTCTACGGCTCCGGTGAACAGCAGAGGCTGGCGGCGGAGTTTGTGGAGTACATACTCCAGAGGGCGGAGAAGACTGGTAAAGAGGTTTACGAAAAAGTCAGAGAGATCATAGAGGAGGGGAGGTCTAGGGGCTCCCTGAAGCTGGAGGGCTTTGAGAAGAAGGTAAAGGTGGGTGGCAGAGAACACGTGGTGAAGGTCATAGGCGGGGGTGCCGAGTTCGACAAGAGTGAAGGCGGCAAGCCCTTGCTGATTATTAGGATAACAGCGGAGGTAGACGGCGTAAGGCGCGAATACAAGATAACATACAGCAGACACGTCAGAACCAACAAAGCTGAGGGACGCGCCGCGGCTAGGGCAGACGCGCCGGGAGGCAGGGAGGCGGATGCGGAGAGGCTCTCGGCGTTGGTGGAGGCATTGACGGGGAGGAGGCCGAGGGTGTACCGCATGAAGGACGGCACCATAATTATAATGTTTAGTAAAAAACATTTAGAAGGCTTCAAACGCTATGCCGAACTCGCGGACGTCATAGAGAGGTGGCTAGAGGAGACAAGCCGCCGATGAGACGTCAAGCTGAGAGATTAGCCGACAAAATGATTTTAAATCAAATAATCACGCCCTCCGATGGGCGATGGGGATTTTAAGAGCTTAACCGTATACAATTCGCAAACGGTAGAGGCAAAGGTTTCTGAATACTGGCAACGGAACAAGGTATTTGAGAAGTGGAAGGTGCGGGGCAACGGCCCCATATTTGCGTTTCTTGAAGGTCCTCCAACGACTAACGGGATGCCCCACGTGGGGCACATAAGGGGGCGCACCTATAAAGACGTCGTGCTGAGGTTCCACCGCCTTCTGGGCTACGACGTGTGGGTTCAGGGCGGGTGGGATATGCAGGGGATGCCCGTGGAGTGGGAGGTGGAGAAGAGGCTCAAGCTTCGAAGCAAGAAAGATATTGAGCAGTACGGCCTTGAGAAGTTTGCGCTTGCCTGCAACGCGCTTGTGGACGAGTACCTAGTCCACTGGAGGGAGTGGGGCACCAGGAAGCTGGGGCTTTGGCTCGACCTAGAAAACGCCTACGAGACTAGACAGCCAAGGTACCTAGAGTACGCCTGGCGCGTGGTTAAGAAGGCGCATGAACAGGGACTACTGGCCGAGGACTACCGGGTGCTTTGGTTCTGCCCGCGTTGCGAGACCTCGCTGAGCGACCACGAGGTAGCCCTCGGCTATGATGAGAGGGAGGACCCCTCTATATATGTCAAGTTTAGGGTGGAGGGCCCCGCTAACGAATTCCTCGTTATCTGGACCACGACGCCATGGACCTTGGTGGACAACGAGGCGGTGGCCGTCCACCCCGACCACACATATGCCAAGGTCGAGGTCGAGGGCGGGGAGTTTTGGTGGGTGGCCGAGGCGCTGGCGTCTGCGTTAATGCAGAAATTCGGCGTTAAATCTTGGCGTATAGCGGAGACAAAGAGAGGCTCCGAGCTAGCCGGCTTGCGCTACGTCCATCCGCTTGTGGAGGAAGTGCCCGAGAGGGCGTCGAGACCCCACGTGGTTGTCGCGGCGGAGTTCGTGACGCTGGAGCAGGGCACAGGTCTTGTCCACATCGCGCCGGGTCACGGGCCTGAGGACTTCGAGGTGGCTAAGAAATATGGCCTCGCAGTTACAAACAGCGTGGAGATAAACGGGATATACAACGAGGTGGGGGGCAGATACAAGGGTAAACACGTCTACGACGTAGATAAGGAGGTGATAAGGGACCTCCGGGCAAAGGGGCTCCTCGTCTACGAGGAGAAGATACGGCACGAGTACCCGCACTGCTGGCGTTGCGGGTCTAAGCTGATCCTCCGCGCAGATAGGCAGTGGTTCATCGCGATTTCGCGCATCCGCGAGAGGATGTACGCAGAGCTACAAAGAGTAAACGTCGTGCCTGCAAAGCTCAGAGACAGATTCGACGTGTTTGTGCAAAACGCAAAGGACTGGAACATCTCGAGGAGCAGGGTATGGGGAACGCCCTTGCCTGTGTGGAGGTGTAAGAAAGACGGGAGGATACTTGTCGTGGGGTCGCTGGAGGAGCTGAAGAAACTGGCAAGGGAGCTCCCGCCGGTGGACGACTTCAAGCTTGTCCACAGACCGTGGATAGACCAGGTCAAGATCTCGACGCCGGACTGCGACGAATGGGTCAGAGAGCCCTACGTCATGGACGTGTGGCTAGACAGCGGGGTGGCCTGGATAGCCGCCGTAGACGGCGAGAGGAACAAGGAGCTTTGGGGGAGGCTCTTTCCCTACGACTTCGTGACCGAGGGCATCGACCAGACGAGGGGCTGGTTCTACTCCCTCCTAGCCACCTCCGTCCTCTACACAGGCAGGGCGCCCTACAAGACTGTATTGATACAAGGTCTTATCTTGGACAAACACGGGCAGAAGATGTCTAAAAGCAGGGGCAACGTGGTGTGGGCCAAAGACCTCTTCGAGAAATACGGCGCTGACCCCGTCAGGCTTTACATACTCTCAAAGGCGGCGCCCTGGGAGGACCTCTCCTTCGACCCAGATGAGGTTAAACACGTGACCGGCGACCTCAACATACTGTGGAACGTGGTGAAGTTCGCCGACACCTACATGTCGCTGGACGGCTTCTCAGCCGAGAAGCACCCGCTGGAGAGGTGGCTAGACAAGGCCCTCGACGAAGACAGGTGGTTGCTCTCGGAGCTCAACCTCCTCATCGAAAACTTCACGAAACACATGAAGAGCTTCGAGTTCCACAAAGCCGCGAACCTCTGGCGGGAGTTCGTAGTGGAGACCTTGAGCCACCGCTACATAAGACTCCTCCGCAGACGCGTCTGGTCCGACGAGCCGACCCCCGACAAATATGCTGCCTACGCCGTGTTGCACCACGTCCTTAAAAACGTGCTGATCCTCGGCTCGCCGCTTGTGCCGTTTATAACTGAGTACCTCTGGCAGACATACGTAAAGAAGTATGAGAAGGACGCGCCGGAGTCTGTACACTTGGCCCAATACCCCGCCGCGGGGCCTGTGGACGAGGAACTACTGGAGACGTTCCGCGAGCTTTTCACGGCCTTCTCAGCCCTGGCAGAGGCCAGGAACAGGGCCGGAATAAAGCTCAGGTGGCCAATACGGGAGGCCTACGTGAGAGGCGCCAACCACGTCTGGAAATATAGAGAGCACCTGCAGTATCTAGGCAACGTGAAGGAGGTAAAGGCGGGTGACTGCCCCACCGACTACGTAAAAGCCGCGGAGGGAGGCATAGAGGCTTGTATACCGGGCAAGCTGGAGCCCGAGCTATACTACGAGGCCCTCGCCAGGGAGCTTGTACGAAGGGTACAGGTGATGCGCAAGGAGGCAGGTCTCGAAATAACCGACGCCATACGGGTTGAGATAGGCACATCGTCGGAAGACGTGAAGAAGGCCGTGGAGACCTTCCGTGATTACTTGCTTAGGGAGACCCGCGCGGTGGAGATCGCCGTGGGAAACGCGGCAAACGGGAGGGAGTGGGATATCGCAGGCGAGAAGGTCCGCATAGCGATAAGCAAGGCATAGTCAGCTGGGTAGGGGCGTCGTCACAGCTCCACGAAGAACCACCACATCACCTTTATTATCTCCGCCAAGGTTTAAATCTGTGATGACAACGACCGCTTACGAGAGGTGAGTGGGGTATGCAGCGCTGAGCCTTTTTTAAACCAAACAAAACCGTCCTCTGATGAGATACGTCCATGTGATTTTAGTCTTGATCGTGGCGTTGTTTATATATCTCTCTTACTCCGTGGCCTCGCTTCCAGGTTCCGACGGTTTGCCGGGGGGCAACGGCTACATTTCCGATGAGGTGTGGTACGTCACGTCTGCTCGCAACATCCTCCACGACTTCTTCGGCGTGTCGGCCAACTCGCCGTATTACACAACCACGAAGACTTGTTTAACAAACGAGAGCAAGGTTGTGAAGGAATACGTCAACATCGACGCCGTCACTGTAGAGGGCGACGTGACCTGTTACATTAGGAGGGGCTTTCCGTACCCAGATAAAGAAGGAATTTTGAGCTACTACAACCTGGAACACCCCCCACTGGCTAAATACGTGATCGCCGCCGTGGAGGCGGTTAGGGACGAGCCGATCTTTTGGAGACTGCCCTCAATGGCTCTAGGCGCCGCCACGTTGCTCCTCGTCTTCCTCGCTGCCAGAAAGCTGGCGGGGGGGCTCTGGGCGCTTGTCGCAAGCGCCCTCATGTTATTCGACAACACGTTTAGGGCCATGGCAAGTATCGCCATGCTTGATATATACCTAGCCTTCTTCACCGCGCTCCTCGCGTATTTCCACCTGTCTAGACGGCTCCTGGCCACGGGAGCTGCGCTAGGGCTTGCCGCCGCTGTTAAGTACTCAGGTGCGTTTCCCGTCTTCGGGCTCATATATCTCTACGCAAGACGTAGCTTTAGGGAGCTCACCGCCGTCCTCCTCATGGCGGTCTCTATTTTTCTGCTTGTAAACATCCCCATAGCGGGGCATCTAGGGATTGAGAGATGGGCCCGCGAAATATTGGGGGCCATATCGTGGCACACCACCTCCAGACCGCCGGGCCCCACCGCCTCCACGCCCCTCGACTGGTTGTTTATGCAAAACAGCTTCGCGATTTACATAAACCCCGACGTGTACGCCAGCGGGACCCCCGCCTACCTAGTAGCGCTTGCATACGCCCTCTACAAAAGAGACGACGTGTCAGCCCTCTACCTCTCAACATACGGCGGGTACTGGCTGGTGTATCTGGCAGGCAACCACACCCTCTACAGCTTCTACGCCGCTCACTTCTCGCCGCTGGCCCACATACTGCTGGCCGGCCTATTTGCCAGTCTATCTAGGAGGTAGCCTTGGCGGTTTCCACATGGACGCGGCTGAGGCGTTCGTAGATGTCCAGTAGAAGCGACATGGAGCGTAGGTGGTCTATCATTTCTGATGCCGACAGCCTCTCCAGCTCTTTTCCCAGCTGGAGTATCTTGTCGAATATTATCCTCCTCACCTCCCGTAGCTGTATCACCTCCAGCGCCTGTTGAGCCTCCTCCTCCGTCTTGACTAGGACAACCGCCCGCTCGCAGTTGGCGCAGTACAGCTCGCCGGTCTTGAGCCGCACTAACACAGTGCCGCATGCAGGACATGTGTAAGAGGTGAGGGTAGCCCCTGCCCTGACCAGCTGCGCTATTTTCTTTACCACGTCTTTTTCCACGCTCCGCCGTAGGGAGGAGGTATAAAAACATAGGCGCCAACAGACGAGTGGATGCGTTAAGGATCCTCCTCTTGACTCTAGGCGGCGGCGTGCAACACGCCATACGTGTGTACCGACAATTAGCCGAACTCAGACTCGAGGTTGTGGAGGGCGGCGGGTTGTTGATAAACGGTGTTTCCGTGGTCGGGAAGGGCACAAACAGCGTTGTCTTTAGGTGTAGACCCGCCGCAGGACAGATGGAGCTGGCTTGTAAACTTAGACGCGGCGACGCAACGAGGGACAGCCTAGCCGCCGAGGGGCAGTTGCTACATCTGGCAAACGCGGCAGGGGTTGGGCCGAGGATCTACGTCTACGCCCGTGACGTGGTGGCCTACCGCTACGTAGACGGGGTTCACGTAGACAAATGGTGGAAGACCGCCGACGACGAGAAAAAACGCGCATTCGTGAAGGAGCTCCTTGACCAAGCCTTCAGACTAGACAGAGTAGGTATCTCCCACAACGAGCTGGCTAGGCTCGAGAGACACGTGTTGGTGGAGAGGGATCTCCCCGTGATAATCGATTTCGAGTCTGCGACTGTCGGCGGCGGCAGTAACGTGACCCAGGTCGCCAACGGGCTCTCCAGGCTTGGCCTCAAGCTTCCCCTAGGGGCGTTACGTGGATACAGGAGGTGCCTATGTGAAGACGCCTTTAGAGAGGTGCTACGTTTTTTCCTTGAACAGCTCTAGCGACGTCTGCCATATCTTGTCGCCGAGGTGGTGTAGGTTTATCAACACCTTGCCCTTCTGCATCTGCTCCATCTCCTGCCTTGAATATAGGGCAACCGCGACGGCTATCACACGTCCCTTCTCGTCTGTTACAAACACCACGTCGTCCTTGCCGAAGTCGCCTAAGAACTCCTTTATGCCGGGCCGCATGACGTCGGCCCCGTTGATTATCGGCTTTACGGCGCCGGCGTCAACCACCACCTTAGGATACGGCGGAAGCGACTTCCCTTTTGCAGACTTGTATATGAGGAAAAGCGTCGGCACTAAGTACTCCCCCACATTATGGATTATCTTTAGGAAAAGCGCCTCCCCGTCAACTAAGTATAGGTGTTCTCTCTCTGACAGCGGCGCAATCTCTACCACGTCGGCCCCCTCCAGAACCGGCGCCATGAACCTATTCGCCTCGCGTAGCTCCCTTATTTCTCTGTTGCTGAGCCTAATGCGCTTCACGTGAAGGAGGATTCCAGTGCCATATAAACTTAGTCAGCGCATGAAGTGATTCGTCATCTGTAGGCCTTGCCAGGTCTCTTCACCGTATATGAACAGATATAACCGTTTTAATTTTTTAAGCTGGATAATATGGACTTTTAGTGGAGAAGCTTCTGCAGGCGACGCTTAACATAGTTAGGAGCCGTGGGGAGCAGTTGTTCATAGACGTCAGCAGGCCCTACGCCTACACCCTAGTGGCGAGGTTCGACGACAAGAAGTATCTGCTGAAGGTGGCTTCAGACGCGGAGGACGTCCCCAACAGCGCGTTAAAGGACCTGAAGCTGATAAGCAAATACGCCGACGTGTCAAGCATATGCGTTGTCTCCGGCGTCAGGAGGCAGATACTTCAAAGGGGCGTGGTCTACGTAAAAGACGACGTTGTGTTCATGTCGCTTTCAACGTTTACAGATATCCTAAACGGGGAGGAGCCCACGTTTAGAGTAAGCCGCGGCGCAGTTACCGCAATGATAGACGGAGGAAAACTCAGGGAGCGGAGGGAGCAGGCGGGGATGAGCCTAGGCGCGCTGGCGGAGGAGTTGGGTGTGGCCAGAGAGACCGTATACCGCTACGAACGGGGGGAGATAGAGGCCCCGTTGAGGGTGGCTGAGAAGCTAATCCGCATGTTCGGCCCAGATGTTATACGCAGAGTCAATATCTGGAAGCGCCCAGAGTTAGCCCAGGAAGAGCTGAGGAGCAGGCAGGTGGCTGAGGACACGTATAGGCTGGTGGAGAGCCACCCCGATGCCATTAGGGTAGAGAGACGAGTCGTCTTCGTATCTGCCGGCGGTGAAAAGTACAAGAAAACAGTAGAACTCGCCAACGTCCTCGACGCCGAGGTCGACAAGACGTGAACCACCTAATTCTAAGGCAGGTAGCCACCTCAGCCAGCCTTTTCGGCTTAAAATGCTGATTTTCGATATAAAAAGCTTTCGAAAAGAGGTGAGGAAATAGCGGTTAGATTAGCTTCACATATTCTCTCGCCGCCGTGCTGAATGCCAGCAGGCCTTTGGGGCGGTACACTTCCCTAATCTTCTCTTCATACACTTCGTATCGTTTAAACTCCATCTCCAGCCGCACCTCCTTCACGGCTCCGTCCCGCGCGCAGAAGGCCTTGGGCGGGTTTAGGGAGAGGCATACCTCAGAGCCGTCCTTTGCCACATACACCTCCACCGTGTAGGGGTTGAGGATGCTCATGGGTCTCTGCCTCACCACCTCAGCCATCCACGGGAATTTGCGCATAACCTTACGCACGGGGATATACGCTAAAAAGTTTGGAGTCAAGGAGAGAAGGCAAGAGCTACACTAGGTTCTGATAGAGGATTTCAGAGGCTTCATGGATTTCCTAGCGCCACTCATCCAAGACGCTACAGCCCCTGGTGGTAGGTTTAGGAATGATATTGTTAGTTGTTGAAGAGCACTCTAGGAGGACTGGCTATACCCCGACACCCGAAGGGCTAGCTAGGGAGATGGCGTACGTGTTGTTGAAAAAGATCGTGTCCTACAAGGTTCTTGAGCGCTACTACAAACTACCCAGGCTGGAGCCCCTATACGAGAGAGGAATAGCTCAGACGTGCCACCCCTGCCTAACCAAAGGCATTTAGCGCCATTAAGTCTATTTTTGGCATGAGGCTGGCGGCGTGTTGCCGCGGGGGTCAGGAATGCTTCAAGGCGCAACTGACGTCTTCTTAGGGCATAGATTTTCGCGTAGCATGACCAGAGATACTTGCGCCGTGTTGACGGTCGTCGGCGGATCGACTTGCACGAACCGCATTTCTCATGATTCTCAAGCACCCTGGATTGTGGCGTTTCATAATCCTCGAGACTTGCGTAGCTGAAGGGTCTCATCTCAACGTCTAGCCGCCCGTAGTCGAACAGCTCGTTAAGCCCGACGGCTGGAGCCGAGCCAGCCCCCCGCCAGCTCGACGACCTCCTTAGGGTTATCAGCGACGTGGCTCCCCTTCGAAGAAGGTGCCAAGACGTCCCTTTGGTCTATCGGGGTCGACGGCTGTGCATCGCGCCTTTGTGCCGAACAAGACTTGACACTTCGTGTCCCAGTCTCTCCGGCGGCATTTGCCGGGATCATCACGACGTAGGATATGTCGGCAAATGTGCAGTACCTTACAGCGAGACATCAACTAGCCGCGGCGGGAGGGATCCCTCAAGAACACCCACCCCGGTTCCGCCGTCCTAGCGGCAACCACCGCGACATTTCTGCCTAGGCCATGTTGCACTAATTAGTAATTAACCGGCAATATTTAAGAACCTTATTTTATCAATAAATCATGAAAACAAATACAGGGTTGATCGCCGGGCTGGTTGTGAGTGTTCTGCTGGCGGCGGTCTTCGCTGTGCTGTGGTATGGCGCCTATGAGGACAACAAGCTACTAACGAGAAAGGTGAACTACCTCACCCAGCAACTGCAGGGCAACTTGTCACTACTTCAGAAAACATCGCAACAGCTGGCCGAGACCCAGAAACAACTACAGGACACCCAGAAACAGCTACAAGATACTCAGAATCAACTAAGAGATACTCAGACTCGGCTAGCTGAGACCCAGAAACAGCTACAAGACGCCAAGAACCAGCTGGAGCAGACTCAAAAACAGCTAAGAGATGCCCAGGCGCAGTTAAGACAAGCAAATGCCCAGCTTGCGCTACTTGAAACCCAGAAGAACCAGCTGATTAACCAGCTGACGCAACTTAACGCCACTTACCAACAGCTGAGGAACAAAGTATATGCTGGCTACGACTTGGTACAACAGGCAAAGGCTCTCCTAAACAAAATCACGCTAACCGCGCCACAAGTCGGCGATGTGTGGACATTCACACAGACATACACCTACTATAGATCCTTACGTTCCGGTTACTACCGTTACGGTGAACTTTCTCTGTATAGTTACCAGACCATAGAGGTTTCAACCTCTGCGTCTCTTTACATCGCCTTCTTCACGCCTGACCAATACGAGGCGTGGCGCAGGGGGTCCGGCGGGACTCCGCTGGCGTCTGGCCGCGGATACGTTAAATTTACGCCGCCAAACAACGGGACGTATGTATTAGTTATCGATAACGACCTTGGGCGCGACGTCGAGTTTCAAGTCACGTATCGATACTTAGAGACCTGGCGCTATTACGACACCGTCCCTCCGAAACCTGTGACGCCCTACGTCGTGGGAACTCCCAGCACGCCTTCTCGCGACTTCTTCCGTCTTTTTGCCATATATAACTACTGGCTCGAAAACCGGCGGCAACTTGCCGATGCGGTTATGCGCCAGCTCCGCGTAACGGCCTTCTCTCCACAACAGCAGTTGCAGTTAGACACACAGACGCTCTACGCCCTCTCGCTAGCCGCCCTACTTAGAGGCGCAGGCTTCTACGTCTACTTCGCCGCAATAGGTACGAGTTGGAGCGATCCATTCAGCGCAGATTCGATCGTACCCGTGGTCCGATTCTTCTCCATCAGAAATCCCAACGCCACCTTCTACGACATGTTCAATAAGATCGAAAAAGGCTGGATGCGCGTCATGACGTTCTCAAGGCTACCACCCCCTGACGCCCTAGAACCTTACTACGAATTCTATGTCATTATCGACACATATAATGTGGTTAATGCGGTCGACCGCCAGCTAAGCACAACGACGCCGTTTAACGTGATTTACGTAGACGGCGTAACCAAGCTTCCATAACGTGAGTAGGCTTAAGTGCGAAAGACGGGACGGCTACCTCGTCTGCTACCCGTACAGGAGGGGGACGAAAAGAGCTATACGCTGAACTCTGGAGACCTTGGGGGCTGTCGGTTTTCTGATTCTGCTGGTTTTTCTGCTCGTGCTGGTTTACATTCCTGAGGTTTTTATATGGCTCTTTCCCCAAGCGGTGTTTGAGACAGAGAACGACGCCTCTAAACTACAGGCGGTGGAGTATTTGAACCGCATCAGAGGCGAAGAGGGAATCCCGCCAGTGCAACTCATCAACCTCAGCGTTGTTAAGTTCAGGGCGGAGTACCTTGCCCGCACGAACTTGTATAGCCACTACGACGCAGAGGGGAGGCACCCGGGCTACTGGTACACTCGGCTCGACGGCGGGCTCTACGGGGTGGAGGAAAACTTGATGATGGTGCGCGGAATAGGCGTCGGCCGACTTCCCGGCAGAATCGCGAAGGTCAACTACACCGACGCCGTATACGGCTTGGTGTTCGACGATGTCCTCTCCATGTGGGGGCACAGAGACTCTCTGCTTGATCCCTGCCACAACTACGTGGCTATGGCGACGTCTTACTTCTGGAACAGCACATATGGGGCTAGGTACTACGTGGTGTATATGGTGGCTAAGTGGGTGGAGTGGGTCTCCCCGCCCCGCTACGAAGGCGGGAGGTTCACAGCGGAGGGCTACGCCGCGCCGGAGATGAAGCCGGAGGTCTTCGCTGTCTACTACGCCAAGTATGAAAGCAACCCGGCGAGCCGCCACAGCTACGACGTCGGCGACCTCTACCTCTGCAAATACTTGGATCCCCCTCTCCCCTGCAAAGGTGTACAAGCGCCCGCGGGCGTGTTTACCGTAGAGAAAACGCAAGACGGCAGGTGGCGCATAAAGATAGATGCGTCAGTGGCCCTGGACAGACCCGGTCTCTACACCTTCATGATAATAGCCGAAGACCTCAGGGGGATAAAGTGGAAACCCATGTCGCCGTGGGGGCACGCGAGGGTTGGGAAATGCAGAATAATGGAATACACCGTAGCGAAATAACGACGAATAGGATCCATAGCCGGCTACACCGCCCTTGCGTAGCGTCTTATTGCATCTATTGTTTTGGCTATCGCAAGTACCATATAGCCCACTCCGATTACGCCAGCCAGTGCCGCGTAGAACCGTCCCGAACTCCACTCCTCTAGGTATGCCTGCATGGGTATGATTGCCGAGATGCTAAGCCATAATATTACAAAGGTGAAGAGATCAGCCAAGTCGACACTTGATACTTTCCACATAATGACAAAAAGCGGAATAATGCCCAAGGTGCCTATCAATGCAGAAGCCCAAGCTCTTCGATCCGCAAAAGTGAACACAATAGGCGAAATAAGGGCGGATACGATGTAGCCTACGGACGATATGAATATGGGCATGTTAAACTCTATAACGCCGTAGTTGATGGCCACATAGATAAACGATATGAACAACATTAAGAAGCCAAACGCCCTGAACAAATCCGCAGTTCCAAGCAACAGTTCTTTGCCTGCAGACAGTTCTCTGCTAGGCAAGCTGATGGCGGATGGTTTGGAATAGCCCCCAGAAGAGGACGTCCTCTCTACGCCTTTGATGATTACGTCGGTGTCTATCGAGACGTAGGCCGCGGGTTCTGGCTCTACCTGCACCACCACGAACCTCATGGCGCCTCCGTAGAAAGACACCTCTATTGTTTGTCCTCTTGCGACGGGCTTGCCGATGAGTAGATACTCCTTTAGGTATTTGGGATCTACTCTGACGGGCTCGGTGGGTGCGAGGACTACTCTTTGGGCTGGCTTTAGAGCCGCCTTCTTTATCTTCACAGTGTCGCCTATGCCCACGCCGGCGTTTTGTCTAATTGCGTCGTCCATCTGCACTATGTCCTTATCCTCGTCTTCGGGAAAGACAGGCCATGCCTGGGCATACGTGATATTCCTCCCCACAATCTCCACGTAGTCGCCAGGCTCAATGCCGAGTTTCTTCATAATGTGGAAGGGGATTCTAACAATGATGCGGCCTACGTCGCGTGATCTAGCCTCGGCGACTTTTAATAGCACATATGGCGCCGGTGATGTGCCTACCTCTGGCTGTTGATGTTCGCTGTACGTATCACGCTGTATTTCTATCTTGGTGGATAGCTGAACGTAGGCGGCTGGGGCGGGGACTACGTCCTCAACTCTGAGCTTTACTGTTTTGTCTTGTTGGGGCACAGCAGTAATGTTTCCTCTCGCAAGTGGTTTGAAGAGCAAGTATCTTTTGACGTATTCGGCGTCTACGGGTTGATTTGTTCTAAGAACGATTTTCTCGGCTGGCGGCACCGTCGCCTTCTTTATGCGCACATAATCGCCCAATTCGGCGCCGGCGTTAGACCTAGTGACTTCGTCCATCTTCACTACGTCTTCCTCCTCAGTAGGCTGGGCCACGGCATACGTCGACGTGGCGCCTATTATCTCGACGAAGTCCCCCGGCTTTAGGCCTAGTCTCTCCATTGCCGAGAGGGGGAGCCTAACCGTTCCTACCTGCGCCTCGTGTCCGGCCAAACCGCCCACACGCAACACGATCTCGCCTGGCCCGGCCACAGGCGGTCCTTTGAGGCCACCTCTCGGCGCATCCCTAGCCTCTGCCGTGGCGGCGGGTGGCGGCGTTATCTCTACGGTTGCTGGAGGCGGCTCCGTTGTAGGGATGATGATCGGCGCGTAGACACCTATGCGCGGCGCTATGTTTGGGAATATGAGGTAGAGCGCCTCGACAACGTTTGGGTTTAGGCCATGGATGTATGCATTATACACTGCATATCTGTCTATGCCGCTGGCGTCCAGCGCGGTGGATATGTACTCGATGACTTTGTCTATCTCGCATTTCTTGATCGCCAATGCGACGACGCCGGCTATGCGCGATGCTATTTGCCAATCCTCAAAACCTCTAGGAGTCCTCCTATAGGCGGCGATGAACTCGTTAAGCTCATACACGGCCTCGGCAGGCATACACGAGGGAGGAGGCGGCGCAGGCCCACCTTTGGCGATGGAAACACACCTCTCGATGCACCTGCGCCTTTCCGTCTCATCCTTCACAGATGAGCATATGTCTACACAAGTCAGCATAACTACCGCCCTACCTTAGGCGCTACGCTTTTCACATCTACAGCTGTTCCCCTCGTCTGAGAGACAGAAATCTCAGCAACAAGGAAATGTGACTGGTACGGTAGTGGTAGTATAACTACAGCGGGATAATCCATAGCAAGCTATGTGTATTTTATTTAAAGAATACCTATCTGTGAGGCGCCTTAGCTGACTAGGCGCCGAAAAACTGTTTAAACCTTCTCATGGCTGATTAAGTAGCGATAGCAAAACATCCATCTATTAGGAGTTCTGCGCTGGGTTGATCATCGAGAACTTTGCGAGTTCCGCCGTCCCGTGCTGGCATTGTAGCCGAGCCGTCTGACGTGTCTGGTCGGTCTCTTGGAGAAGCCGGACACGGCGTACACGAGCCTTAGGGAGGTCTCTCTGACGAACTCCACGAGGCTCGGGAAGTCGCTGTAGTCGCTGAGCGGGATGCCGTAGATGCCCTCCTCCTAAGCCCCTCATCTACATACCACCTGCCCACTTCTATCTTGAAGCGGCGCCGACCTGAGGCTCTAGTTTTGGGGGTTTGTGTACTGTGAATAGCTTGGGTGTGCCGCTTTTCAAAGTCTTTTCGGCGTGCTTTTAGAAACGGCACGTCGCTGTGCAAAAACGGCGCCGTGAATTGATATGGTAGAAGAGAATAGTGCCCCGGCCGGGATTTGAACCCGGGTCACGGGCTCTTGGGGCTTGAGACGGCGAAGAGCTTCTAGAAGCTGTGGGAAGAGATAGAGAGACGCGTCAAACCGACCGTCGGGTATTTAGAAACGGCCGTCTCGCACTCAGCCAGTGTCTGGTCTACTTAGCGGCCTCCGGCGACAAGGAGGAGTCAGTGAAGTTGATGAAAGGGCGGCGGTGGTAGCTGGACTACGACCCGAGGGCCTCCGTCTACTCGGCTTATGGTTGGGCTTTTCAGCGTGGGGGAGGGGCAAAGCTGAAGGAGGTTGTGGAGACATTTAAGCCGCAACTTTTACCGGAGTTTCGGCCGGCTTTATTGATGCTGGCCGGCCGCATGCAGAAAGAGGAGGCCCTTGAAGAATGCGCCCGATCGCCCTCCGAAGTCTGCGTCGACGCCGTGGCGGCTACCGTAGGTAATCATAAAGCCGTAGAAAGGTTGAGATCTGAAATAGAGAGGGAGGCGCCAGAGGCGCATCACCTGCTGGGTAAGGCGGAAGGGAGGACCCTAGTGGAAGCCCCGGCACCTGAATACTCTTGGGCACAGCTCGCCTTCATGTCGCCGGCGGCTAAGGAGGGTAGGGCCGACGCAGTTAGGCTACACGGCTTATGGGGCTTCGCAAGGTCTAAGAGGCGACTTTTCCTCGCCGTCTACGAGAACTGCGGCAACTTAAACGGCGAGATGCGTTTTACCAGGACGCGTCTCTGCCGCAGTCTATACGCCGCAGCGTCTAGCGCGGGGAGAGGGCGGCTAACGTAGCCGTGCCGGCGTTGGAAGCCCCTCGCTTCTGCATCTACGCCGCGGCCCCACCGCGGGACACTTCATAAAAACTTCCAAGCCTCATGTGGTACATTTCTATGTTGTGTTTTGAGGAAGTTTTGAGGAGGTGTGTCTTGTCTGTGTTTGGTATAACTAGTGTATTTTTTAGAGAGTATCTATGCGTTGTGTATGTCGTGCGCGTCGGCGCTGGAGGCGGCGGAGCCAGCCGCGTTGCCGTCCGGCGCTGTCAAAACACGCGGGGCTGTGGCCTGTCGGCCTGATGTAGACCCCGTGCTTATCCACCGCAACCCCCACGCCTGGGTTGGACACGCAGCCGCCTCGGCGGCCGCGTCTCTTCAACCACGCAGAGACACGCCTCTCGCCGATTGAGATGTACGACCTAGGCATAATCACGTTGATCGTCGTTGCCGCCCTCGTGATGTTGATAAGGGGAGACCCCAAGTGGACTCTACCGGCGTTGATAGGCGCCTTTGTGC
>Ga0079998_113763_pt1 | contig 32801 bp, 32 predicted proteins | sample PerSpoBPS_BMetaG_FD_69201 | JGI IMG/M metagenome (GOLD analysis project Ga0079998, IMG submission 69201) | Thermal spring microbial communities from Yellowstone National Park, Wyoming, USA - Perpetual Spouter B (PS_B) MetaG (SPADES assembly)... | ecosystem: Environmental > Aquatic > Thermal... | reverse complement strand
TATTCAAATGGTTTTAATTCATTTCCTATGTTTTCAAAAGATGGAAAGAAAATTATTTGGACATCTAATAGGAATGGAAAAACAAGAAGAGATTTTAATATATTTATTGCGGATTTTAAATAAACACTCCAAAATTACAAAATGGACAGCGATATAGCCTTCTTTTCATAATACAATCATCACAAGCAAGCGCACCACAATAACTACAACTACGAATACAAAAATCACAAAATCCTCTTCTACAAAAAGAGCAGTGAGCATAAATTCCTCTTATCCTGCATTTTGTACAAAAGCGCTGATAAAACATAATCTAAGCTACTCTTTAAAACTTAAATAAATTCCTCTATAATAAACTTTGAAATTTTGTCGTTCATCTTATATGTGCTTTTAATTAAATCATTTAAGAATTTCTTAATACCTTTACTATTGATTATTAAATCAACTTGCTTTTTATATTCTTTTTCTATTTGGGCACATATTTTCATCCATTCCTCTCTCATAATTTTAGGTAGATTAGAAGCAACTTCATTATAAACTTTACTTCTTATTTCATTTGCTTTATTATCAGCATCAATAATCGTCCATAATAGTGAGCCTATAAAAACAATTGTTCCAATACCAGGAATAAGAGCTCCCAAAGCTAACCTTGCCAATATACCACTAGCGATAGAGCCAATAATTTTTACTAAAACCTCATTAAAAGCCTCACTAAAATCAATACTACCTAAATGAGGTGTTTCAACACTTACACTTGAAATTCTGTCACTTATAGAACTTTCTAAATTTAAACTTAAAATCTCACTATAAGAAACCGACATATTATTTATAAAATCTACCACTTCTTTAATTTTACCATTAAAGAAATCCCCTATCTTTTCAACATCTTGGCTTATTCCATATTCTAATTCTGAATTTAGCTCTTCAATTAAATTTTTAATACTTTTTTCACCATTCATAATAATGTCCATATTTGGAATTTTATGAAGTCCATTTTTAAGGGCTTTAAGATACCAATTAGAATAATCTCTATGCCAATTTTTGATTTCTTTGTTCATTGCCTCTTCAAATTCTACATGAAGATAGGCTTCTGCTATAAGTAAATTAGTTTCAAAAGTAGAAATATAAGAAGCAATAATGAGCGTATTTTGGAAAAATTCTATAAATTTCTTATCATTTCTAAACTTTTTAACTGATGTTAGAACATATCCAAGTATTCTATCTTTCGGATAAAATTCCTCAACCTTTTCCTTAACAAAACTTATAAGTTTTTCAAAATCAGATTTTTCTTCTCCTTCATATATATCTATCTTGTTTATAATGAAAAGAATATAAGGATTCCTTTCACTTATGATTTTTAGGAATTCATTATCCATTTTCGTCAGACCCTTTGAAACATCAAGTATATATAAAACAATATTATAATTTCCTTCTTTTAAGTAATTGCTAACCTTTTCATCTAATGTTCCATCATAACCTGGAATATCTACTACATTTACAAATTCTAAAAATCTAATAGCATGAGGAGGTAATTTCTCTAACATCTTTTCTGAATCATCCCTTTCTTTTGAAATTCCTACTTCTAAAATTTCCTTCGTTGTTTCACCAATTCTTGATTCAAATATATCAGTATCAAGTAAGAAATTTAGGAATTTAGATTTACCTGCAGAGACCACACCAGCAACGCAAATTGTAGGCTTTAGTGTGGGATTTATAAGAAAATAATTCTTCTTTTCCTCTATCTTTTTTACTTTTTCTTGAAGCTCTTTTAGAACTTTGTCTATCATGTTTCAAGCTCCTTTTTAAAAAACTTTATTTTCAAGATAGTTTCTTATGTTATTTACTAATTCTTGAATGACTTTTATTTTATTTTCATAGAATTTTATTTCATTCTCAACCTCCTCCTTATCCTTCCCAAGAAATTCCAAGCCCTTTTCAACTGAAACTATTTCACTATCTATATTAGCATATTCTCTTAATTTTAGCTCTTCAAAGTATTCATTTTTTGATTTTTCTATTGAAGATATAACACTTTCCTTTAACTTATTAAAGACTTTGTTTATGTCATTAGTAATAATATCCAAAGTTATAGTTCTTATGAAGTTTTGAATAAGATCTGTTAAATCAACATTATATTTACTAAAAAGTGGGTCAATAGCTCTTCCTATGAAATCTACAATAGAAATGATAAAGGATGAAAAACCCAAATTTACTTCTGATGAAATGTCAAATTCTAAATCCTTTCTTAAAATACTCTTTATTTCCAAAAGCAGTGATTGAATTTCATTTTTTAAACCAAATGTTAGTAAATTTTTCAAATTATCAGGGTCAACCTGTTTGGCAAGGTTTATAATCTCTATTCGCTTTTGCTCTATAAGAGGATTTATTCTTTCATTTATTAATGTATGAATAGTTTCATCTACTTTTTTTCTCAATTCGTTTAGAATTTTATCAAGCTCCGCTTTTTTCTTTAATAAAGCATTAAGCTTTTCTTCAAGTTCTTCTTTTGTTTTTTGTCTATTTTCTATAATTAGACTTAATTGTTTCCTTGATACATCTTCAATAGTTTTTATAATGGAGCTAATTCTATTTTTTATAATTTGCGCTTTGCTTGTTTCAGAAAGATAATCAAATAATTTTTGCTTAAACTCTTGAAAATTCTCATCCTTTTCCTTAGCAGAAACTACAAAGACTGAAAAATCACCTAATGTATTCTTAATTTTCTGAATTTCAGCATTACTTACTTCATCCTTGACTATGTCTAACTTGTTAAAAACAATAAAAATTTTATCTCTTAAAAACTTTATAACATAATCATCAAAAAATTCCTTATCTTTCTTCGTTAAGCTCTTTGTAATATCTAAAACAAAAATTACAGCATCAGCAGTTGGAATTCTTGAAAGTGTTAAGTTTTCTAAATCTTGCTTTAACTCATCAAATCCAGGTGTATCTATAAATACAATACTTGAAAATGGAAAATCAACTAAATGAACATTTAAGGCTTTTAAATGAGGTTTCTGATTTACAACTTCAACATCGCTTAAACTATAAAATTCATTTACTCCATTATCATATATCACTTCTAATTTATTCTCATCAGATTTTAGAATTGTATTTATAGATTTTGTAATAGTTCCAATACCCGTAGGCAATAAGTCTTTTCCGAGTAATGCGTTTATTATAGTAGTTTTGCCTGTTGATAGCTTTCCTACAAAGACAACCTCTATTTTATCCCTCTTCACTACATCCAAAGCAACATCACACAGCTTTTCAAGATATTCATTTTTCAAAAACAAGATGTTATTTTTAATAATCTCAAGGTCTCTTACCATATCTTTAACCTCCTGCTAAAATTTTATTTACCTCATTCAAGCCACTTATTTGAGCTTCAAGCTCCTTTATCTTCTCGTCTAAATCACCTCTTTCAAGCATTTTAATAATTTCAGAAGTAATAAACTTGCTTTCATTAAATTTACTCCTAATAAGGTCAATAGCATCTCTTACAATATCATTTAGCTTTTCAATCTCTTGTTTAATATCATACAAAGAATTTTCAATATTTTCAATAATTTTTTGTTTTAGTTCTTCTTTTTTCTGTTCAGTTTTGGAAGTAATATCCAAAAACCCAATTAATAGACCAATAGCTATTCCTATTGGTCCTGCTAAAGCACCAAGAGTAAATCCAAGACTCGCGGTAGCTGCTTCTTCAAGTGCTATAACTGCAAGAGTTCTTAGCGCAGTTGTGACCGCCAAACCTGTAATGATACCGGCTAAAACAGAACCTAAAATATCAGCACTTTCCACTTGAAATTGAGCTTCAACCGACCTTGTCTCAACCTTTCTTTCTTCAAATTCCACCTTTGGAAATTTAAATTTCCTTATATTCATTTTCTCAAGCTCACTATTATATCTCTCAACTTCATTGTTGTAATGTTCTACATAATCCTTTATCTTAGAAAAAACAGGTTTATAGTATTGCTCAATAACTTCTTTTAAAATTTCTTCCATATTAACACTTGATAAAGCACTATTTATTTTTCTTTGTAACCCTTCCTTGTCAAAAATTTGGGAAGCAATATTGTATTCCTTATCAATAATTTCTATAATCCCTGATTTTTCCAAAACCTTTTCTTTAATCATTACCATAATCTCATCAGTATTTACTTTTATTTCTTTCAATTTACTTATGTACTTACTTGCTTTATCTTCAAGAGAAACAGCCATTTTGTTAATTTTTTCTTGCTCTCTAAGAACTGATTCTTTTTCAGATTTTAGGGCTTGTAATTGCTCACTCAAATTTTTATAAATGCTATCTATTTCATTCTTAACAATTTCCTCAACTCTTTTAAAAGTTTCTTTTTTAGTTGATAAAAATTCATTTTGCTTATAATTTATAACATCATTCCAAAAAACTTCTTCAAATTCCTCAAATTTCTTTTTATACTTTTGAACTCTTTCGTCATTTAAGCCCATGAAGCCTTGAAGAGCAAGCTTGGCGGAAAGATAAAATAACTGCTTTGGCTCAATAACTCCACTATAATTCTGCCCTTTTAAAATTTTATTCATTTCATTTATAACATCTCTTCCTACTCTTTCAAAGTTTTCACTCTCATCTTCATAAGCATCCACCTTGTTAAATACAATATATCTTTTATCAGGTCTTATCATAGCTAATAACTTTGAGAACTTTTCATACTCACTCTTTTTCATTCCTTGACTAATATCAAATACTGTTATAACAGCATCACTTTCATTTATAGCTTTTTGTATGAACTTCATCATGAGTTCTTCATTAAGTGTTCCAAATCCAGGTGTGTCTATTATTTCTATACCATGTTTTAGGTTTTCCAAAGGCATATATATATAAACACTTAATTCATCTTCTGAAATTGTTAGGACTTTACTTCCTGTTTCTTTTTGTGTTTCAGCTTTTTTTAATGTCTCTTCATTTAACTTCTTTATATATTCCTTTATTTCTTCAAGATTTGAAAATCTCTGCTCTTTACCTTTATATTTTACAAAATAATTGGGAGCATAGGATATATGATAGAGTCTTGCTGTTGTTTCACCTATTCTTGCTTCAAGTATTTTATCTTTAAATACAAGAGCATTCAAGAAAGTGGATTTACCATTTGAAACTTCTGCTATTACCGAAATTCTAACCTTATCATCCGAAAGCGATTGTATGATTTTATCCAATTTTTCAATATGCTCTTTGAAGTTTAGAGGTAGTTTTGAGGATTGTGAAATCTGATAGCATTTTTGGAGTTTGTTTATATAGCTCTTTACTCCTTCCATTATTTTAAACTTCTCCTCATTATAACCTCTTAAATCAAGCATAGACTTACCTCCTTTCTTAAAAGTTTATTTAAACATCCCATCACTATAACCATAAAAGTTAAAAATTTAAAGAACTTCATGCCCAAAATTTTAACCGATCAAAATTACATTTTTACCTCATAACCTCTGAAAAATGTGCCACCTCATATTATATAAATTATTGATTATCAATAACTTATAAAAATGAAAGTTTTTTTAGAGATTAAGAGGATTTAAAATCAAAAGCTTTAAAATTTCGCTTATGAGCAAGTTTAAGGAAAAATTAAAAATTTTATACAATTATTATAAGAACGGAAAGGCAAATCCAAAAGAGCTTTATGAAATTCAAAAGAAAGGTTTTGTGAAAGAAAAAGATAAAATTCTAAAAGTTTATTACTATATTGAGAAAAATCCTACTCATAGCATAAATAGAATTTCAAAGAATTTAAAACTTCCAAGAAAGTTTGTCTCAAAGGCACTAAAATTACTCACAATAAATGATTTCTTTGGTGTTTTAGATGATGAAGAAATTGAAATGCTCAAATTTTTATTAAACTATTCCAAAAGGCATGTTATTGAGTATATTAATTTCTGTGGAAAAAGCTTATTTTATAATGCAGTTGAGCTATTAAAGTTAATTAAAAGCTCCGATTTAATTGAATATAAAAGAACATTTCTCATTTATAATGATTATGTAATTTCAGACAAATTTCCACCTGAATATAAAATTGAAAAAATCAATTATTATATCAAGGAGTTTGAAAGAAAAGGATTTATGCTTTCTTATTATCTTTTAACATTTTCAAGATTTGAATTGGAATTTATTGCTTATGGAATTGACAACTTAGTAGAATTTTATTTAAGCAAGGAAAATATCATAAACAACCTTCCCAAAGTTGTAAGGATGGCTTACTTTAATGCATTATTAAATTTACTCCCAAGAAAAGGTTATATTAGAAAGACGAGAGAAATTTTAAGAAAAGTTATAAATTATTCAAAGAAAGAAATGAATCTAAGTGATCGTTATGTTATTTATGACCGCAGAACAATTATAAGTGCAGCTTATTTTAGTATTGGAGATTACAAAAATAGCTTAAAGTGGGCAAATGAAGGCTCAGAAATAGAAATGTTTTCAAAATTTATGATGGGTGAATATCGTGAAGTTATTAATAAAAACTTTGATAAAGCTATTATTTCAAAAAATTGGAACATTCAAAATTTAGTTTTTAATTCATATATTATTCTTTCATTTTTAATGCTTGATAAAATTGAAAAAGCAGTTGAATTATTTGAAAGTCTTAAAGAAAATTATTTAAATATAGGATATTTAAAGCCATTTGTCTATATTTATTATTTAATTTACTATGCCAAGATAAAAAATAAAGAGAAATTTCAAAAGACATTTTTAGAAGCAACAAATGAGGCTATTGAAAATTTAAATAGAGATTTTTATAGGATTTTATATGCCATTTATTATTCAAAAACAAATGTTCTATATTCAACATATCATGAGAAAACAATAAAATGCCTTATAAAAGGAAATTTCCAAGAAGCACAAAAATTAGTTAATGAATATGGGACAAAATTCTTTTACGATCTTTTTCATATCTTAAAACCTGTAATTTAACAATTCAATTTTTTATGCTTTAAAATTTTAGCACTTCACTTTGGGGCGTCGTCTAATTGGCAGGACAGCGGTCTTTGGAGCCGTTAGTGGAGGTTCGAGTCCTCCCGCCCCAGCTTATTTAATTTCATTATAAGGCTTATATTCAAAAAGTCTTTTCCCAATTATTTTATCAAAAAATTCTTTAACAAGTTTTATAAAATTCTCAAAATTTAGCTCATAATTACAATTATTTGGGTCAAAATCATCTTTATAACTATTAATATATTCCTCCATAACTTTTGGATGCTTTTCATTATATTCACAAAGCCATTCCTTTTTACAATTCTTATAAATTCTATCTTTTAAGTCTTTAAAGACATAACCATAATGATGAATATAAGCCTTACTATCAACAACATTTAACTTTCTGAATTTAGAGCCATTTAATAGTCTAAAACCTTGAGCATCCTTATAGGAATATATGTTCAAATTATTTCTTATAATTCTAACTTCCTTACTATACCATCCTCTATCAATTCTATAATATCTAAAACTTCCATAAAAATGCCTATAATTTAACAAAATTCCCTCAACCTCCTTAACTCTGAAAAACTTCTCCATACAATTATAAATTTTTTCAAGTTCCCACTCAGGGACAACTTCATCTGCCTGAATATAAAAACACCAATCACCCGAACACAAAAAATAAGCTAAATTAGTATATCTCGCATAAGTCCAATCCTCACTTGAAACAAAAGGTGCTTGAACAATTTTAATTTTTGAGCTATTGATAGTTTTAACCAATTCTAATGTTCCATCCTCTGAATCACAAACAACAACAATAAATTCATCAACAATAGGCAGAATTGATTTAATAGAAGCTAAAAATGGATAATTATTTAAAAACGCATTTCTTAAAAATGTAAAACCACTAATTTTCATATATAAAATAATTAAAACTATTTTCAGTTATAAGCTTATAAACATTTTTATAAAAACGATAGATAAACTTATATTTTGGCTTTACGATAATCCCTTTATTTAAATCAAAAAGTCCAAAATACCCATCTTTAACAATTCTAATAATTTTATTATCATCCAAATCATCAATATAATCAAATTCAGCATCTAATAATAAATTACCATCTTTTGAAATTAATCCCCACTTTCCAAACTTTCTAAATTTTAAAAAATTCTCAAAAACAACAAAACTATCTATATTTTCCGAAATTTCTTCAAATTTTGTATTAAATAATGTCCAATAATTGCCCTTTTTAGAAAGAATAAAATTATTAAACACTTTAATACTATCGTAGTAAAAATCAAGCAATTTAATGCCATTTGTATCAATAATACCAAAAAATCCATCCTTTTTAGCAAGCAATAAACCATTTACAAATTCCAAATAATTGAACTTTATATTTTTAAATCCCCAATAATCGCCATCATATAAAATAAACTTTCCATCACTATAACTTACATCTTTGTATTTAATATCAATAATCAATTTTCCAAGACTATCAAAAACACCTTTTAAATTAATTTTTTGAACTAAAAAATATCCATCACCCAAATAATTTATATTATCAAATTCATTCTTTAAAATTTCCTTTCCTTTACAATGCATCAGTCCCCATTTCTCATCAATTTTCATTTTAATAAAGTTAGCATTTTCAATTCTACTAATTGCTTCATACTTAGGTTTTATTAAAATTTTTTTATTTAAGTCCATAAGCCCCCATTTACCATTCTCTTTAAAGAAAACATAGGAGCAAAGATAAAATAAATCTTCATATTTAATATCTATAATTAATTTTCCGTTTAATTTCATTAGACCCCAAGCGTCATTTAAACTAACTTCAACAAAACTATCTTTAATCTCACCAATTCCATCAAATTTTAAAGGAACTAAAAAATTCCCATTTTTATTAATAATTCCAAACTTACTACCTTCACATCTGTTAAAAATATCACATTCTCCACCCTTTGTAATTAAAAATAAAGAATCATTAAGCTTTATAAAGCTGTTAAATTGGGCTTCATATAGAACATAACCCTTTGAATTTACTATCCCCCAATTATTACCAATCCTATAAAGAATAAAATTGCTATCAACAATAATAATTTCATCTAATTTAGCAGGAAGAATAATCCTTCCATCTTTCCTTAATAAACCAAATTTATAATCCTTTTGGAAAATCGCATAATTTCCAACAAATTCTCCTATCCATTCCAAATTATTTAGTATTATATTTCCTTTATAATCTATTATTCCCCAATATCCCCCCTCACATTCATCTCTAAAATTACATTTCCCATTTATATTAAACCTTGCCACTCCATTAACAAAAGGTGAAACATAACTAAAATTTTCCTTTTTTACAAATATAACTCTATTCAAACTATCCTTAAAAACCCAAATTGAATCAAAGTGAAAAGGAAGAATAAACAAGTGTATTAAAATTTTAAAGCTTTAAAATTTCTTATTATCAAAACATTCCTTAAAACTGCAATAACTTCTGCTTATATTGGTGGTAATATCCTTAAATTTTATTTTAGAAAGCAAATAGAATTTGATGAAAAATTTTATAATGATTATGTTAGCAAGGCAGATATAGAAAGTGAAAATGCTATTAAAAATTATATTCTTGAATACTTTAAAGATCATCAAATCATTTGCGAAGAAAGTGGTAGAATTGGAGAAAGTGATTATGTATGGTATATAGATCCACTTGATGGAACAAAAAATTTTTTAAGAGGTCTTGATAGTTTTTGTGTTTCAATAGCTTTATCATATAAAAATGAAATTATTTTAGGTGTAGTTTATGAGCCAATTAGAGAGAATTTATATTATGCTATTAAGAATGAAGGCTCATATAAAAACAATTCAAGAATTTGGACATCAAAAAGGAAAACTTTAAAAGGCTCATTTTTAGCAACAGGATTTCCACACAGAGAACTTGACATTCTTGAAGAATATATTAAAATTTTTAGAGAATTTAGCAAATATTCAAGTGGAATTAGGAGAATTGGCTCCGCTGCCTTGGATTTATGCATGTTAGCAGAAGGGATATTTGATGGATTTTGGGAATATAAACTGAATAAATGGGATATTGCAGCAGGAATAATTATCATAAAAGAAGCAGGTGGAATTATTAGCGATTTTGAAGGTGAAAATAACTATTTTGAAAGTGGTAATTTATTATGTTCTTGTAATGAAGAATTTCACAAGGAAATGCTAGAAATCATTAAAAATGCTTTGTAATTTCAAATTTAAAACCATCATAAGTTGGAAGAAAATTCATTTCAATATCATTCCTTGGATAAAATAAAAATGAATGAATAGCTGAAATAATGTGATTAGAAATAATCGTAAAACCAATAATGTCTCTAAATGCTTTTGCTCTTCTATAATTTGACCTTAAATCTTGATAATAAAAATAAGTTTCAATATCTTGCCATTGCCAATTGGCATTTATATTGTTTAAATTTATATAATTTTGCTGTGCTTGTAAATCATCAGGATATTTCCTTCTTGCTTCATCATAAAGGTTAATCAAAAAAAATTCTTTATTGTAAAAATCTTCAATAATCTGATAAATTCTTCTATCAGAAAAATTATCACAATTTGAATAATTATAAGCCCATATTTTATATTGACTTTCAAGAGCATTTATCTCTTTCGTTTTAAATAAATATGTTGAAATTAAAAAAATTTCAGAGGAAATCATCATATAAGCACTTCTTTTGTCAAAATCAAATTGAGACCAACCAGGAATTAATAGTGATTTTAAAATGGGTATCATTTTACAAGCTCCCTTAATTTTTCTTCATTATAAGCGTTAATTGAAATAAACCACTCAATTAATTTTTCTCTACTAATTTTTAATGGTCTTCCTCTTCCATCAAATACAAGCCCTACTACCCCACCCTCAACCTCTTGTATAACTTTCTTATTAGGACCTTCACCAACATCAAATCCAGATTGAGGAATTAAAACAACTTTTGCTTTCATATTAACAGGTAATGGAAAAACTTTCAATTCGCCAAATTTAAGCTCTAAACTTTCAGTTTTATTACCATAATGGATTTCTACTTTAAGGATAACTTTGCCATCTTTTTCTATCCCTTTTGGAGCGATACATGTTCCAAGCTTTATTAAACAATCTGTTTCAAATACTTCAAATGCCGCTTTTTCATTTATTGTAGATAAAACTCCTAAATGAGGCATCATAAATATACTATCAACTGCTAATTTTGTAATTCCTTCAACTTGAAAAGCATCTATCATCATTAAAAATGATTGGCTTCTTCTTGGAGCATGAGATAAAACACCGCCAGAACCAATTACCAAGTTCAATGTCATCATATTGACAAGTGTTCTTTCAATTTGTTGTTGTAAGGCTCTTGTAATATCACCTCTAACTTGAACACCTTTTAATTCAGTAGCAAATAATTTATGTTGTTCAAGAGCAAGTCTTAATGCTTCTCTTGCAATAGCTTGCTCAATTATCAAATCATCTAAGGTCATAGGAATTGTAGTTGGTCTTATCATTTTATTTCTAATTCTATTTCTTAATTCATATTCATCAATTTCAAAAGGTATCCATCTTTTTATATTTTCAATACCTGCTTCTACCATAACATTAGCAATTGAATAACTCATTCCAAGATTGGCAGAAACTGTTCTATTAAATTTACCCTTGAAAACACTAAAAACATCTGTTGTCGCTCCACCAATATCAACTCCAAGAACTTCTATATTTTGCTCTCTTGCTACTTTTTCTATCAATAAACCTACTGCACCAGGTGTGGGCATTATAGGAGCACTTACAAGCTCCATAAGTTTATTATAACCAGGCGCTTGCTGCATAACATGCTCTAAAAATAATTCATGAATTTTTTCTCTTGAAGGCTCTAAATTTTCTATTTCAAGCTGAGGTCTTATATTATCAACTACATATAAAGCAGTTTTTTCTTTCAAAATTTTTTCAATTTCTTTTACCGCTTGACTATTGCCTGCATAAATTAAGGGCATTTTATAAGATGAGCCAAATCTTGGCTTAGGCTCTGCTGCTACTATAAGCTCTGCTAATTCTACGACATGCTTAATTGTTCCACCTTCTGTCCCACCCGCCAATAAAATCATATCAGGTCTCAATTTTCTAATTAATTCAATTCTTTGATGAGGTAATCTATTATCATTTATAGCAATTGTTTCCATTACAATAGCACCTGCACCAAGTGCTGCTCTTGCTGCACTTTCAGCTGTCATTTCTTTTACAACACCCATTACTAACATTTGAAGACCACCACCAGCAGAAGAAGTTGAAACATAAGCATCAACATTTACTATTTTACCATTTTCTAAAAACTTGTTATTTGTTAATTCTTCAATTTCACTAATTGCATTTCTAACACCTATTGTGACATCTTCAAAAGGTTTTTCAACAGTTGTAGGTGCTTCACCCCTTGCCACAAGTCTATATCCTTCTTCTCGTTTTTCTATAAGTATAGCTTTTGTTGTCGTGCTTCCACAATCAGTAGCTATTATTCTTTTGTGCATCTTTAAAAGTTTAAAGTTCAAAGATGAATAAACTTGCATTGTCCAATAATTCTGAAATATTTATTTTTCTTCATTTTGCCCACCCGCCCTAAAAATAAGGCTTCGCCTTATAAATACCCCATTTTTTGACTTGGGGGGCTTCGCCCCCCTTAAATTCCCCCCAAAAATCTATAATTTCCTAAAATTTTCATAAGTTATTGATAGTCAATCATTTAACGCTGTTTATTGGAAAAAGCAATAAACTAGAGCCTTGTCTAATAATTCTAAAACTACGATTGTTTCTCATTTTTCCCAGCCTATTAAATCAAATTTCTATCAAAACTTTCAAGCTTTCATAACATTTAAAATTTTAGAACTTTATGACAAATATAGACGAATTAACAATAAATACAATTAGATTTTTATCTATATATGCTGTTGAAAAAGCACAAAGTGGTCATCCAGGAACTCCACTTGCTCTTGCTCCACTTGGATATATAATTTTTGATAGATTTTTAAAATTTAATCCAAAAAATCCAAAATGGTTAAATAGAGATAGATTTATTTTATCTTGTGGTCATGCAAGTGCACTGCTTTATTCACTACTTTATCTATATGGTTATGAATTAGATATTGAAGATATAAAAAATTTTAGGCAATTAAATAGTAAAACACCAGGACACCCTGAATATGATTTAAGCATTGGTATTGAAACAACAACGGGACCACTTGGACAAGGAATTGGAAATGCTGTTGGTATGGCTATTGCCTATAAGTATTTAAGCAATTATTTTAATAGAGAAAATTTTAAAATTTTTGACCATAATATATATGTAATTGTTAGTGATGGAGATTTAATGGAAGGTATTAGTTATGAGGTTTGCTCACTAGCAGGACATTTCAAACTGAATAATTTAATAGTTTTTTGGGATAATAATGGAATTACAATTGATGGAAGAACTAATTTAACTTGGAGCGAAGATGTAAAAATGAGGTTTAAGGCATTTGACTGGGAAGTTTTTACAATAAATGATGTAAATAATTTAAATGAAATAGAAGAAACTATTAAAATGGCTTTAAAAGTAAAGGAAAAACCAAAATTTATTGAAGTTAAAAGCATAATTGGATATGGAACGAAAAATAAAATGGGAAGTGAAAAGGCACATGGAGAGCCACTTGGAATTGAAGAGATTGAATATGCAAGAGAATTTTTTAATTGGAAATATGAGCCATTTGAAGTTCCAGAAGAAGTTTTAAATTGGACAAGAAGAAAAATTGATGAAGGTGAAAAATTGGAATCAAATTGGAATGAATTATTAAATGATTATTTTAAAAACTTTCCAGAGATGAAGGAAAAATTTCAAGCTTTTGTGGATAAAAAAATTCCTAAGCATATAACAGAAAAATTAAGAAATATGGAAAAATTCAAGGGTGAAGTTGCTACGAGAAATGCTTTCGGAAAAGCTCTTGAAACAATATGGGAAGATTTAGATTTTATGATTGGTGGCTCCGCTGATTTAAGCACTTCTAATAAAACTTATGTTCCAAAACTTGGAGATTTTTTAGCAGAAAATCCAATTGGAAGAAACATTCATTTTGGTGTTAGAGAACACGGAATGGGAGCAATTGTAAATGGAATTAGTTTATATAATTTAAGAGCTTTTTGTGGAACATTTCTTGTTTTTTCAGATTATATGAAACCATCAATTAGACTTTCTGCTTTTATGAAACTTCCAATAATATACATTTTTACTCATGATTCAATAGGGCTTGGTGAAGATGGACCAACACATCAACCAATTGAGCAACTTGCAGGATTAAGAGCAATACCAAATTTAATAATTTTAAGACCTGCTGATGCTAATGAAACAATTAAAGCATTTGAATTTGCTATAAATTATAAAGAAGGACCAATTGCTCTAATTTTAACAAGGCAAAATGTTCCTGTTATTGAAAACTTAAATGTTGATAATTTAATTTATGGTGCTTATGTCGTTATTGAAGAGGAAAATCCTGATGTTATTATTTTCGCAAGTGGCTCAGAAGTTTATCCAAGTTTAAAAGCATCAGAAATTTTAAAACAAAATAACATAAAAGTGAAATTGGTTAATGTTGTTTCATTTGAGTTATTTAGGAAACAAAGTGAAGAATATAAAAATTCTATTTTAAGAAAAGATTTAAAGAATGTTTTAAGAGTTTCCGTTGAGGCATTAAGTGGCTTTGGTTGGGAAGAATTTGTAGGTTTAGATGGATTGAAAATTTGTATGGAAACTTTTGGAAAATCAGCACCATATAAAGTTCTTTTTGATTATTTTGGTTTTACACCACAGAAAATTGTTAATAAAATACTTCAAGCAATTAAAAATAAAATAAAATAATACTTTCTTCTTTTATAGCCCCCTCAACATTTTTAGTTATATCCCTTTCTATAACATCAATAATTTTAAAACCTTCCATTTGTAAAATATCAGAAATCAATAAATCATTTCTAAGCAACCCTTCCTTTAATTTATCATTCCCAATTATAATGGCATTTTTTGAGCCTTCTTTTAAATGCTCTTTCATTTTTTTAATAGTTAAATAAATGTCAGAGTAAAATTTAAAAATCTGTGGTCTATTTTTGAATTTTTCAAGTTTATTTTCAAGATAAGAAGGCATTTCAAATTGAGTTTTATTTTCTCGTGGATTTCCTATCATATCTTCTTCTAATAATTTAAAATCTAAATCAAAAACTAATTTCAAAATGTCCTTATCATTCTTAATATAATCAAGAGCAATAGCATAAGGTGGTGAAGTTATAATACTATCAAATTTTTTATTTAAATTCAGCTTTCTTGTGTCCATTCTTTCAACAAAAGCTGGCATTGGTTTAATTCTTAATGTTTCGTTAAGTTTCTTAAAGAGATAAATTCTTAATTCTAAATCTCTTAATCTTTCTAAAAAAGCAGATTTAAAATCCTTTTTTCTATTTCTTAAAATATCACTTATTGTCCCTGCTAAAACAAGCTTATAGAAATCTCTTGTTTGCTCATCTTTTATAGATTCAACAAAATTCTTCACTGTTTGAAAATTTATAAAAATTGGAATGTTAATTTTCTCGTATTGATAAAATAAAGCGGAAGTTTTCACTTTTGACATAAGGACACATAAAGGATTTATATCTACTCCATAGCTTTCTATTTCCATCAAACTTGCTTCAACCAATAATGTTCCACTTCCTACAAAATTATCTAAAACGACTCTTGGATTTGCCCAATTTAACAAACTCCTTACCATTTTCGGATGAAATTTGCCTTTATATGGATAAAAGTAGTGTGTTAAATAAAGTGAATTTTCCTCTCTATTTGAAAAATAATCTTCAAGTTTCTTACCCATTTTAAGATCCTGCGGTGCTGGAATGTAGTAAATGTTTTCAAATGGGTGTTTAAATAAAATCTCAATGTTTCTATCAATTTCTTTTTCGTTTCTACTTAATTTTGAGATGTATTCTGACTTTTCAAGGAAATAGGAATAAGTAATAAATCTATATAAAGTTTTATCTTCTTTTTGAAATTTTTCGTATAATTTTGGAGAAATTGTTAAGTTTAATTCTCTTTTTGTTAATAAGTAAATTTCGCTAAAATAAGCCAATCTTTTTATAAGTTTTTCAATCAATTTTTCATTTATATCTAAAAATAAGTAATAACCCTTAACTTTCCCATAAGCATTTTTCCAAAAAATTCTATTTGAAATTCTAAAATCTTCAAAATCCTTTAAATACTTCATTATATCATAGAAATTTTCAATAGGTTTAGGCACTTCATTTAATAAACCTTCAATTTCAAGTTTTGCTAAAATTTCACTTTCAACTTTGGATTTTATATTATGTGAGATTTTAAAAATTAGCAAGTCTGCTATGTTAAATCAATCCTTTTCATAGCTTTTTCTAAACTTTGTGGTTTTTTGAAATTTTTAGGCGCTTGACACCCTCTTAGATGTAAATTTAAATTGTAAAACATCAAATTAAACAAAAACTCCCTACCTTTATAATGCCAATAGATAATATCTTCCATAATAAAGAGCCATTTTACAACTTTTAAGAATATTTCCTCTCTAATACCGAGACTATAATTGCGAATTATACTATCAACATTGTTATCTCTTTTACTGCAATAGACTTCTCTTAATGCTTCAATGAGATTTTGATTTGTTTTAGAAAGCCAAAGGAATACATTAACTAACTCTTCATGGCTTCCTTCTCCTAATCCATACTCTGGAATTATTAACACCTCAAAATCAAAGTTTTTCTTATAACCTGGTCTTTTAATCATTAGAAAACCTTTCAACCAAATAAATAATTCCATCTTGTGGATTTCTGTTAGGTAAATTTTTTTCGTATTCTATAAACTCTGAAATGATCCTTTTTACTATCTCAAACCTATCAAAATTTCCTATTATTCTTATCTCAGGCATAAAGAAATTTTAAGGCAATTTAAAAATTAAATCCACTTTTTTTCTTAAAATAAATCCAAAACAAAAAATATCCAAATTTCCATTTAAGTTCAGGAAAATATTCAAAATTCATACCATAAACACCTGCTAAAAATGACAAAGGTATAAAAATAGTAGCAATAATTGTTAAAAATTTCATAATTTCATTAGCAACTATAAATCCTCTTGAAGAAAATAATATCTTGATAGCTCATCTACAGATTTTTTATAAAAATATAAACTTTTAAGTAAAAATTTATCAAGTTTTGGATAATCAATTTTTGAAAAGACTTTTAAGTTCCTCCCTTAATTTATCAACCTCACTAATGTAGTTTTCAATATCAAAACCAAAACTTCTAAATATTGCTTCATTTTCGTTAAAAAATACAACAACCATTTTATTTGTTGATATAATACACGACTTCATTTTATTTAAAAATTCATATCTAAAATCTCACTTTCATTTTTAATAATTTTCCAGTTCATACAAAAGAAAAATAAACCTTACAAAAATCACCACTCCATTTAAATTTCAAAAAAAATCTATTAGAAACTCTATAAGCAAAAACCAATGACCAATTTTGACATTCAAAAGCATCACAAACAAAATCATTATTATGAAAAACTTCAAGATAAAACAATAAAATTTCACCTTCAAATTTAGAAATATCAATAATTTTATCAATTTTTAATCCTTCTGAAAATGACCAAGTTGCTATATCAATAGTTAATTCTGGTTTATTTTCAATTACAAATAAGTCGGATATTAATAAATTTTTAAGCTGTTTTAGAACGGAATGATTAACTACTTTATCTTCAATATCTTTTAAACTAAAAAATCCGAGTTTTAGCTTTCCACTATTGGGTATAACAATACTTGGTTTAAATTTTAAATTATCAAGAACATATAACGATTCATCATATAATAAACTTCCATAAAAATCATGAATAACAACATCAATACGCTCTTTTGGTATAAATTTAAGTGCATTTTCATTAATAACTTTTATTTCTTTATATCTTGAAAGTCTTTCTTTTAGAACATTAAATAAATATCTATTTCTTTCAACTGCATAAACTTTTTTTGCCCCAAGTTCAAGAGCAAATTCAGAAAATAATCCAAAACCTGCACCAAGCTCAACAACAACACCATTTTTAAAATAATCAGAATATCTTAACATTAACTTTTTCCAAGCATTTGTTCTATTATCGTCATCATAAATACTAATAAATGCCAAAAAATCAGAAATTGATGAAAATTTTTTGTAATTTATATTATTTAAAATTTCCATTAGCTTTCAAGATATTTAATAAGAAGCTCATTAACAGGTAATTTTAATGCAGATTCCTTATCAAGTTTAAATAAACTAACACCTCTTAAAATATATTCATCAACAAGAATTTTATCCCTATTTTTTGAAAGGGTATTTAATATATTAACTGCTTCTCTTTTTATGTTTTCAGGATGAATGTATCTTATTGAAAGAATATCTTTTAATGTTTTTTCATCTAATAAATCAAGAATATCACTAACTTTATTTTCAAAGTTAAAACTTTTAATTTTATGATTTAATGATAACGCTAATTTAATTGCATTTGCCCTTATATGACCTATTCCTCCAATTGAGCCAATAGGTGAAAAATTATAATCAATTCCATATTTCAAAGAATGAGCAATTCTTAAAATATCTTCATTTGAAAGGAAAAAGTAATCAGAAATTTTTATTAGTGCTTTTGAAAGATGTAAAACTTCTGTTCCTAAATATAATTCACTTGGAGGATTATGAATGTTTCTTATTTTAAAAAGCCCCCCTTTAATATAAAAAATTAGCTCATGTGAGCCATCTTCTGGATAATCAAATGGTCTTAATGCTTCTAAAAAACTTCTATCATAAAATTTAATAACATCTTCATCAGTTAAAAATGTTTTTAAGCAATCTTTAATTCTTTTAGTCCAAATTAAGGGTCTAATTTTTATAAATACATCGCCATTTATTTTTGTTCTTCTTAAAAATTCCTCATAAGCAGTTGGTGGAATTCCTGTACTTAAACAAAGCTCACCTTTCTTAGTAACTTTATTGTTTTCAATATATTTCTTTTCAATTAAAAAATTTAAAATAAAATTAATTTTTCTTTTATCGTTGAAATTTTTAAATGAAAATGTTTTTTTCAGAAAATCAAAAACATTTCCATTACTGATTTTATAAGCAGATAAAATAAATGATGATAATCTGGCAGATTCTCCAAGATAATCATCAAAAATTTTATCTATATTTTTAAGGGCATTAATAATTTCACTATTTGAAGAATTAAATGTTTCTTCATAAACCTTATCGTAAGTTTGTTTAGATGTCCTATATCTTAATATATGAACATAACCAATTTCCCTAATACCAAACCTTCCCGCTCTTCCTTCCATTTGAATAACATCCGTTATTGATGGAAGTGTTATCGTCTTTCCTCTCTCTCTATCATAAAATGAAGTTAATAATATAATTACTCTATCAGCAGGTAAATTTACACCATAAGCTAAGGTTGATGTTGAAATTAAACACCTTAATTTTCCTATTCTGAAAGCATTTTCAATTTCTTCTCTTTCTTCATAAGGTATATCTGCATTATGAAAACCAAAATCATAATAATCAAAATCAGTTTTATATTCAATATAAAATGGAAGTGTTTTATTTATAATTCTATATCCTCGCTCATAAGCTAATTTTAAAATTTCCCAACCAATTTCTTTCTTATAAACAAAAATAATAACATTTTCTTTTGGATTTGAAATTTCTTTATATTTATTTAATAAAGCTGACGCTATCCTTCTTAACTTCTCTTCTACCAAATCGGGGTAGCCGGACTTGAACCGGCAACCTTTCGGTCCCGAACCGAACGCTCTACCATTGAGCTATACCCCGAACTTTAAAAATTCCTTTAAATTTGGATTTTTCTCAATTAATGCTTTTATTTCTTCTTCATTTAATTTTTGAGGTTTATCTCTATCTTTTTTAACTACACAAATAAATCCAATATCTTCATATTTTGCTACAAATCTATGCGCTTTAAATGAAGGAATATAAACAATATCAAATGGCTCAAACTCATAAATTTCATTTTCAATTAAAACAATCCCTCTACCCTTTATAAACATTACAATATGCTCATGCTCATGTCTTTCAAGCGATGAATAACCACCTTTTTCAATTTCAAAATACCTAAACTCAATATCTTTACCCTTTACAATCTCAAATCGCTTAACATTTAAAAATGAATTATCATTTGTTTTGTAAGGTTTTTCAAAAACATCTTTCCACCTAAAATTTCCAATATATTTAAATAACATTGAGTGCCTTTTCTAAATCTTCATAATTTGGCTCATTTGCGATTTCATTTACAATTTGAATATATCTAATTTTATTTTCTTTATCAATAATAAATAAACATCTTGCTAATAATCCAAGTTCAACTATATATAATCCATAAGCATATCCAAAAGAACGATATTTATAATCTGAAAGCGCTATAACTTTACTAACATTATTAGCTCCACACCATCTACTTTGAGCAAATGGCAAATCCATACTTATAGTTATAAATATATAATCATCTGAGAATTTTTTCATCATTTCATCAATTTTTTTAGTTTCTAAGGAGCAAACAGAAGTATCAAGTGATGGAACAGAAGAGATGATTTTTATTTTATTAGAGAAATCATTAAGTGTTTTTTCTTTTAAACTATTATCAATAGCAACAAATCCAGGGGCTATATCACCAACATTTGGTATTTTGCCAACTAAACTAACCTTGCTTCCTTTGAAAGTTACCATAGTTTTAAAATTTTAAAGGATAATAAAAGCTTCCTGCTGAAAAACGGGAATTTTAAAGCCATTTAGGAAGCCTCCAAGGCAAAAAATAGGTTTTTTAAAACCTAAGGCTTAATTTCAGGATAGGTGGGAAAAATAAGAAATAATAATCTATATTTTAGAATTATGGGACAATGCAATTTAATTTATCCTTTAAAATTTTGGCTATGATTTTCATTCTCACTACACAACTTCATTCTATTGGCGCTCATATAGGCTCACCTGTTGCTTTATCTTTAAGGTTTGAGCAAGATTTCAGAATTTTGGCTGGTTGGAATGTTATAGATAACAATATCTATTTTAGTTTTGATAAAGACTTTAATATACCAACAAGAGAACTCCAACCTTTAAAGTTTTATATTGGAATTGGTGGTTATTTAATGACAGTAAAAGTTAATAAAAATCAATCTGCTGGTGTAGGAATAAGAGTTCCATTTACATTAAATTACTCCTTCACAGAAGCTCCAATAGACCTTGGAATTCAAATTACACCAGCATTTAGATTAATTCCAAATACTACATTAGATTTATTTGCAGGTTTATTACTTATGTTTAGACTTTGAAAAATCCATTTTATGAGAAAGAATTTATAGAGAAATTAGCTGATTTTTCAGAAGGAAAAGTTGAGTTTTTTGAGCCAATTGCTATAATATCAAAAGGAATTTTAATAAAAAGAGGATATTCACTAACTTATGGATTTTATGGGGGTTTTAAAGATAGTATAGATAAAAATTTTTTAAAATCAATATCAAGAAATTTTTTTAAATTCTACATATATGATTTTGAGAATAGGATAAATGTTGATTTTTTAAAAAATAAGACAGTTTTTACTTACCTTCTTGAAGTTCCACAATCTATTGAAATTTTTTTTAAAATGATTAGCAAGAATAGATATAAAAGTTTAAAAAAACTTCAAAACAAAGAGAAAAAATTAAACTTAACAATTAAGGAAGGTCTTAATTTTTTTGAAAAATTTTATGAAAATTACAGAACTCTTTATAAAAAACATCACAAAGTTTTCAAAAAAGAAAATATTTTAAAATTAAAAAACTATCTTAATTTGTTAAATGTTCTTCAAAATGATAACTATTTGGGAGGAGTTCTAATAATAAAAATAAATAATTATGCTTTACTTTGGATTTCAGGTTACAGAAAACTATTAAATTTTGACATAGGAGAGTTCTTATTCTTAATTAGTGTAAGATGGGCTATTGAAAATAAATTGGAAATTCTTGACTTTGGACTTGAAACTACTGAAAGTGTAGGTTTTATAAAATCATCATTTGGAACAAAAAAATATGAATATAATGTTTGGTTTAAGTAAAGAAAGGGGTCTTTTTAAAGCGGAAGGCTTGATTTCAGAAACAATCAATAATTATAGAAAAATAAATAATTCCAGAATTATTAGACAACACAAAAAATTATGCTTTGTCTAATAAATAATGTTAAGTGATTAAAAACTAATAACTTATAAAAACTTTAATGAAATTACAAGTTTTACGGGGGAATTTAAGGGGGCGAAGCCCCCAAGTCAAAAAATGGGGTTTTTTAAAGCCGAAGGCTTATTTTTAGGGTGGGTGGGAAAATAAAGTAATAATCGTAATTTTAAAATTATTGGACAATGCAAAAAATTATTATTATTTCCTTTAAAATTTTGAAAGTTAAATATGTTTGACTTTCATTGTCATATTTTACCTGATGTAGATGATGGCTCTCAAAGTTTAGAAGAAACAATTGAAATGATAAAGTTTTTAAAGGAGAATAATTTTTCAGGTGTAATTGCGACACCACATGCCAATAGTTTATATTTTCCAAAAAGAGAAAATTTAAATGAAATTAAAGAAAACATATTAAAGTATGTTGATTTTAATATAATAATTGGATATGAGGTTAGAATTGATGCAATTGAAAATTATGACCCAAGGATTTTTGCAATTGAAGGAACAAATTTCATTTTATTAGAATTTGACTTTTATAAAAAACCATCTGACATAATTGAGCCATTTATAAAGGTTATGAAATATGGTTTAAAACCGATTCTTGCTCATCCTGAAAGATACCCTTATCTTACATTTAATGAAATAAAGAAGATAAAGGAATTTAGTGTTCTTATTCAAGTAAATGTAAAAAGTTTAAATGGATTTTATGGTTTGGAAATTATGAAAAAAGCTCAAAAATTGTATGAAATTTGTGATTTAGTTGGCTCAGATGCACATAGCATTGAAGATTATAGAAATTTAAAAGATTTATCATTTTACAATAACAAAGACTTTTCAAAATTGATTGCCTTGTCCAATAAATAGTGTTAAAAATTTCAGGAAATTATTGATTTTATCGGGGGTTCATTTAAGGGGGCAAAAGTAGGCCTAAGGCTTAAATACAGGGTGGGTGAGAAAATGAAGAAAAATAAATAGTTTCAGAATTATTGGACAATTCAAAAACTGATTGCTTTGTCCAATAAATAGTGTTAAGTTCTTGGTAATCAATAATTTATGAAAATTTTAGGAAATTATAGATTTTTGGGGGGATTCAAGGGAGGCGAAGTTTACAAGCCGAAGGCTTGATTTCAGGGTGGGTGGGCGAAATATAGAAAAATAAATAGTTTTAGAATTATTGGACAATGCAAATAAATGTTTCACTAATCCTTTAAAATTATCAAACTATGATAGAGAAATTAAATAGGGTTTTTGAAAAATTACCACCTGAACATAGAGACATAATGAGAGAAGCATTTATTATTCTTATTGAAGAAGTTATAAATGCTATTGTTAAAGAAATTAGAGAGGGGTTTAAGAAGCAAGGAGAGGAAAATGAAAGAATATGGCAGTCTATTGAGAGACTAACAAAATCAATTGAAGAAACAAGAAAGACTATGAAGGAAGGATTTGAAAGGCAAGAGAAAGAAAATGAAAGAATATGGCAAGCAATTGAAGAAATGAGAAAAGATATGAAGGAAGGATTTGAAAGACAGGCACAAGAGAATGAAAAAATATGGCAAAATATAGAAAGAATTTGGCAGTCTATTGAAAAATTGGAAAATACTATGAAGGAAGGATTTGAAAGGCAAGCACAAGAGAATGAAAAGATATGGCAAGCTATTAAGGAAGGGTTTGAAAGGCAGGAAAAAGAGAATGAAAGAATATGGCAGGCAATAGAGCAAAACACTAAGGCAATTGAAGAATTAAGAAAAGATATGAAAGAGGGTTTTGAAAGACAAGAAAAAGAAAATGAAAGAATATGGCAAAATATAGAAAGAATATGGCAAGCTATTGAAGAAATGAGAAAAGATATGAAAGAAGGATTTGAAAGACAAGAAAAAGAAAATGAAAGAATATGGCAAGCAATTGAAAAGACGAATGAAAGACTTGATAAACTTATTTTAGCATTTGAAAAAGCTGAAAAGAGGAATGAGCAAACGAGAAAGCAAGTTGGAGTTTTAACTGACAATTTTGGATATTTACTTGAAGGCAGAGCAATAAGAACATTACCAAAACTATTAAAAGAAAGATATGGTTTTGAAATAACAGAGCCTTTAAGAAGAGATTTTATAGAAATAAATGGAAAATATATTGAGGTTAATATATATGGCAAAGCAAGGAAAAATGATGAGGAATTTATAATAATTGGAGAAGCTAAAACAAGAATAACTAATAAAGCTATTATTGGATTTTTAGAGAAATGTAATAATTTTGAGGGTAAGCAATTTAGAATAATGATAGGGTATTTAATAACACCAAAAATTAAACAAATTCTTGAAAATAACAACATCATTTTTATAAATTCTTATGAGCTTGAATTGTAAAAAACTTACTTTAATTATCCTTTAAAATTTTCAGAAATTGGATGCTATTCTAATTAAGTCAGGGATAGTTAATTATAAAGAAGCACTTGAAATTCAAAAAATTATTCACAATTTAAGAAAAAATGAAGAGATTCCAAATACTTTATGGTTATTAGAGCATGAGCCTGTAATAACATTTGGCAGAAGAGGTAAATTAGAAAATTTAATTGTTCCAGAAAATTATTTAAAGCAAATAGGTATTAATATCTATTATGTTGAAAGGGGGGGCGATATAACTTATCATGGACCTGGACAATTGATAGGATATTTATTTTTTAGAATTAATGGATTGAGTGAGATTAGAAACTTTGTAAGAAATTTAGAAAAAGCCATTATTCTTGGACTTAAAGAATTAAATATAAATGCTAAACAAATTGAAAATTATACAGGTGTTTGGGTTGGTAATAATAAAATTTGTGCTATTGGAATAGCGGTTAAGGATTGGATTACTTTTCATGGATTTGCTCTTTATATTGATCCAATATATGAGCATTTTAACTTAATTGTCCCTTGTGGTATAAAGGATAAAGGTATTACAAGCATTTATAAAGAAGTTGGTATAAAAGAGAGGAAATTAGTTGAAAATTCAATTATCAGTGGATTTGAGAGAGTTTTTAACCTGAAATTTAAAGAGATTGAGCTTTCTGAAATTTTAAAAAAGGAGGTTGAAGTATATGGAAATAAAGGAGCTTGATATTTTCGGATGGGAAAAAGTTTATATTAAAGAGATATATGGAAATTTTATAGCTATTATTGCTATTCATAGCACGAAAAAAGGTCCAGCACTTGGAGGATGTAGATTTTATCATTATGAAAATCATAGGGCAAAGTCTGCATTAGCTCTTGAAGATGTTTTAAGGCTTTCAAGGGGTATGACCTATAAAGCAGTTGCTGGAAATCTTCCACTTGGAGGAGGAAAAGCGGTAATTATATCTGAATTTTATGAGCTATTACCTGATGTTAGAAGAAGTCTTTTTGAAAGTTTTGGAGATTTTGTTGAGCAATTAAAAGGAAGTTATATAACAGCAGAAGATGTAGGAACTCGTGTTGAAGACATGAAAATTGTAAGTGAAAGAACAAAACATGTTGTAGGATTACCTGAATCTATGGGAGGACTTGGAGACCCTTCACCTGTAACAGCCATTGGTGTCTTTACTGCTATAAATTACATTACTGAAAAAATTTTAAATAAGGAGCCTTCAAAAACTAAAATTTTACTTCAAGGTATAGGAAAAGTTGGAAGTTATCTTTTAGAGCATTTATATAATGAAGGTTATCAAATTTATATTTCTGATGTTAGTCCAAAAGCTGTTGAAAATGCCTTAAACAAATATAAAAATTTAAAATATGTTCCACCTGATGAGATATTTGATAAGGAATTTGATATTTTTTCTCCGAATGCCCTTGGTAAAGTAATAAATAGTAAAAATGTTGAAAAAATTAAGCATAAAGCAATTGTAGGTGCTGCTAATAATCAAATTGAAAATTATGAAGTTGCTCAAAAATTACAAGATAGAGGAATAATATATGCACCTGATTATGCTATAAATCTTGGAGGTTTAACGCTTGTTTATTATGAGTACGAATTAAGAATTGGAAAGCAAACTGATCAAGAAACTGCCAAGAAAATTGCTATTGAAAAAACAAAAGAAAATGTTATAAAAAATTTAAATGAAATTTTTGAAATTGTAAATAGAACAAATAAAAGTCCTGCTATTGTAGCAGATGAAATTTTTGAAAATAGGCTTAAATGAAAAAACTTGGTATTGTATGTGGGGGAGGACCAGCACCTGGAATAAATTCAGTAATTAGGGCAGTTGTAATAGAAGCAAGAAATAGAAATTTAGAAGTTATTGGTTTTTTAGATGGGTTTTCTCATCTAAGTAAAAAAGAAATTGTTTATAAAAATTTGGAAATTGAAGATGTTAGTAGAATTCATCATTATGGTGGCTCAATAATAGGAACATCAAGAGGAAATTCAAGCGATGAAGAAGTTTTTAATACATATTTAAGTTTAATAAATTCGGGCATAAATTATCTTGTATCAATTGGAGGAGATGGAACAGCAAGCATGATATATAAAATATCAAAGCTTGATAAGGATAAAAAAATAAAATTTGCTCACATTCCAAAAACCATAGATAATGACTTTCCTCTTCCACCAAGTAGTAGAACATTTGGTTTTGAAACCGCAAGAAATCTTGGTATGGAGCTTGTTTTAAATTTAATAGAGGATGCTAAAATTTTAAAAAGATGGTTTTTTGTTCAAGTTATGGGAAGAAGTTCAGGACATTTAGCAATTGGTATCGGTAAGAGTTCAGGAGCAACTTTAACAATTATTCCAGAAGAATTTCAAAATTATGAAAAAATTCCCTTAAAACTTTTATTAGATATTTTAGAAGGCTCAATTATTAAACGTTTAGCATATAATAAGCCTTATGGTGTTGCTATTTTAGCGGAAGGTTTGTCTTTAAAATTGGAAAATTTAAATCTACAAAATTATCATTCAATCTCTGAATTTCCTCTTGCTGAATTATTAGCAAATGAAATTGAAAATAGACTTAAAAAAAGAAATATAAATATAAGAATTATTCCTCAAAATATTGGGTATGTTTTAAGAAATGCTCATCCTATTGCTTTTGATATTTCTTATACTATAACACTTGGATATGGTGCAGTAAAATTTTTACTATCTGATAATAATATCCACTGCGCAGTTATTACATTAAGAGGTGAAAAAATAGAGCCAATTGATATAAATGAGTTTATAAAAGATGATAAAGTTAAAATAAGATATGTTGATTTGAAAGGTGAAGTATATGAATCTGCTTACCATTATATGATTAGACTTAAAAAGGAAGATTTTGAGAACGAAGAATTTCTTTTAAAGCTCTGTGATGTTTCTAAAATGGAAAAAGAAGAATTTATAAAGAATTTTAAATGGACAACAGAATTTCCACCAATATGATAATTTTATTTATATCTTGTTCTGATAGTTTAATGGAAAGATTATGGAAAACTGCAAGTTTATGGAGAGCAGGTGAAAATGTTAAAAAAGTTGATATTGCAAGGGATAGTTTGAAAAAATGCCCACAAGTTGTCCCTTGGCTATTTAATAATAAAATTGGTAAAAGGGATAGATTTTCACTTAGAGCTATTAGAGATATGTTTATGGATAATTATCAGAGGACAATCCCATATTTAAAATTTGTTTTACTTTCAAATGACACTTTAAAGGTTAAAGATGCTTTGTATTTGGTAAATGAATGGAAGGTTAAAGAAATTACAGATGTTTTATGGCAATTATTAAGTAGGTATGATGATAAACCTCACATTTTATCATCTATTATAAGAGCAATAGGAAATTCAAATGATAGTAATTATGGAAAATATCTTCTTGAATATATTGATAATGAAGATGAACTTGTCCGATTTAGAGCTATACAATCACTTGGAAAATTACGATATTATCCTTCAATTCCTCATATAATTCCTCATCTTAAAGATAGTTTATTTTCAATAAGATATATTTCTTGTTATGCCTTAAACGAAATGAGAGACAGCTCTCTAAAAGAAATTGAAAAATTTTTAAAAGTTTCGAATGACGAGCTTTTTAACTACTTTGCTTATTTAACAATAAATGGAAATTGTCTTTTTAAGTAGTTTTTTTTGGTTTTATAAGAATGAGAAGAATTATACTTTAAAATTATAGCTCAAATGTTAGAGTTGTTCGGTAGAATAAAAAGAGGTTTATCTTATAAAATTTATAATAAAATTCAACTAAAAGAAGTTGATAAAAATTTATCTGATGTTCCTTCAAAATTTCTAATTATGGTATGGCTAACTTAGTCAAATCTCCTTTAAGGTATCCTGGAGGAAAATCAAAGGTAGTTAAGTTTCTTGCTAAATTCTTCCCTGACTTTAAAGAGTTGAGGGAGCCAATGTGTGGTGGAGCAAGCATAACATTGTACTGGGCTCAAATAAAACCTCATGCAAGATACATAATATCAGATATAAACTATGACTTGTATTGTTTTTGGAAAGAGTTAAAGGAAAATCCAGACAAACTAATAAAAGAATTATTGTGTATAAAAAATACATACAAAGATGGAAAGAGACTATTTTACGAGATATTGGAAAGAAGAGAAAGCCTAACAGATCCTTTTCAAATAGCAGTGGATTTTTATGTTTTAAACCGGATAAGTTTCTCTGGCACAGTTCATAGTGGAGGCTATTCGGAATCTGCTTTTCAAAAAAGATTTACTTATTCAAGTATTGAAAAGTTGAAAGCTGTTAGCAAAATTTTACAAAGAATTGAAATATATCATGGCGATTACGAGCAATTTCTTTTTATGGAAGGAAAAGATGTTGTGATTTTTCTTGACCCACCATATTATTCAAGCAAAGAATCAAAACTATATGGCAAAAGGGGGGATTTACATATTAACTTTGATCATGAAAGGTTATATAAAAATGTTTTGAAAACTCATCATAAAATTATCATTACATATGATAATAATCCTTATATAAAATCCCTTTACAAGAATAACTTTTATATCTTTGAATGGAAAACAAAATATGGAATGACAAATTATGGTAGAGACTCTTTGAGGGAAGGTGAGGAGTTGTTGATTGTTAATTATAGTTTAACACAATCAAATGTAATGGAATTCTTCATTTTCAAGGCATAAAAATGGGTATTTTTAAACGGAAGGCTTATTTATAGGGTGGATGGGAAAAATAAGAAATAATCTAAATTTTAGAATTACTAGACAAGGCATTTTATTTTGAACTTTAAACTTTTCACTATGATTAATATAAAAATTTTAAAAGAAAAGGGAGATATTGAATATAATGCTATATTTGAGCCTGCTGATATTGAAAATGATTTCTTATTTGTTGAGCCAAAAACATTTCTTATAAAATGGACAAATGTTCGTGATTATATAAGAAAAGTTTCAAAAATTGTTAAAGACTTTAAGTTTAAAAAGGTTGTCTTAAATTTTAAAAGTGATGAAAATATATTATTCGCAATTGAAGAACTTTACTACCAACATTATTCGTTTGATAAATATAAGTCAAAAGCTAACGATTTTAATGTTGATTATTTTATAATTTCAAAAAATGAAGATAATAATTTAGCAAAAATTATTTCAGAAGGTGTTAATTATACAAGGGACCTTGTTAATGAGCCACCAAATAAAATATATCCAGAGACATTAAAGATGGAAGCAGAAAAAATTGCCAAAAATTATAATTTTGAAATTGAGGTTTTTGATAAAAAAGAGCTTGAAAGAATGGGTTTTAATGCATTTTTGGCAGTTGCAAGTGGTTCTGATAAAGAGCCGTATTTTGTTCATATAGGATATAAAAATGGTAATCCAAAATTAAAAATCGCTATTGTTGGAAAAGCTTTAACATTTGATAGTGGTGGATTGAATATAAAAACTTATGAAGGAATGTTAGATATGAAAATTGACATGGCAGGTGCAGGAGTTGTTCTTGGATTGTTTGATATAATTGGAAAATTAAAACTAAAAAATATTGAAATTCATGGATTTTTTGCTACATGTGAGAATATGCCTTCGGGTAAAGCTATGAAACCAGGTGATGTTGTAAAAGCATATAATGGTAAAACGATTGAAATTCTTAATACTGATGCAGAAGGTAGGTTAACACTTGCGGATGTCTTATCTTATGTTTCAAAACATTATAAACATTTGGATTATATTATAGACTTCGCAACATTAACAGGAGCTATTGTTGTTGCTCTTGGAGAATATAGGGCAGGTGTTTTTACACCAAATTCTGATTTGTATAAGAAAATTGAGTATTATGGAAGTTTAGCAGAGGAAAATTATTGGTTAATGCCCTTAGATGAAAAAATTGCTCAAAATCTAAAAAGCAAAGTTGCGGATATAAAAAATACGGGGGATAGGTGGGGTGGAGCAATTTTTGCAGCATTATTTTTAAGAGAGTTCGTAGAAGAACCTAATAAATGGGCTCATATTGACATTGCTGGTGTGGCTTATAATAATGAAATTGGAGCAACAGGTTTCGGTGTTAGAACAATAATTTATTGGATCCTTGATACTTTAAAATTTTCAAAAATAGGAGGATAAAAAAATGGAAAGTTTAAGAGAAACTGTTGTAGTTATAAAAAGAACAGCAAAAATGAGGGCTGGTGGAAGAACATTTAGAATGCATGTTTGGGTTGTTGTGGGTGATGGTCAGGGAAAAGTGGGAATAGGTCATGGAAGAGCTGCTGAAACGCCAGAAGCTTATGCCAAAGCGGTAAGAAGAGCAAGAAAAAATTTGAAAGATGTGGTGATAAAAAATGGAACACTTCCTCATCCTATTTATATTAAATTCGGTGCTATAAAACTAATTATGAAACCAGCAGCACCAGGAACAGGAATTATAGCAAGCCAACCTGTTAGAGCAGTTCTTGAAATGGCAGGTTATAAGAATGTTTTAACAAAAGTTCTTGGAAAATCAACAAATCCAGTTAATTTATTAAAAGCAACAATGCTTGCTCTTGAATCTCTTAAAGATCCGGAATATGTTCTTAAATTTAGATATTCCAAATGATTTTATTAGATGAGAAAATTGACCATAATTTGGTTTATAGGGTTGCCAATTCAAATGAAGAAATTTCAATATCTGAAAAATTAAAACAAAGAATTTTACATACAAGGGCAGTCCTTGAAGAAAAGATAAAAAACAATGAAATTATATATGGTGTTAATACAGGTTTTGGAAAATTAGCTTATAAAATTGTTAATGAAACTGAAAAACTACAATTAAATTTGATAAAATCTCATGCGGTTGGTGTTGGAGAAGAATTAGAAAGAGAAATTTCAAGGGCAATTTTATTTTTAAAGTTATATAATTTAAGTCTTGGATATAGTGGCATTAGATATGAAGTCATAGATAGATTATTATTTTTTTTGAATAATCAAGTTTATCCTGTAATTCCAAAATATGGCTCTGTTGGAGCAAGTGGAGATTTAATTCCTTTATCTCATATGGCACTAACACTTATTGGTGAGGGTTATGTATATTTAGACAAATCATTTTATCCTTCACTTATTGCTCACAAAATTTTAAATATAGAGCCTTTAAATTTAAAGGAAAAAGAGGGGCTTTCACTAATAAATGGACTTGAATTTAGTAAAGCACTTTTATCAATAAGCTTAAATGAATTTATTAGAATTTTTAAGCAGTCTATTACAATTTTTCTTCTTTCCGCTTATGCTTTTAATGCTAATAAAAAACATTATAATTTAAAGCTATCAAAATTGAATAAAAGTGAAGGTTTTTCTGAAATTTTAAGAATTTTAAATAAATATGCTGAAAATCTTGAAGGCAATAGAATTCAAGACCCTTATTCATTTAGAACTTTTCCTCAAATATATGGTGCAATATATGATAATTTAAAATTTATTGAGCAAAAAACGAATGAAGAATTAAATAGTGTTTCAGATAATCCTGTAATTATTGATGATGAAGTTATTTCATCTGGTTTATTTCAAGGTCAAGAAATTGCCTTTCTTTCAGATTTTTTAAATATGAATTTAATTAAAATGTGTCATGTTTCAGAAAGGAGAACATTTCAATTATTAAAAGAATATAACTTTTTAACAAAAGAGCCAGGTTTAAATAGTGGTCTTATGATGTTCCAAGTAAGTCAAGCAAGCTTATTAAATAATATGAATTTTTATCCTTATTCAATTGATAATATAACTACAAGCGAATTTCAGGAAGATGTTGTTTCATTTAGCTCAAATTCAAGTTTATATCTTTTTGAAAATGTAAAAAAATGTTATTATATTTTTGCTTATGAGCTAATTGCTTCACTTCAAGCGTTGTATTTAACAGAAAATTATAAAAATCTTCCAAAAGAATTAAGGGAAATTTATGAAGAATTAAGAAATCACAAAAGCCATCCAATAAAAATAATAGATGAAGATAGAAATTTAACAAAAGATATTGAAAATGCTATTTATCATTTAAAAAATGATAAATTATCACTTCAATTCTGCTTTGTCCAATAATTATTTCGGCCTCCCAAAGCACAAGAGACCTGACCTACTAACAACCCTCTCCCACTTCCCTTCAATTAGTATTGCTTTTAAGGGAGAGAAGCATCGCTTCTCAGGG
>Ga0079998_114303_pt1 | contig 32920 bp, 21 predicted proteins | sample PerSpoBPS_BMetaG_FD_69201 | JGI IMG/M metagenome (GOLD analysis project Ga0079998, IMG submission 69201) | Thermal spring microbial communities from Yellowstone National Park, Wyoming, USA - Perpetual Spouter B (PS_B) MetaG (SPADES assembly)... | ecosystem: Environmental > Aquatic > Thermal... | reverse complement strand
AGAAGTGAACAGCGCGGAGCTCCGGCTTGCCGCTGGTGAAGAACAACGCCGGAGCCACGTAGGCAGAGCCGGCCTTAGAAAGCCAAGCCTCAAGCTCCTCAGGGCTTTTGGCCACTATCCACTTCTCTTTGGCTTCGCCGGCTTTTCCCGCCTCCATCTTCACCGGCTTGAAGTAGATGGTCCATCCCCGCGTCTTCACGGCGCAGACCCCCTCGGCGCATATCCTCGCGGCGCGGCCGGAGGAGTAGTCGGCATATCTCCCGCCTTTCACAGCCCCGAGCCACTTCTCAAGCTCTTCGGCGGCGCGGGCCACCGCGGTTTTAACCTCCCCCCTCCCCAGCCCAGCCAGCCACCTCTCCACCTCAGCCAACACGCCGCCGCCCGGCACCAGCGTCGGCAACTTGCCCAACGCTCCCTCAACCAGCCGAACCACCTCGGCAACCCTTCTTTCATCCACCTTAACACCAGCCGCCACAAACGACGCGCCTACCGCGGCGTATGCCAGCTTTTCCAGCTCCACAAGACCCCACATATTCAACGCGGCAGACAGCGCAACTACTCCAGCCGCCACAGCCGCCATCAAGAAGAGGTATGCTTTGTGCTCATCCACCCAAGCCAGCACCCGCGTCACCGCCTCGACGAAGATCTCCACCAGCCTCTGCAGAGACACCTTCAACTGCTCAAAGACGTCTCTAGCCGCCTCGTACAGCGCCTTGGCGGCCCTCTGGACGTACTCAACAGCCTCCTTGAACCGGCCCACGTCGACAAGCGTCACGGCTGAGGCGACAGAGGAGACAACGGCCTCGCTGTAGAGGCCGCTGTATACAGAATACAGCGCCGCGGCGGAAAGCCCGGCGAAGGCGGTGACCCTCAGCGCCTTCTCCACAGTCAAGACGCCCTTCAGCGCATCTCTCCTATACCGCTCCCCAGCCCTGGCCAGTACGTCGATGATTTCAAGCACAAACTGCTTGACGCGGTACTCGGCGTCTGGGATGCCGGCCTCCTCCGCCTTCCTCACCGCTTCTCTCACTGTGTGTTCAATCATCTTAAAGAGCAACTCCCCATCCCTCGTCTGATACCCCTCGAAGAAGTAAAACAGCGCGTTGTACACATGCCTAGCGGCGTCGGGCGACGCCATAAGCCGCCCAAAGGAGCTCAACACATGCTCAGCCACCTCAGCCAGCACATGGGCAAACTCGGGCTCCTTCGCCGCCGCCTTCTCCAGCCTTCACCTTAGCCGTCGCTAGGCTCTTCGCCTTAAACGCCGCCTCTCCGTTTTTCTCCAGGTCGTGGCTGGGCGTCCGGCCTGTGGGGGTCCACTGGTAAACGACCGGGAGAGGGGAGAGACAGTGTGTGCCCAATGCGGCCTAGTAGTAGCTGAGGCGGCGGTGGATCTGGGGCCGGAGTGGAGGACTTTCGAGAAGGAGAAACGCGTCAGGACAGCCCCGCTTAGGCTGGTGGTGAAGACGGATTTGGGGGTAAAGCCGGAGCACGGGGCGAGGTGGCGTAGGCTGGCGAGGTTCCACAGAGAGACCCTGCATGGCTACGAGAGGAGGCTGGTTAAAATAGGCGGCGAGATTAGGCGCATTAGGGAGTGCGCCGGTTTGCCGCAGAGCGTGGTGGAGGAGGCTGAATCACTAGTGAAGAGGTATTTCGACCTTGTGGCCGGCTTTCCGCCTGAGGTTGTGGCTGTAGCAGTGTTGTGGACCGCCGCTAAGGCGGCCGGCGTGCCTAGGCCGCTGGAAGACTTCCTCAAATGCAGTAGGGCTGAGGAGCGTAGGGTGAGGAGGGTGGCGTGGAGGCTGAAAGAAGTAATGAAGCTGGGGAGGAGGCCCTCCCTTGAGGACTACGTGGGGACGCTGGCGGCTAGGGTCAACCTGCCGGCGTCTATCGTCAAAGCCGCAGTGGAGCTTCTGGAGAAGAACAAGCGCGTTTTGGCTGGTAAAAACCCGTGGGTTTCTGCGGCGGCGGCGTTGTGGCTGGCGTCGCTTAAGAAGCTGGGGCTTTTGAAGGCGCTGGCTGAGGCGGCTGGCACGACGACGGTTAGCATTAGGAAAGCCGCTGGGAGGATGAAGGTATGAAGGTTTGGAAAATAAGGCAGTACCTCCCTGCCCTGCTTCTGTATGTCCAGCGGCGTGTGGGTGGTGAGAGAGGTGTCGTGGTTGCGGTGAGGACGCGGGATATATGCGGAGTGGATAGGCGGTGTGGTAGGGCTGTGTACAGCCTCATGATGAGGCTGGTTGCGAAAGGCCTCGCGAGGCGGTACAAGAAGGGGGTCTACCTAATCGAGAGGAGGGCGGTGGAGGAGGTGTTAACAGCTTTGAAGGAGTGGATATGACGGAGGCCGCTAGAAGGATTAGGACAACTGCCGCCGTTTTTGAACTGCCGCAGAGGTTGGGGGTTTTGCAACAGATTGAATACGAGCCTCCGCCGAGGGAGTGGTGTACGGAGGACGGGTGCCTTTACGAGGGGCTTCTAACCGCGGATGGTTGTAGGAGGGGCATATGCGTGCGGTATAGGGTGTGGGTGCATTCGAAGGATAGGAGGACATGGAGAACGAAGGAGAAATGGAGAAGAAGGAGGGATGAGGAGGCTGGTGGCTGTATCAAGCAACAAGTAGCTGACGCGTTGTGGGAGCTGGCTGAGAAGTACGACGTCGGCGTGTGGTATGAGTATGTGAGGGTGGGTGCGTGGTCGCGCCAGTTTGATGTCTTCTGTGGCGTTGTCGTGAATGGGGTGAGGCTGGATCAGCCGTATTGTCGCTCTGTGGAGGAGTGTGTTAAGGAGATACTGAGAGACTATGGGAGGGAGGTGGAGAGGTTGAGGGAGCCGCCTGAGCCGGTTTTAGTTGTCAAGATCAACCCCGTGGAGGAGCTCCTTCAGGAGTGGCCGGAGTTGCAAGCCTTCGGCGTGGAGTGGGTTAGGAAGTGGCTGGATCTTAGGGATAGGCTAATCGAAATCGCCAAGGTTATGCGCAGATTCCCGTGGATGGTGGAGGTGATAAAGCAAAGGCCGATGAGCATCCTCCACCCCTACATGGTGGAGGTTTACGTGGCTAGGGACGGGTCAGAGGTATGCCTCTCCCTCACCTCGTCAAAGGCGTACTGCGCCCAAAACGGAGCCGTGAAGGAGGTCAAGCTAGAACTGGAGTTTAAACGATATGAAGTATACGAGGAAAAGATGAGAGAAGTGTACCGCCCCAAGGGGCTATTAGCATTCACCACAGCAACGAAAGAATACGTGAGGGTGCTCTAGCCCTTCTGAGGGTATACGTCTTGTGCTGGCTTGGTTCTCAGGAGTCATGATAAAATTCTTTTCCACACCGTCATTATCCAGCCACTAAGTTAGAATATGTATTCTAGAGAAGGTGAGATGTTGAGCATAATAAAAAACAGGGCCCGCGCAACCACTACACCGGCTCCCATACGGGGCTCCGCCCCTGGGCGCTCCGACCGGGCTGAGCTACCGGGGCCCGTGTTGACGTAGTGCTGGTGTTAAAAATTTTATGTCCGCTCCTCTCTTATGTAGGGTCTCGCGAGCCATCTTGGGGCTAGAGCCTTCAACCGTGTTTTTCTCATGGCGACCTGGACGGCGGCTAGGACGGCTATAGACGCAACGTACGGCACAACGTTAAGGAGGTGTGGCGAGACTTGTAGGAGTCTCTGCAGGACGTAGGCAAGCGATATGAAGAAGGACGGCACAAGCGACGCCGCTATCGCAAGCAGAGGCGACCAGAGAGATATCATCGCCGTGATGACCGCCAGGGAGCCCCAGCCCATCACCAGTTGCTCCGACCAGCTCCCGTAGTACAGAAGCACGAGGTAGGCGCCTGCGGCTGAGGCGAAGACGCCTTCCACTAGGCCTGCCACCCTCCTTATGTTGTACACGTCGACCCCCATTAAATCCAGCGAGGCGGGGTCGTCGCCGGACGCCTTTATGGCAAGCCCCACCCTAGACCTTAGGAAGAAGTAGACGGCCACCGCGGCCACGACGGCTACGGCAAACGCCTCGACGCCGTATACCACAGGTTTCTCTATAGGCCTCCCTACGACGCCTCTGGCCACCTGCGACCCGACTCCGTACCCCACCATCGTGAAGGCGAAGCCCAGCAGTATCTGGTTCAGCGCGAAGTCGTTGGACAACACATAGTAGAGGAGGTTATACAGAGTGCCTATAATTACGGCCGCCACGAAGCCCCAAGGCGGGCCCACTGCGGCGGCCACCGCCGCAGATAGATACACAACGCCCTCAAGTCCCAGGTTCAATACCCCAGCCCGCTGGCCCACCACTGCGCCAAGCGTAGCTAAGAGCATCGGCGCGGCGCTTCTCAAGGCCTCCAGCGTTATTGAGGCTACTTGGTCTACCGCCATACCACCTTGTACTTATACATGACGTAGCCCGCCAGCCCCCAGGCCATGGCGGTGCCCACGAGGGCGTTTGCGACTAACGCGGGGAGCCCCGCCACTTTTAGATTGACGGCGACTTGATACAGCCAGGCGATGTATAGAGAGGCTGCTGTTGCGCCTAGGGGGTGCAGGCCGCCGAGCCACGCCGCTGAGATGCCGTAGAGGCCGAAGCCGGTGCTCACCTGTTGCAACGTCATGTAGCGGCCCGCGTCTCTGGTCATTATCTCCACGGCTCCGCCTATCCCTGCGAGAATTCCGCTCAGGCCTAGGGTCGCCGCGATGTATAACTTAGGCGGCTTCCCTGCATATCTCACAACCTCCTCCCCCGAGGAGAGGAGGCGCATCGTGAGCCCAACCCTAGTTCTATACAGCAGAACTACCCCTGCCAAAACGCCGGCGAGGAGCACGGCGGCTAGCGCAGGCTCCATGTAGGGAGCCTCCACGGTGGCTATAAAGCCCTTCTTGGCGGGGTCCTTAAGCGGGCCCTCCACGAAGTAGCGGGCCGCGGAGACGGCGGCGAGCGACATGAGGAAGGTGGTTACGGCCTCGTTTACACCAGGCGCTACCCTCAACGCCGCAGGTATTAGCGTCCACCCGGCGGCCGCCAGGGCCGCAGACATCACGGCCTCTGCCGCGTTATCTGCCGAAATCGCGGCGAGGGCGCCTACGATTGCCTGCCCCTCCTGTCCTATATTCCAGAGGCCGGCGCGGTAAGACACCACGCCGGATAGACTCACCACGCCTATAACCACGAAAACTCTAAAGAGGTACCCGGCGTCTACAGTGGCGAGGGCTCTGGCTGTTACTGCCAGATCCCCCGTCAGCGCGAACACGATGAGGATAACCGTTGCCAACGAGCCGAGAAACGCCGTTGCGTAGTGAAGCGGCGACGGGGACTGCCTCTGTACCAGCCTCATGTCGTCATGGCCTCGGCTATTTCATCTACGTCGAAGGGAGGAGTGAAAGCCGCCGCGATCTCTCCCCTGGAGATTACGTATATCCGGTCTGCCCTCTCCACGGCTTCCTCCACGTCTTCCATGCTTACGACCGCGCCGCCCTTCACAGCGCTTTTCACAAGCGCGTAGAACCTCTCCGCGGTGTCTACGTCAAGTCCGCGCGTGGGGTAGGACGCCACCAATACGTAGGGCTTCACTAGCCACAGCTCGCGCGCAAGCAACAGCTTCTGCTGGTTGCCTCCAGAGAGGGCGGCGGCTCTTGTGGAGGGGCTCGGGAAATCGATATCGAGAACCTCCTTGGCCTTGGCCAGCTTCTCCATGCAGCCCTGTATGCACCTAATCTTAAAGTTGTCCAGCACGCTCAGCTCCTTGGCCAACGCGCGGCCTCTATCCTCCGGGAGATACGCAACGCCGCGTCTCAGAAACTCGCTAAACGGCCTGCCCGTGACGTCTTCGCCGTTAATGATCAGCCTGCCTCCCCTGGGCTTTTTAAAGCCGGAGAGAAGAGCCATGAGCTCCTCCTGGCCGTTCCCAGCTACGCCTAAGACAGCGACTAGCTCGCCCCGCCGCACCTCTACGGTGGCCCTCCGCACCCTCTCGCCGGAGAGGTCCTCCGCGCGGTATATCACATCGCCTATGGAGGAGCTCTTGGAGACCCTCCGCTGCACCACCCCCTGAAACATGGCCTCGAGCAAAACCCCCTCGTCGAAAGGCCTCTCGTAGGTGTCTACTCTGCGTCCCCTCCTCAGCACAGTTATTCTATCCGCCGCCTCCACAGCCTCCTTGATCTTATGCGTCACAAAAACCACGGCTTTACCCATTTCGGCGAGTCTCCTAACTATACTTAACAAGGCCTTAACCTCCTTGGGGCTTAGAAGCGCGGTCGGCTCATCCATGAGCAGTATTTCGCTGTTTCTCGCAAGAGCCTTCACGATCTCGACGCGTTGCTTCTCGCCGACTGCAAGCTCCCCCACGTATTTATCAAGGGGGATTTCCACGCCTAGCTCTCTCCCGATTTTCACCGCAGTCTCCACGTCTATGCCCGAAAGCTTAAGGTTCTCCTCCACGGTGAGGGTATCCACCAGCGCGAAGTGTTGAGATATGACGGAAATCCCAAGACCCGCCGCGTGTCGCGGCGACTTGATCAAAGTTCTCCTGCCGTTGATATATATCTCCCCGCCGTCGGGCATGTAGACGCCGTAAAGAACGGCGATGAGCGTGCTTTTGCCAGCGCCGTTTTCCCCGAGGAGCCCGTGAACCTCGCCCCTCCTAACGTCGAAACTAACGCCGTCTAGCGCCACTACGCCGGGAAAAACCTTCCTAATCCCAACGGCGCTAAGCAAAGGCTCCATGGGGTAAAAATACGGTTTTTAAGAGGGCAGTTGCCCGTAGCCCTCCACAAACCAGTCCATGTTGTACAGCTCGTCTTTGCTGAGCCTCCTCCTCTCGGGCACCCTCACCACGCCCTTCATATCCCTCACAGGTCCAGTAAACGGGTCCCAGACGCCCTCTATAATCTCTCTTCGCAGTTGCTCCACGTAGTTTTTCACCTCGGCAGGTACGGCGGGGTTCAGCGGGAGGATTACGTCCGCCGGGTTCTTCCCGTGGTCGTAGTAGGCGTAGGCGTTTTTCATGCTCCACCAGTAGTCCCTAGGCCTCTCAGGGGGCCACTCGCTCCAGATGGACTTCATGCCGGAGACCCAGGCCAGATACGCCCTTATCGTCATCTCCACGTAGAGAGGCCCCCAGTTCACCACCTGCCCTGTGAGGTGAGCCTTTGGGCCGTACTGCGACATATCGCTGTAGTGTGAGAAAGACCACACGGTCCTTCCCCGTTTCTGGTAGTCCTCCGCCGTCTGGAGGACAGTGGGGCTGTCCTCGGTGAAGGCAAGCACGTCGGCGCCGCTTGTCTCGACCAGGGTGGTGGCGGCTTTCCGCGCCCCCTCTGGGTTGTACCAGGCGCCCAGCTGGATGACGTCCATGGTCACCTTGGGGTTCGCCTCCCTGGCGCCTATGAGGAAGGCGTTCATGTGCCGGATGACCTCAGGTATGAGGAAGGCGGCCACGTAGCCCAGCTTGTTGGTCTTGGTAATCCTCCCCGCGACGACCCCATTTAGGTAGTAGGCCTCGTAGAGGTCGATGAAGTACTCGGCGAAGTTGGCGAGCCTCCGCCACTCATCCACATCTTTGAAGTAGCCGGAGCAGTGGGCGAAGAAGCGGTCTGGGTTCTCAGCGGCGGCCTTCTTAGTCCCGTCCATAAAGCCGTAAGACGTGGTGAACACCAAGTGGGCGCCCTCAGGCACGGCACGTTTTATGTAGGTGTAGGCCTGGTCCTCCGGGACATTCTCCGTGTACGACGTCTCTACAATGCACCACTTCCCCGGGTCTGGACACAGCATAGACTCCAGATACCTCCTGCCGACGTCGTGCGCATGGGTCCAGCCGTAGTCGCCTATAGGCCCTACATAGATGAAGTGAACCTTCATCTTGGGAAGACCCGCGGCCGTCTTGGGGGCCTCCGCTGTGGTGGTAGTTGCAGTCTTTTCCACTGCTGTTTTTATGCTCTGCAACGCGACGTAAGTAGCCCCGGACCCAACCACGGCGCCCGCCGCAAACGCCGCCACCGCCTTTAACAGCTCCCTTCTGCTTGTTCCCATGAAGTGCCTAATTAACATAGTATATAAACATTTCCGATAGCTAATCGGTATTTTTTAAACAAGAAGTTAAATTAGCAAACACCGCTGTCTGCCAAATCGAGGCTCTACACCTCTCTCCGCGGAGACAGTTGCTTAGAGCAGTAACCCCCCAGCCAAACCATCGACGACTCACGGCCACTGTAGGACATCCCAAGACGCGGGCCGACGTCTAGCGACTACTCTTGCTGGCTTATAGTAGTAGACCTCATGGCGATCAGCTACCCTAGGACCGAGCATCTACCTCACGGGCATGATCTTCATCACATATCCGTTCTTTTTTAGTGATATAATTTCTTTGCGACTAAAGCCTCGCCCTCTAGGCGGGAGTCAGCCTAGAAATCCTCTTATTCTGCCAAGCGCCAACGCGTGGGCTTGTGTCTCTGCGTTATTCAGCAAGGCCGTGTAGGTCTCGTCAGGCTCGGGCTTTATGCCCATGATGTCTAGGGCCTCATCTATCTTTTTTGTTAAGTCTTCTCCGAGGACGTTATTAGCTCTTTTTCTACAGTAGAAAGAGCTGTCGTATCTCCACTCATCGAGAAGAGCCGGTAGTGCTCTAAGTATGGCGTCTAACTCGTCGGTTTTATAGGCCCAAGCGATGAACTGCGCATCTAGAAGCGTCGGCGGCACTCCTACAAAATACCAGGTGGCAGTGTACACGATGGCCCTTGGCACTTGTACTCCGCCCTCCTCTATGGTCCTCCCATATTGTTTCCAACTTACTCTTTCTCTGGTGGAGGGGATGGCTGACGCGACCTCTGCAATCTTCGGCAGATAGACATCTACGAGATCTCTATACATACGGGACGCCACCTCTACCCACGTCTCTTTTATTTCCAAGCCGCGGGGAGGATGCAGACGAGATAAAGTCTCTCTTACCCTTAGAAACTCCGCATATGAGACGTCGTACCTGACGGCGGATTGCACAGTGGCTGTGCGGTAGCCGGCGTATTGGAGGGCCTCTACATGAGCAAGACGGGGGTTGTTCAGTCCTCCTCTAAACGGCGGGGAGCCCATGCCAACGATCGGCCAGATCTTATACTCCCCCTCTCTGTTTATGACATCTATCTGTTGCAATGCATGTATTACAGCCAGCGCCGACGCTATATGTCCGTGCCTCACCGCAGAGTCGGAGATGCCGAGAAAAACCCGCATATTTTCAACAACGCGGCCGCTGGCGGCAGCTGTGCGGAAGAGTGCCTTGATGAAGTATTCCACACGAATCTGCCTCTTCGCATCTTCTAAAAGGGGGATGAACTCTATCACAGAGCTGTCTCGGAAGGCGCCAAGCTCTACGAGATCTCTTGTTTTCAAATCCAAGGCCTTGTATACGAGGGTTAATGTTTCAAAATCCTCAACCATCGGCAGAATTATCCACCTAACGGCGTCTACGTCTGCGACTTTCCGCGAGTAGCTGTTGGCAAGCACAGAGGCCTCCAGCGCCAACATGCTACGTTCAAAATCCTCTAAACGAGGATTTGGTATCCTCGGCGTGATGAAGTACCTCTCCCCCAGCGGAATGCCTAGGCTTATCGCCTTAGCCGCTATGTCTCTTGGCTGCGAATAGGGAGTCGCCTTTCCTTCATAATCCACCATTACTTCATCACATCCATACGCCAAGTAAGCCACGGCGGCCTCCTCTACCTCCTCTGCCGTGCTCACCCTGATAGTGGAGTCAGGATGCTGTGTGCACATAAGCCGCGGTATATACATTACGCTGAAGGAGCCAGAGCTATATATAGGTTGATTCAAGCTATCAAAAGAATTTCACAAGTCCCACCACCCCAGGTATGGTGTATGCCCTGACAAGCCCCATCTCCTCGAGCCAGATGCGGCAACACCCCATCCCGGTTCCGCCCGCCCTAGCGGCAACCACCGCGGCTTCTCCGCCTAGGCTATGTTGTACTAATTGGTAATTAACCGGCAATATTTAAGAACCTTATTTTATCAATAAATTCATGAAAACAAACACAGGTTTGATCGTCGGGCTGGTTGTGAGTGTTCTGCTGGCGGCGGTCTTCGCTGTTCTGTGGTTCGGCGCCCAAGAGGACAACAAGCTACTAACGAGACAGGTGATCTACCTCACTCAGCAACTGCAGGGCAACTTGTCACTACTTCAGAAAACATCGCAACATGTTCAATAAGATCGAAAGAGGCTGGATGCACGTCATATGGGAATGGAGAGAATGGAGACTTTCCGATATTGTTACCTACTCTTTCTACGTCATTATCGACACCTATAACGTGGTTGAGGCGGTCGACCGCCAGCCAAGCACGACGACGCCGTTTAACGTGATTTACGTAGACGGCGTAACCAAGCTTCCGTAACGTGAGTAGGCTTAAGTGCGAAAGACGGGGCGGCTACCTCGTCTGCTACCCGTACAGGAGATGGGTAAAGAGGATCGTAGGTAGGACATTGGCGGCTCTGGGAGCCGTCGTTCTCCTGCTCCTGGTGGTATACCTCTATGTAGATAAGCCAGAGACGTTTCGTCCATTTCAGCCTGCAACTCAAACGGCTACCCCTCAGACGCCTGAGGCAGAGAACGAAGCCTCTAAGCTACAGGCGGTGGAGTATTTGAACCGCATCAGAGGCGAAGAGGGGATTCCCCCTGTGCAACTCATCGACCTCAGCGTTGCTAGGTTTAAGGCGGAGTACCTCGCCCGCACGAACTTGTTCAGCCACTACGATTCAGAGGGAAGACACCCGGGTTACTGGTACACCCGGCTCGACGGCGGACTATACGGAGTAGAGGAGAACCTATTTGTGGTATATACAGTAGGCAGTGGCCGACCATCTGCCAGAATCGCAAAGATTAACTACAGCGATGCCATATACAACCTAGTATTCGACGATGCTCTCTCCATGTGGGGCCACAGAGACTCCCTCCTCGACCCCTGCCACAACTACGTGGCTATGGCGACGTCTTACCTCTGGAACAGCACCTATGTTGCCAGGTACTACGTGGTGTATATGGTGGCGAAGTGGGTGGAGTGGGTCTCCCCGCCCCGCTACGAAGGCGGGAGGTTTACAGCCGAGGGCTACGCCGCGCCAGAGATGAAGCCGGAGGTCTTCGCCGTCTACTACGCCAAGTATGAAAGCAACCCGGCGGGCCGCCACAGCTACGACGTCGGCGACCTCTACCTCTGCAAAGTGCTGGATACCCCCTTCGCCAAGTGTAAAGACGCGCAAGAGCCCGCAGGCGTGTTTACCGTAGAGAAAACGCAAGACGGCAGGTGGCGCATTAAGATAGATGCGTCAGTGGCCCTGGACAGGCCCGGTCTCTACACCTTCATGATAATAGCCGAAGACCTCAGAGGGTTAAAGTGGAGCCCCTTGTCGCCGTGGGGGCACGCGAGGGTTGGGAAATGCAGAATAATGGAGTACACCGTGGCGAAATAACGACGGATAGGATCCATAGCCGGCTACACCGCCCTTGCGTAGCGTCTTATTGCATCTATTGTTTTGGCTATCGCGAGCACTATATAGCCCACTCCGATTACGCCAGCCAGTGCCGCGTAGAACTGTCTCGAACCCCGCTCCTCTAGGCGTGTCTGTATGGTACGCCTGTGATGATTACGTCGGTGTCTATCGAGACATAGGCCGCAGGTTCTGGCTCTACCTGCAGTACTACAAACTTAATAACATCCTCGTAGAATGGCATAATTATTATTTGTCCTCTTGTAACGGGCTTGCCGAGGAGTATCTGCTTCTTAAGGTATTCAGGATCTACTTCAGCAGGCTTAGTAGGGGCTAGGACTACTCTTTGGGCTGGCCTTAGAACCGCCTTCTTCACCTTTACGATGTCGCCTATGTTCATGTTAGCATTTTTTCTAATTACGCTGTCTACCAGTATCACATCTTTATCTTCGTCTTCGGGAAAGACAGGCCACACCTGGGCATATGCGGTCTTCCTTCCCACAATCTCTACGTAGTCGCCAGGTTCAACGCCAAGTCTCTTCATTATGCGGACAGGGATCCTCACGATAATGCGACCGTAGTCCAGTTTCTTTGCATTAAAGACTTGTAGTAGCACCTCTGGCGCTGATAGTATACCTTGCTGTTTGCTGTTCACCGAGTTGTCATGCTGTACTTCTATCTTGGTGGCTTCAACAATCACATCGGTGTCTATCGAGACGTAGGCCGCAGGCTCTGGCTGTACCTGCACCACCACGAACCTAACCACGAACCTAATGGAGTCTCCGTAGAAGGGCACGTCTATTGCTTGTCCTCTTGCGACGGGTTTGCCGAGGATCTGCTCCTTTAAGTATTCGGGATCTACTCTGACGGGCTCGGTGGGGGCGAGGACTACCTTTTGGGCCGGCTTTAGAGCCGCCTTCTTTATCTTCACAGTGTCGCCTATACCCACGCCGGCGCTTTGCCTAATTATGCCGTCCATCTGCACTATGTCCTTATCCTCGTCCTCAGGATTGACGAGCCACGCCTGGGCGTATGCAGTCTTCCTCCCCACGATCTCTACGTAGTCGCCAGGGTAAATGCCAAGTCTCGTCATTATGCGGGCCGGGATCCTTACAATACTACGACCGTAGTCCTCTTTATTTGCATCAAAGACTCTCAATGGTACCTCAGGTGTTGATGATTTATACATAAGCTGTCCCTCTGGCTGTTGCTGTTTACTGTGCGCCGTGTTGTCATGTTGTATTTCTATCTTGGTGGATAGCTGAACGTAGGCGGCTGGGGCCGGGACTACGTCTTCAACTCTGAGTGTTACAGTTTTGTCTTGTTGGGGCACAGCAGTAATGTTTCCTTTCGCAAGTGGTTTGAAGAGCAGGTATCTCTTGACGTATTCGGCGTCTACGGGTTGATTTGTTCTAAGAACAATTTTCTCGGCTGGCGGCAACACCGCTTTCTTTATGCGCACATAATCGCCCAATTCGGCGCCGACGTTAGACCTAGTGACTTCGTCCATCTTCACTACGTCTTCCTCCTCAGTAGGCTGGACCACGGCATACGTCGAAGTGGCGCCTATTATCTCGACGAAGTCCCCCGGCTTTAGGCCTAGCCTCTCCATTGCCGAGAGGGGAAGTCTAACAGTTCCGAGTTGCGTCTCGTACTCGGCCAATCCGCCCACACGCAGGACAGTCTCGCCCGGCCCGGCCACGAGCGGTTCTTTGAGGCCGCCTCTCGGCGCATCCCTAGCCTCTGCCGGAGGGGTGGGCAGGTGCGCTGTGTCGGCGGCTACAGTAGGCGTCTCCGCCGCTGGCAACTGGGTAATCGTCGGTGTGTTGGCTCCTATGCGCGGCGCCATGTTTGGGAATATGTGGTAGAGCGCCTCGACAACGTTTGGGCTTAGGCCGTGGATGTATGTGCTATACACCGCATATCTGTCTATGCCGCTGGCGTCCAGCGCGGTGGATATGTACTCGACGACTTCGTCCATCTCGCATCTCTTGATCGCAGACGCGATGACGCTGGCTATGCGAGACGCTATTTGCCAGTCCTCAAAACCTTTAGGGGCTCTCCTGTAGGCCGCTATGAAGTCGTTAAGCTCATAGACCGCATCGGCAGGCATACACGAGGGGGGAGGCTGCGGCGCAGGCCCACCTTTGACGATGGAAACACACCTCTTAATGCACCTATACCTCTCTGCTTCGTCCTGCACAGACGAGCATAAGTCCACACAAGTCAGCATGGCCTCCACCATGCGCCTTTAGGTGCTACGCCTCCCGCATCTACAATTGACTCCCTCCTCCGAACTCTCTGGATAGAATTCTCAGTGGCGAGAAAGTGTGACCGGTGCTGTATTGGTAATATAAGTAGATCTGGACAATCCACAGTTTTATTTATTATTTATTTAAAGATATCTTCCGATTTGTGAAATGCCTTAGCTAATTGGGCGCCGAGAAACTGTTCCAATGAGCCTTGCTTATGGTTATCAGATGGGGAGTCAATAATAAACTCTCTACCTCAAAGGGTTCTGGTGCTAGACTGATTTTTATCAAAAGAATTTTATGAGTCCCGCTGCGCCAGGTATGGTGTATGCCCTGTAGCCAAGCCGTCTGAGGTGCCTCGTCAACCTCTCAGAGAAGCCGTACACGGTGTATACAAGCCTAGGGGAGGTCTCTCTGACGAACTCCACGAGGCTTGGGAAGTCGCTGTGGTCGCTGAGCGGGATGCCGTAGACGCCCTCCTCGGCCGCCCTCCTTCTGAGCCCCTCCTCTGCATACCAGCCGCTTACCTCTATCTTGAAGCGGCGAGGCGGCGCCGCCCGGAGGCTCGGGACTATGATCACGTCGCCGCCTCCGCCAGTGGAGATGCCGAACGCCCTGTTGTACCTAGCCACTGAGGCGTGCGCGCCCGCCTTGGCGCCGAGGAGCTTCGCCACCTCCTGCGCCTTGCCCAACGGATACGCCGCGATGGCGACGCCCCCGTCCTCTGCATGCCTCTCCACGACGTCGAGGAGCTCGTTGTAGAGCTCGGCGCGGTTGGGGAAGACATACGCCGGGTCGCCGTAGGTCGCCTCCATGACCAATACGTCGGGCCTCTCCACGGGCTCGGCGGCGTCGGTCAAGATGGTTCCCGCCGTGTTGAAGTCGCCGGTGAACAAAATCTGCAAGCCGTCGACCTCCACCAAGTACATCACGCTGCCCAGTATATGCCCCGCCTCAAACACGGCGATCTGCGCCCCGTCCACCTCCACGACGTCGCCGGGGGCCACAGTCATACGTCTCGTCGGCACGCCGCCCAGCCGTATCGACATGGCGGTAAACGTCTCCCGAGTCGCCACTACCCTATGCCGCAGCACATAACGGGACATGTGGTCGCTGTGTCCGTGCGTCACAAGCACAAAGTCCACAGACCCCCTGATGGGGCCCGTGGGATCTACAACAAACCTAACCCTAGAACCCTCCACGTATATGCCCCTGTCGTAAAAAATCTTCATCGCAACCCGTCAACACACAATTTTTATACATCGCCACCAATCACCTCTCATGATGTGTTGTCCCTTTGCTGAGCTTGTGAGGAGCATGCCACAGTCTGATAGAATACGCCTTTATGCCGAATTTGCGGAGACTCTCAGCCACGTCGAGGCTGAGCCCCCCGCCGTAGCAGTAGAAGACGTAGGTCTTGTCGCGGCCCATTCTGTCGACGAGCGAAATGACGTCCTCTGGGTCGCCCCTCACCGCGCCGGGGAGATGCCACCTTCTGTAGGACTCCTCATCTCTTAAGTCTACCACCACCGCGTCTGGGGGCAACTCCCCGATTTCTAGGTCCTGCGGCGGCGTCAAAGACTTTATGTATTCGTCGAGTTCTCTCTTGCGCAGTATCTTCATGCTCTTCACCACCTACTCAACACCGTCGCGTATGGCCAGGTCTATCTCCTCCACCTCTTCTCTCGTCGCCCACTTCCTAGGCCTCCGGCTGAACACCGCGCAGTACTCGGGCAACCTCGCCGAAAGTTCGTACGTCCCTATCCTCTGCGCCAGCTTCACAATTTCGTCTTTGTCCATGCCTATCAGCGGCCTCAGCAGGGGCATTTCAAGCCCCCTCTCGACGGCGGCTAGTGCCTGTAGCGTCTGCGAGGAGACCTGCCCCAGCGACTCGCCAGTGACGAGGGCGGCCGCCTTCACCACACGCGCCGCCTCGGCGGCGGCGAGGTAGAGCCCCCTCTTAAACGCTACATTCCACAACTCTTCTCTGACGCCTCTCCTAATGGCCTTGGCGAGGGGGCCGCAGTCGGCCACGGCGACGCGGGCGTTGTAGCCGTAGGACCAAGACAGAAGCGTCTTTATCACCTCCAACACGTGCCTCAAGGCAAGGGTCCCGCCGAGATTGCAGTAAAAGACGTCGACATGGGCGCCGCGGCGCATCATCATCCACGCCGCCACGGGCGAGTCGATGCCGCCTGACACCAAGGCGAGGACCTTCCCCTCGGAGCCGAGCGGGAGGCCCCCGGGGCCCTCCAACACCTCCGTGTAGAGGAAAGCCCTCCTCCCCCTTATCTCTACATAAAGCTCCACCTCAGGCCGCTCGAGGTCTACCTTCCCGCCGGCGGAGACGAGCGCCGCGCCTATCTTGGCGGCGGCGTCTAGAGACGTGAAGTTGTGGCTACCCCATCTATGGACCCTTACTGCGAACCTTCGGCCCCGCACCACGTCGCCCCACAGCCTCGCCGCGGCGTCGGCCACCTCGTCTAAATTACTAAATCTAACCAGATAGGTGGGGCTCACAGACTTGACGCCAAACACTCTCGACAAGACCCTCTTTAGGCACTCTACATCGCCCCATGCGTAAAACCGGCCGGGCTCCCAGGCAATTTGGCGCCGCCGCACTCCTCAGCCGCCTCCTTCATGGCGCTTAGCAGTAGCCGTTCCATCTCCTTCCTAGTCCAGCCCCTCTTTACGCTAAGCTCGCCAACTCGCACCAAGACGACTCTATCCACATAAACCCCCATACAGACTCTTAAAAAACCTACGAGCTTGCCAAAGGCTAGGCTCGCGCCAAAAATACCACACTTTAGCTATGTGGCCAACACCTCCTTCATGTTCGACGTTTTAAAGACAGCAACGGAACAAGTTGACGATTTTTACAGAAAGTCTATCTCTTGTACTTAGGCGCCACATGGGGGGCGTAAGAGCGAAAATTGCTAGACAGGCGGACAGAATAGACAAGACAAATCAAGAATAGACAGACCGCAAAGGCTTTACAGGATTGATGAACAAATAAGAGACGGCTTGACGAAAATAGTGCGTTGCAAGAGGAGGGAGTTGCCTATTTAAGCAATGAGAAGCTGTGGCTGAGGCTACGGGACTAGAGGTAGCCGTAATCCTTAAACAGACGGTCCATGGCGAAGTAATCTCTAAAAGTGCGGTACGCGTTGTATGCCACCTCCCAGTAACGGCCGCTGTGGTAGGCGTCTAGCGCCTCTTCGACCTTTTTCCTAAATTCGTCGTACTCCCGTCGGTCGATGTCGGGCGAGTCGAGGGGGAGGAGTCTATCTCTGTCCTCGCCGAAGAGCCAGCCGTTGTAGCCGTCCTTAACCACCTCAGTCACGGCTCCGTCGCGCGACGCCACAGACGGCACCCCGTTGACGCCAGCCTTCATAAACGACGTGCCCGACGCCTCCCATCCGCTAAACGGAGTGAAGAGCCAGACGTCGGAAGCCCATATGATCCTCCTCGCCGTCTCCACGTCTAGGTCGGGGAAGTAGTACACGTTCTCCATGGACTCAGCCGCCTCTCTGAACTTCTTCATCATCTCCACGCCGTAGTGGTCGTTGGGATGAGCACGGCCGCCGAGTATAAACACGGCATCTCTATTCACGTCCTCCATAAGCTGGAGCACGAAGTGGGGCCTCTTGTAGTGGGTAAGCCGCCTAGCCCAGGAAATCACCACCTTCCCCTGCGCCTTGACGCCCAAGGCCCTAAGCGCCTCCTCCTTCGCGGCTTCCCGCGCCCTCCTCAGCTCCTCCGGGCTCCCAACCCCGGAGACCCCTGGATGCTCCCACCGGGGGACCTCCACCGCGTTGGTCACCGGCCTTATCTTGTGGCAGTGGTGGGGGAAGGTGTTACACGTGAGCTTAACCATCTTTTTAGACACCACCACGCCCTCGGCCGCCATGGCGAGCCCCAGCTCCGTCAACACAACCGGCTCCATCGCCATCTCGAAGCCGAACTCGTCTCTGAAAAACCTCCGGTGGAAGGCGGGGTGGCCCCACGGCGCAGGCGTGTGGATGGTAAGCCTGGCCCCGGGATGCCTCTTGAAAAACAGCGCCAAGACCGTGTAGGCTTCCTGCAGGTCTAGATACTTCACCCTCTCCCACCCCACGAACCGCTCCACGTACTCCACAGCCGCCCTCGCCAAGATCACGTATTTGTAGAAGCGGTCAGCCTCGGTATCCTCCTGGTAAAGCCTCCTAGTCGCCTTCACGGCCCAGTCCGGCGCCTCCACTTTCACAAACACCGCAGTCGCCGTGTTGAGCCTATATACGTAGTAAGAGACGGACACCTTATCGCCCCTCACCGTAAACTCGGCGCCGCCAACTTTCGCAAGTTTCTCAAGTGGGTTGGGCTCAGCCGCCGGGATGAGATCTCCGTTTTCCTCCCTATACTTCACATAGCCCTCGGGGTAAAACAGAGTGATGACGGTGTAAGACACGCCGAGTCTCGCCGCGGCGTAGAACTTGTCGGCCTCCAACACGCCGAGGCCCCCAGCGAAGTTCTTCAGAAAGTCGACGCCGAGCTCAGGCGTAATTGAGATAATCATGGAGGCGGAGAGGAGACCTCTATTAAAAAGTTAGTCGCGACTAAAGTCGGCGGCCTGCCCGAAATCGTCGGGAGATACGGCATCTTAGTAGAGCCGGAGGACGTGGAAGGGCTAGGTTCACTAGCCCTCCTCCAGACCTCTGTCGGTGTCGTGCTTGCGGCTTGTCTCTTCTAGCCACCTCTCTATGTCGTCTGCAAGCTCGGCATAACGTCTGAAACCCTCCAGATGCCCCTCGTAGCACTCTATCATTATCTTGCCGTTCTTCATGCGGTTTATCCTCGGCTTCCTCCCGGTAAGGGCCTCTACCACGGCGGCGAATCTCTCGGCGTCTGTCTCCCTGACATCCGGCGCATCGCCCCTGGCGTAGGCGCGTCCCACGGCCTCGTTGTCTCTACTACGTCTGCCGAAGGTAATCGTGTAGTCGCTCTTTACGCCGTCTACCTCCGCCGTAATCCTAATCCTTAGCAACTTTCTGCCGTCTCTGTCCTCCTCAACGGCTTCTCCGTCTATGACCTTCACCACGTGCCTTCTGCCGTCCACTTCGACCTCCTTCTTTAAGCCCTTTAACGTCAAGGAGTCTCTCGACATCCCCTCCTCTATGATCTTTTTGGCTTTTTCGTGGACCTCTTTACCAGCCTCCTCCGCCCTTTTGAGTATGTGCTCCACGAACCTCGCCGCCAGCTCCCGTTGTTCTCCCTCGCCGTAGACGGAGAGCCAGGCGGCGTGCGCCAAGCCCTCCCTACGGATATAAACATAGCCGTCGCGGCCCTCCTCCGGCATCTTCACCGTGAAGTGCTTCCCCTCCTCAAGGCCCATGTTCTCAAGCCGTTGTGCCTCCCGCTCTATGTTTTTGCGACTGGTGGAGCGATATCTGACATCAAGCGCGCCGCTACGCACAAGCCTCACGAGGTACTTCGGCCAGCCCTCCATCAACACGCGGCCCTCCTCCAGCTTCTCAAGCCAGCGCTCAGTCTTCTTCTCATCCACCCAGCCGTTCTCCACAGCTCTCCTAACGATCTCGGCCAGGGCTTTTCTGAGTCTCTCATGTCCAGCCGCAAGCCTGTCGGTGGTGGTTACGACGTACCATACGTTTCTATTGCCCACCTTCGTCACCTCCGCGCTAACGCCCGCAAGCCTCAGAAGGCGAGCCGCAAGCTCAACACGGCTCCGGTCCGTCGAGGCGAATTGGAGCTCGACCGCATCGCCGCGCAGATATACGTTGTACTTCACGGCGACGCCGCCCTCCGATATGGTCAAGTCGGCGGCGACGCGGCCGCTTGGAGTTCTCCTCAGCCCCTCCCAGCTGACGCTAAGCCCCTCAGCTCCGAGCCTCACGGCTTCAGCCAGCTTGTAGTTAATTACCTTTTCATCTCCCTCAAGCAGAGGAGGACCGAAGAGGAAGTATAGACCAGCCAGCTTGACCGCGTCGCCGCCGGATGCGACTACGTCGAACTTCCTACCGGCGCCTCTCACCTCAGCCTCTATGCCGTGTGCCGCGAGGGCGGCCGCCCAGAGCAAGGCGACTTCACGCATGCCGCTGGTTAAGCCTACCACCCCCATCGCCGCGGACACGTATCCATCTCCGCCTATTGCGCCGGAGGTAACAGCGCCGAAGTACCTCAGCGTTGTTTCATTTACGCCCAGCCTTTCAGCCTGTATCAGCAGAAGGGCCGGCGCGACGACCTCTCTAGCCACCTTGTCGTCGTTCAGCCTATCCCTCAGCGCCTCTAGCTCGCCCCGGACCTCCTCGCCCAGCCGCCTCGCGGCGGCATCCACCACGCTACCCCAGTTCTCCACAACCCACCGCCTCAGCCCATCCCAGCTCTCCGCCTCAATGCCCAGCATCTTAAGCCACCCGCCTTCCGCGCTTCTTCTGATCGCCTCGTCGAGACTGTCAAGGGGGGCTTCAACCACAACCTGCAACTTCGGCCCCTCCAGAGTCAAGTTCATGCGGAACACTGTGACGTAGGACCAGCCGAACAAGGCCTTAGTCTCCGCCAACTGCCACCGGTGGGAGGTGCCCATCTGCAACAGCCCTCCACTTATCGCCACATCGGAGTTAACCCAGCCAACCATGTAGAGGAGGCGGTCCTCCACAGGCAGACGTCCCCCAACCTCCTCTGCCGCCTTCATCGCCGCCTCAAGCTCTTGCTTGAAGAACTCACGCCATCTCGCGTCGAACTCTAAGGCGTAAACTATGCTCGCCCCCTCCTCTCTCACCTTTGCAATCCTCAGCTTTATGCCCAGCTCCTTGAGCTTGTCGCCCTCCTCAAGCCTAAAGAGCCTAAACACGTAGGACGACTCGGCCTCATTCTCAAGCATCAGCGCCAGCTTGCCGCCCTTCGTGAGCTCCTCGACAAAGCGTCTGTGGTAGTCGGCGCCGGGCTTTAGGAAGAGGCGGCGGAAGGCCTCTGCCAACATCTCCTCCACCGTTACGGGTCTCTCCACCCCCGCCCTCTCGGCCTTTTCGTACGCCGTAATCGGCGCGTAGTAGAGAAGCCAAGCAGACCCGCCCACTTCAAGCCAATGCCAAGCCGCAATGCCATAGACACCCCTCCTGCCCAGCGCGTATTCCCTATAGGCGATTAGAGCGGCGTATGCCTTAGTGCCGAAGCTCACGCCGCTGAACCTGGAGAGCTCCGGCTGTTTCGCCTCCGCCAGCCTCCTGGCCATGCTCTCATTCACGTCGAGAAGGTCTCTCAGACCATACTTTACCGCGTATTCGTTCAGCCGCTCCCTGAGGATCTTCAAGGCGTCTTCGAAGGCCTTGCCCTCCTCCTCGGCCAGCTGTGCTAGACGGCCGAGGTCCGCCGCAACTCTCTTAAACGGCTCCTCCCCCACCTCCACCCTCTGCACCGTCTCTACGTATTTTCTCAACGCAGATCTGTAAACGCCAAACACCTCCTCCAGTGCGAGAGTTGCGTAGAATAGGGCGCGTTTGTACTTCTCATCTTCGAGATACTTGGAATACAGCGTAACACCCCCGCCCCACATAAGTTTCCTCTCCTCAGACGGCCTTGGCATTATCAACACCCTCAGCGACTCCCAGGGCTCAGCCAGCTTCACTCTCCCGGCGTTGGCCGCCTTGGCGACCCCCTTGAACTTCTCGTAGGGGTCGGAGGCCTCCTTAAGCATTTTGAACCCCTCCTCCCGTGGATGCTCCTTGACGCCGGCGGCTACAAACGGCGTCAGAGACGCCGCATACGCCAGCTTCTCCAGCTCAATCAAACCCCACAGATTCAACACGGCGGACAGCGCAACCACCCCAGCCGCCACAGCCGCCATCAAGAAGAGATATGCTTTGTGCTCATCCACCCAAGCCAGCACCCGCGTCACCGCCTCCACAAACAGCTCAACAAGGCGCTGAACCGTCACCTTAACTTTCTCGAACGCCTCCTTCGCCGCCTCGTAAAGCGTCTTCGCCGCCTTCTGCACATACTCAACAGCCTCCCTATACTGTCCAACTTCCGCCAACGCCACGGCGGAAGCCACCGACGAAACCACAGCCTCCGAGTAGAGGCCGCTGTAAACAGAATACAACGCCGCCGCCGAGAAGCCAGCCAGCGCAGACGCCCTAAGCGCCTTCTCAACAGTGGAGACTGCCTTCAACGCGTCTCTCCTATACCGCTCCCCGGCCCTCGCCAGTACGTCGATAACCTCAAGGACGAACTGCTCAATGCGGTACTCGGCATCTGGGATACCCGCCTCCTCCGCTTTTTTAACCGCCTCTTTAACCGTGTGTTCAATCATCTTGAAGAGCAGCTCCCCATCCCGCGTCTCGTACCCCTCTAAGAAGTAGAACAGCGCGTTGTACACATGCCTAGCGGCGTCTGGCGACGCCATAAGCCGCCCGAAGGAGCTCAACACGCGCTCGGCAACTTCAGCCAGCACGTGGGCGAACTCTGGCTCCTTTGCGGCCACCTTCTCCAGCCTAGCCTTCACCTTCGCCGTCACTAGACTCTTCGCCTTGAAAGCCGCCTCTATGTCGAGAACAACGCCGAAGCGCTCCAGCAGATAATCCACAGACTCCACCCTCATCACGTCGACAACAGGCGCCCTAGGCCTCTCCTCACGTCTTAAACCACGTACAACCTCGGCCTCGGGCTTCGGGGCTTCTGGCTTAACGACCTCCGGCTTGCCAACCTCAAGCCTAACAGCTTGAGGCCCAACCTCCGGCTTCTCAACCTCTCGTCTTAAACCACGTTCCTCAGGCCTCTGAACCTCTACAGCCGGCTTAGTCTCGGGTTTAGCCGCCTCCTGTCTCTGGGCCTCCGGCTTCGGCGGAGGCGGCGGCGGGAAGAGCTCCTCGTATTTAAAGCCGGCGCCTACAAAGGCGTTGAATAGTTCTACTGCCTTTCTCGCCACCGCCGGCTTCTTCGGCGTGTGTGGCGCGGCCATCCTCTCAAACCACATGTTGACGGCGGTGACCCACGCCGCCTTAAACTCCTGCCCACCCTCCGCGTCGCCCACCAGCCTAAGCCAAAAGAGCGGAGCCAGCTCCACCGGGAGCCACCTCCCCAAAGCCAGAAGATCGCCGAACTCCTCCTTAGCCCTAAACCCCCTCCCAGCGCCGCTCTTTAGATAAGCCTCAAACTCGTCCGCAAGCCTAAACGCCAGCCACGTCAAATACAGCTCGTCATGCCGCTCCCACAGCCGGGCCTCAGACACGCCGTACCTCTGCCTAAGATACTCAAGCGCGGCTTCGGCGCGCTCCCGGTCGAATTCATACACAATCTGCCAGAGCGTTCTGTTGAGCCGAGCCTCGTAAAGCTCCCGCACTATCTTCTTCATCTCGTCGAAATTCCTCCCGCGCAGAGCCTCTCTAAACTTCGCCAAAGGCGCCTCGATGGAGAGCCTATCGATTGAATAAGCCACGATCTGGTCGCCGTCTTTAACCGATTGCCTATCCCTCAAAACAAACCACAGGTAGGCCTCAGGCACCGGCCACTCCACCGGCCTAACGTGGGCAACGCCCTCACGCGCCTCGTCTACGTATTCAGCCAAGGCCCTCTCCACAGCCGACAAGTCAAAGCCAAAGGGAGCAACCACATACGCCGTCCGCCACTCCTTAGGCACCCCCTCCTCGAAGGAGATAGGCCTCTTAATCTGCCGCACCTCCCAACCAGCCTCCCCCGCCCTCCTCGCCAGCTTCTCGTCCTCAGTCCAATATGCGACGTACGGCTCCAGCCGGCCGCGCCAGCCGCCTTTCGCATAAGCCTCCACCACCTCCTCAGGCATCGTCGAGAGGCCCAGCAGAAGCGCCCTCTCAGCCGCCTCCTTCCCAACCCTAAGACCCGTATCCCTCGCGTAATGCCTCATCCCCTCGTGCATTTCTGCCACTGCGTCTTCCAGCCTGTCTGAACGCACAAACCGCTCAGCCGCCCTAGCGCCGTACGCCCTAAACAGCTCGTCCACGGCCTTCTCAAGCTCCTTGGTGTCGGCCTCTCCTCTCTGCACCTTTCTGGCAGTCTCTACTACCTGCCTCACGTATTCGCGCATCTCAGGCCATTCGCCGTTGGCGGTGAAGACCCGCTCCAGCGCCTTCTCATACGCCTTGAGGTCCATCTCTACTCCCTTTTTCACGCCGATGCCAGCGTTCCTCAGCGTGTTGCGGACCAGCTCGTCCACGGCCTCCTCCCCCCTCTTCGCCACTAACTCCCTTACCGCCTGAGGCAGAGCGTTCCACCGCTCCTCCAGCGGCCTAGCCCAAAACCGCGCGTACTCCTCCAGCGCCCTCCTCCCCGTCTCATAAGCAACATGCGACATCCACCTCCCTATCGAGTCTAGCCCGCCCTCCCTAGCCGCCTCCCCCAGCGCAAGCGCTACCTCCGGCGTAAACTTGGCAACGGCCTCCATGGCCGATATGTATTCCCTCCTGGCGTTTACATACTCCTCATACGCCGGCCTCAGCCTCTCCTCTACAGCCTTCAGCACCGTCTTCACGTCTCCGCCCTCCGCCTCAATGCCCAGTGCCTTGAGGGCGGCCTTCAGCTCCTCCAACGCCTTGAGGGCCTCCTCCTTGTCTCTGGCCTTCAGCGCCTTCTGAAGCGCTTGATACGCCCTCCTCGCCTCCTTAGAGGCGTGCCGCGTGTCGCCTTTAACCAGCGCCAGGTAGAGAGCCGCCCTCTCCGCCGCCTCTCTCAACTTGGCATAGTAGGCCGTCAAGACGTCTCTGACAACCTTCGGCACCGCCTCCTCCAGCCGGCTCCTCGGAGGCGGCGGATGCGGCCTTACGCCTTCCGAGAAGAAGCGGCCCGCCTTCTCCAGGTCGTACACCGGCGGTATCGGCTCCGCCTTAGCCCTCAGTATCTTCTCAAGCTTGTTGTACACCCTTTCAGCGTCTGCTATTCTGACCGCAATCTCGCCCAGCTCCTTCGGGAGCTTTAGCTCGTCGGCCCAGCTGATCACGCGCCTGACGTCCACCGCGCGTATCATCCTCTCAGCCACAGCCTCCGGGTCTCCGGCGAAGGCACGCGCCGTCAACCCGAAGTACTTCATCCCCACCTCCCGGATATCGCCATGACCCCCGACGAAGTCTCTCACCTCCGCAAAATACGCCTTATAGCGGGCCCGGGCGTCGGCCAAATACCGCTCTGCCTTCCTCTGGGCCGCCTCTAGAACCTCCCTAGCTTTCGCCTCCAGCGCCAGTCTCCTATCCACGTCCCTCTCCCGCTCAGCCTCCCGCAGAAGCGCCTCAGCCCTCCTCTCGGCGCCTCTGAGAAAAGCCTTTATCAAACGGACCTCCTCATACGCCGCCTTTGCGCGTAGAACAGAGGCCAACAGCTTCAGCTCATGCGCCTCAGCCTCAAGCCGCTTAGCGGCTTCGCCGGATGAGGCCTTAGCCTCAGAAAGCATCTCTGCGGCTTTAACCATCATGAGGGACGCCGCATTGTCGAGGAGCTGAATCTTAGCGCCCCTAACAGTCATCTCAGAAAGCTCTCTAAACGGCCTCCCCTCACCCCTATAATACGCCTTGAGGCCGCGCATCACCGCCTCCTGGCTGAAGTCCCCCAGCCAACGCATCATCTTACCGCCGTAGCTGAAGCCGCCCATGATGCTCACAGGCGCCCCGGCCTTCACCGCGCTGGTCCTGGCGTGCTCATAGGCCGCGTTCAGATACGGGCCGTACTCGACGAAGAGGTCATACCACCTGGCATACGTTGGCTGGAGGACGTCGGAACCCAGCCTGTCAATGATGTAGCTGTACATCGGCGCCTTAACCAAAGACCTAACCCACTCCTGGTCGATTAGGTGCTTAACCTCGTCGTATAGCGAGTTGCGGAAAATTTCGCGGCCCTCCCTAAGTTGGTATAACGAAATCTCAGACAAAGCTCTAAACAGCCTGTCCGCCTCCTCAAGACCCAGCACCCTAGCCGCGCCCCAAGCGTGGCCGAAGTCGGCGTCGGCGCGGGGACGCCTCACGTATTCCAGAAGCTCAAGAGCGCCGTATATTCTAGCCAATTCGCGCTCTAGCTCGCCTAGGGCCCTGGAGACGTTTTTCTCCGTCGGCCTCTCAAGGGCCTTCAAGACGTTGGACAAGCCCAGCCGCTCCGCCGTCGCCTTAACCTCCTTAATCTTTTCCTCCAGCGGCTCAAGCTTCGCCTTCTTCTCCTCAATAATCTTTAGAATCTTGTCGAGCTCTGCAACCGCTCTCTCGAAGTCTCTCACTTTCAAAGCTTTAAAGGCTTCGCCGAAGACAGCCTCGACCTCAGGCGTCTTCTTAAGCGCCTTCTCCAGCTCCTTCATCTTTTTGTCTATGTGCACAACCTTCTCCAGACTCTTCCTCGCCTCACCCAGCTCATCCACCAGCTTCTGCAACTGTCTATGTTGCTCAGCCAGCTTCGGAAGCTCCGCCTCGACGGCGGGCAAGACGGAGTAGTCCCCTGCCTTAACCCTCTCCAATAAAGGCATCAGATGCGGCGCCACCAGCTCCACCGCCGGCTTGACGTCGTCGATGAGCTTGACAAGCTTCTCCTCCACATCGCGCTTAGCCATGACAACCTCCTTAGCCTCCCTCGCTAGGGAGGCCAGAGCAGAGTAGTAGCCGTACTCGGAGATCTGCCTCACAATGGCCTCATCCCTCAGTCTCGCCATCAGCCTCTCAGCCTCCTCCACCGCCGCGGAAAGCCTCTGCGCGACCTCCTCAGGCGCCTTCCAGGCAATTGACTCAGCCGCCTTAAGCGCCGCCTCAGCTGCCCTCCGCAGGTTCTCCGCCTCAGTCTTCAGCCCGCGCTCCTCAAAAGCCTTAACCATCTTTTCTGTTTCCGACGCGAAGACGCGTCTAAACGTCTCAGCCCTCTCCCCCTCCGGAGCCTTCAGCGCCTCCGTAAGCGCTTTTATAAACACGGGGTAGACGTCTCCCGCCTCCTTCCTCACCTTCTCCACTGCCCTAAACAGCGAGGCGGCCTCGGCCAAGCCGAAGGCCTCTGCCGCCTTGGCGGCCCTCTCTGTGTCAAAGCGTTGCACGGAGGTGGGCATGTCGGCCAAGCCGCGTAGAGCCGCGGCCGCCTCCTCCACCTCCCTCACGGCGCGTTGCCTATACTCCGGCGAGCCGAGGCGCATGGCCTCCACGCCGAGGCGCTCCAGCGTCTTGGCCAGAGGCTCCAGCCTCTCGTTGATGCTCCTCTCCGCCGTCTCAATCAAGACGAGGGCGCGGCCGTAGTCTCTGTTGACAGCCGCCTCAAGCGCCGGCTTGATCACCTCGGCGTTTAAGGCCTCAGCCCGCGAGAAAAGCTCAGAGATTTTTCTGCCGTATTCAGCCGCCTCGCGGCCGAGGACGACTATCCTCTCCACTCCGCCGGCCGCCCGCGCAGTCCAATACTCCCCCTCATTCACGACGCCCTCCACACGCCCCAAAGCCTCAGCCGCCTCGGCCAGCCTCCCGGCCTTAAGCGCCGTCTTTGCCTTCTCTGCCTCGTCCTTGACGGCGGGCACAGCCTCAGCCGCCTTCCTCAAGACCTCCTCGGCAATTGCAGGCGCAGAGGCGAGGTCTCTGACCTCTTTCGCCAGCTCCTCAACCTGTCTCAGATGCATGAGCTCTCTGTATGTGTTAAGCGCCTCGGTGGTGAAGAGCGTATGCAGAAGCTCCAGCCTGCCCAACACGTCGCCAGCGCGCTCTGGCGAGAGGAGAGGCCTAAGCCTCTCCACAGCCCCCCACCCGCCTACGTAAACCTCCTCCGCGATTTTATCAGCCGCACTCCTCACGCGGCTTGCAACGTCACTCATCCCCTGTTGCTCCAACTGCTTCGCCGCCTCCTCAGCCCTCGCCTTAAAGGCCTCGGCGAGGCGGGAGATGTCTCTCGACTGGCCCACAGCCCTCAACGCCTCCTCGAAGGCCTTTCCGACGGCCGGCAGTACGACTGCGACGTCCTCCACGGCCCTCCAGCCCACGGCCTCGGAGATCTTGGCCAGCTCAGCCGCGGCGCGCCTGATCCTCTCCACAGCCTCCACGTCTCGACGCTTTGTATCTCCTCCACCAGCCTCTCCACACGCTGCACGAATACCTCGCGGAACACCTCCTCCCTGCGCTGAGGCGCCTTCAACGCCTCTGCGAGGGCGTCTTCGAAGGCCTTAACCACCTCCCTCACCTCCTCAACCTCCCGCCTAACCACTCTGTGGCCCTCCAGAAGGTCTTTAACAAAGAAGAACTCTTCTCTAAACTTCCTAAAGATTTCTGAAGTTTCTTGTAGGACTTCTTGCTTCAGCCTCTCGGCGTCGGCCGTAAGCCTCTCCACTGCGAGAGGCGTGAGGCGGAGCTCCTCCGCCCTCTCCAGCATGCGTTCTATGCGGCGGTACTCCACCGCCTTCCTCAGAGTTTCAAGCGCCCTCTCCTCGGCTTTGAAGCCGGCCAGGTACTTGGCATACTCCGTGGTAAGAACAACATCCGACTTGATCCTAAAGGCTTCACGCACCTCCAGCGGCCGCTCGTGGAGGTAGGAGAATCTGCCTACAACCGCCTCCCAAGGCCTCTCCACGTAGACGTCTACAATTATAAAGCGGCCGCCCACTATGGCCCACCTTTCGCCGTGGACGTCTCTAGGCCCCCAGGCCTTGAGCAGAGCCTCCCCCTCCTCCGGGCTTCTGCCGCCCAGCACGATGCCGCGGGCGGCGCCTGCAAACTTAAGCGTGGGTAGCTGCTCCTCGATTTTCCACTTCACCACCTCAGCCGCGATTTGCCTAGTGTCGTAGCGCGTCGGCGCCACGGCGTAGTGAGCCTCCAGGAACCTCTCGGCGCTCCTCAACACCTTTACGGCCGTCTCCAAGTCCATCAACGCCAGGTGCTTAACAACGCCCTCGACAGAGGCGTCCCGCGGTATCTGCGGCGCCTTGCCCTCAGCCAGCCTCTGAAGAGCCTCGTTAAGCGCAGATACCACCCTAGCCCTAGGCGCCTTGTCGATAACGGCGAAGTGCCTGATGGCCTCGCCGAGGCGCTCCGCAACGCTCTTCACAGCCTCTTCCAACTGTTTCCGCTCCTTTTCATCCAGCTTAGAGAGATCCTCAGTGAAGTACCTCCTCAGCGCCTCATAATGCCTCTGGAACTCTGTTGTGAAGCGGCGGAAGTCGGCTAGCCCCTTCTCAGCCTCCTCCACCATCTTCTGCCTAGCCTTTTCAAACTCCTCTTTCGCCAGCTTCATATGGTGCAACACGGAGTGTAGAGCCAAGCCCCGCCTCAGCTCCCTCACGTGGGCCTCTATGACGGCGCGGAGGTTTAGGTACAGCGCGGCGTCTTCCGGCTTAATCTTGCCCTCAGCCACCAGCCTTGCGACGACGTGTGGGTCGAGGTTGAGCAGTCCCCGCCATATAAACGGAAGGCGGTCCTGCCTCCACCAGAAGAGGTGGTATGCAGAGAGCCGCGGCTCGCCTCCACCTTCTCCTGCACCCAGGCGTCAAAACGGGGAGAGAGCTCCCTCAGCACCTCGATGATGTCTCCGGCGTTGAAGATGCGCCGGATCTTCTCAAACCGCTCCCGCCTCGCCTTCTCCTCCTCTTCAGCCCTCCGCCTCTGGTTGCGGATCCATTCGGCGTCAGCCCTCTCCTCCGCGGCCCGCCTTACGCGCTCCAAGGCGTCCTGCCTCGCCTTGGTCTTGACCTCCTCTCTAATTTGGTCAGCCGGGTCTTTGATGGCGATTTCCCTACGCCACAGGACGTACCGCCTGTAGTATTCCTTGAGGTCGGGGCTCCGTATGTGTCTAAGGCCTGGTATCCGCGTGGCGAAGAAGGAGTGGACCCTAGCCGCCACGCGGACAGTCCGCCTCATGACGGGCCTCTTCACCGCCAGCCAAATCCTCAGCAGAAGCCTACCCCGCACCGCCACCCTAAACGGAAGCCAATACGTCCAGTCTTGTATTACGCCTATGACGAAGCCGTAGATCTCCCTCATAGGCGTGGGGAAGTCGAAGAGGGCGCCGAGGAATTCAAACACAGCAACTATAGAGAGGATTGTGACGAAGAGGACGGTGAAGAGCCAGCTCAGGATGTTGCTCTGCGTCGTCTGCACATCCTCAAGGTTTTGAATATTCCAAAGCGGGATGCCGGTCTCGTTGTCGGCCGGAGGCATCTTCATGTCTGAGCTGTAGTACGGCGTGTAGGGAAGGGTGCGGTTGTTCCAGGGGATGCGCCACTGCTTCACAAAGCCGCTTAAGTTTGCAGGCGGCGGAGGAGGCGGCGTTCCGAAGACGTATTTGAACATGTCGGCCTTGGCCGTGGCGACGGCTTCGGCCACCCGCGAGTCGCCCATGGGATACGCCGCGGCCCACCACTCCCTTGCGGGGTGGAGGCGGAGCTCTGCGGTGAGGTTCACCGGGGCGCGCCAGTCGTACATGACGCAGGCGATTATGACGTTCATCCCTATGTAGCTGTTTGGACGCGTGTAGTAAAGCGGCACGGCGGCGGGCGCCTTGTTCAACAACGCGAGGTACTCCCTGACGGACGCAACAGTCGCCTTGGCCAGAGAGGAGTTGCTGGCCTCAGCCGCCTCTAGATACGGCCCAACCCTGGCGAAATACGCAAGGGAGACGTTTCTAATAACCACCAGGTTCAAGTAGTTGTCTCTCAGAAGCTTAGTCAAATTGTACTCGGCGTCTATCACGGGGAGCCACCGCGGCTGTGCCGTGTGGGCGGTGGCGGGCTGGCAGTAGTACTGATGCTCCACCCCCTCTAGGTAGTGGATGACTCTCACGCCGTCTGTATCTGTGTAGTTGGCCAGTATGTCCGGCAGGCTTCCTCCCTGCCGCGGGTATTCAACGCCTACGTTGTTCATCCACGTAAAGGCGTACAAGACGCGCAGAGGCCCGGGGACAGCTCTAAAGAAGGACAGCACCATGTACGTCCTGTTGTCGTGGGTGTAGCAACTTGCATCGCTTGGCGGCGTGCCGTCTCCACTCCACGGCCCGTATTCGCGCCAAATACTCACGTCCCACGTCCGCGTGGTGACGGGTATCCCGCCGGTGTAGTTCCGCTCCTCCTCAGGAACCCAAGGCCGGGCGTACACCGTAGTGTTGTATCGATACTGGCCGGAGCCCAGCCTCTTAGCCACGTCGGCCCTCTGCCAGACGTCTCTAGAGGCGGAGCACCACTGCGCACACGTCCCGTTGACGTATTCGCAACACCACTCGCAGGTCTCCACCCACCGGTGGAGGCTGACAGATCTGCCAAACACAGGCTGAGAGGAGTTCCGCACGGCGAAGCTGAACTCTGAACGAACCCAGTCAGTAACTGGGTTGATGACCTGCTTCTCCCCCGACCAGAGGGAGAAGTTGTAGAGGCCGACCCTAACCGTAGTGTCTAACACGGCGCAGTTGGACTTGTTGTGCAGTGCGTCGAAACACGTCTCGTTGTCTGGCGGCTTTAACCAGCCCCACACCCCGTTGTGAGCATACGTGACGCCTCTATCCACAACCCCATGTCTGTCCTTCGCCGTGTAGTTTACCGCCACCGTGAGGAGCCGCCAGTGGGCGGGGACGTCTATCTGGAGGTGGTAGCTTCTGTAGCCCAGCCACTCGTGGTATTGACAAATGGCGCGGGTGAGGTTATCCACCCGCTCCTTAAGCCTCTGCGCCTCCTCCGGCGGCGCTAGGTAGTCTATAAATTCGCGGAAGTCGCCGTGTTGGACGCATCCGCCCTCCTCCGGCTTCGGCGCTGGGAAGTCCAGCCAGGTGTTTATGGCGGCTGTGTAGAGCCAAGTCTTGTTGCCGTATGCGATGGGCGTTACGGAGCCGGCGGTGGCGGTGACCCAGTCTGTGCCGTTGAAGGCGGCCTTGTCGAAGACCTTGTACCGCTTCGCCGCCTCTAGGGCGGCGGCGATTACGTCTTTTGACGCAGTTATGTTGTGGGGGCCTAGCGTTTTGTTGAACTCGGCGGCTATTTCAGCCGGGCTCTTCAGCACAAAGGTGTTGTTGTATCCGGCTAGGAAGAGGGTGTGGGGAGCGCCTTCGACAACCACCAGAGGCACCGGGGCTATGCCCGTGGCGTTTGCGGCAGTGGCGTTTAGCCACTTCGCCGTCTCCACGCCCCACGTGGCGAAGTCCTTACCCAGCGGCGCCAGGTAGTAGCCGATATACGACGGAACGATCATGATCAGCGCGAAGAAGAGGAGGGCGCCTCCCAGCGCCCTGGTGGGGCCGAAGATGACTGCCAAAAGCGAGAGCGCCAGAAGCGGCACAGCCATCTTTGTTGCTAACTCGGCCATGAAGTCGAGGAAGTGGAATATCATGACGAAGGCGGTGACGGCGTTGTAGGCCGTTAGGGCTATCTGCAGTATCGGGTCTCCCACCTTGGAGAAGTACGCGACAAATTTGGATAGCTGTATGACGGCCGCGGGGGCGCCTCCTGCCGCAGTGCCAACTATGAGGAGCAGAGTCTCTGTATACGCCACGGCGAAGACAGCACCCGCAGAAAGCTCGTGAGCCGTCCTAAGACCCTCATAAGTCTCGTGGATTTTCTTGTAGTTCCTCTCAAGGGCTTGTTGCAGGTTCAAGGCGTCTGGGAAGGGGTAGGGGAAGAACTCCCCCTGCCTCACCTCGAAGAGAGGCGGGAGCTCTCCTCCGGGGGTGAAGAAGGCTATGGTGTACATGACCACCATGGGCACTAGGAACAGCACGAAGGCGCCTATGAGCGGGGGGAGGGTCCACTTGGGGTCTCCCCTCAAAAGCATCACGAAGGCGGCTGTGGCTATCAACGCGATTATGCCCAGATCCAGCATCTCAATCGACCAGAGGCGTGGTAGCCGCCGAGGCGGCTGCGTGTCCAACCCAGGCGTGGCGGTGTAGAAGAATCGTCGGATCTACACGCGGCCTACAAGCCATAGCCCCGTGTGTGTTGACAACGCTGAGCAACGACGCGGTTGGCTCCGCCGCCTCCAGCGCAGACGTGCGTGAACAAACACAACGCCAAGAAAATACTCTCTAAAAACTACACTAGTTATATCAAACACGGACAAGACACACCTCTCCAAAACTTCCTCAAAACACACCATAGAAATGTATTGCATGAGGCTTGGAAGTTTTTATGAAGTGTCCCGCGGTGGGGCCGCGGCGTAGATGCAGAAGCTTCTCAACGCCGCGGCTGGCCGCATATGCGGCCCGCCGCCCTGCGCTAGACGTCTCGGCGGGTTTTGCGTAATGCCGAGGACGCCTCATGAGA
>Ga0079998_114279_pt1 | contig 33223 bp, 32 predicted proteins | sample PerSpoBPS_BMetaG_FD_69201 | JGI IMG/M metagenome (GOLD analysis project Ga0079998, IMG submission 69201) | Thermal spring microbial communities from Yellowstone National Park, Wyoming, USA - Perpetual Spouter B (PS_B) MetaG (SPADES assembly)... | ecosystem: Environmental > Aquatic > Thermal... | reverse complement strand
CATGAATAAGCTGATAGGCGCGGCCGATCCCCAGATGCGCCCGACGGTAAGGAGGGAGATCCGTGATGTCCTGGCCCCGGTAGAAGATACGGCCGGCGCTGGGACGCAATGCACCTCCGATCAGGTTGAAGAGCGTGGACTTGCCGGCTCCGTTCGGCCCGATGAGGGCATGGATGGCGCCCGCCTCTACCCGCAGATTCACCCGATCCACCGCCCGCAACCCTCCGAAATCCTTTGTCAATTCCCGGGTCTCCAGAAGAATCTCCCCTGGCATCCCTCCCCTCCCTGGACCTTGGCCGGCCGCCTCCGCTTGCCGGATCCTCCCTTCGCCTTTATCCTCGAGAAGGGTTCGCCCCGGTGAGGGCGGGCAGCGCCCCGTGCCCCTCAGCTGCCCGCCCCTCACCGCCTACGGTTTGGGACAGCGCTCCTGATAGGGACCCTCCAGCATGCACGGCGGCGCTGTCTCCTCCGGCGAGAACTCCTTGATCAGCTCGAAGAACCGGAACTGGGGATCCTTGGGATCCTTCAGGCGGACCAGATACATCGGCTGCAGAGCGACATGGTCGTAGGGACGGATGATGTAAGTGCCCTTTGGGCCCTGGAAGGTCATGCCCTCAAAGACGGGGATCAGGGCCTCCGCCCGGGCATCGCCGTTGGTTTTCTTCAGTCCCTCGACGACCATGATCGCCGCGGCCATGCCGCCCGCGGTGAAGAGATCGGGCGGCGTCCCGAACTTCTCCTGGTGACGTTTCACCAGCCAGTCGTTGACCGGGTTCTTAGGCAACGTGTAGTGATAGACACTCACGCCGACCGCTCCCACCGCGGAGATATAGCCAGAGGCGATGCTCTGGTTGTCCCCCATCCCGGTGGCCACCGTCATCTTCTGGAAGATCCCCAGGTCCTGCATCTGCTGAAAGAGCGGCACAAACCCTGCGCCGGCCCAGGTCACGATGAGGACCTCCGCGTTGGCATCCAGCACCCGCTGGAGGTAAGGGGTGAAATCCGTGGTCTCCAGAGGGATGAAGATCGTCCCTGCGCCCTCAGGGGTGTCATTGATGGTGAAGCGGCCGCCCAGGCTTTTCACCACATTGTAAAAAGCACGGGCAGAGCCGTGGCCGAAAGCGTAATCCGGGGCGATCTGCACAAAGGTCTTGCCCATCTCGATCAGGGCCTTGCCCATCGTCAGGGCATCCTGCACGCTGGTCCGGCTGGTCCGGAAAGTATAGGGATTGAAGTTCTTGCCAGTGATGTCCGGGCTGGCCGCCGGCTCCGCGATCAGGATGACTTTGTGCTCCTCGGCCACCTTCTGGACGGCCAGGGTGACGCCGGAGCTGGGGGCTCCCACTAAGATCTCCACGCCCTCGGCCTCGATGAGCTCGCGGGCTTGGGCCACCCCTTTCTCCGGGTCGCTGGCATTGTCGCGGATGATCACCTGGATGGGGCGGCCCGCCACCGCCATCGTCCCGCCGGTGGCGTATTCCAGGCCCAGCATGAAGCCGTTCTCCAGCATGGGTCCATAGAGCGCCAGAGAGCCGGAGCGGTCGGTGAGCAGGCCGATCTTCAACGGCTTGCCCGGTGTTGGGGATGGGGTGGGGGCCACCGTGGGCGTGGCCGGGGCAGGCGCCGCGGTGGGCGTCGGCGAGGGCACCGCCGGCGCTGCGCAGGCCCCAGCCAGCAACAGAAGAACCATCCATCCTACCAGACGGTAACACTTCATCTCCCACCTCCTTCTGTTCAGGTTCGCTGATCATCGGCAGGACGCCGAGGATCGCCTCCCGGAGCCAGAACGACCGCTTCCCCGCGCAGCACCTCCTCGCCGTGCTGGTTGAGGCAGCGTGTCGCCAGGGTGATCACCGGCTTGTCCTCTCGGATTCGGACCACCTCCACCACCGCGGTGACCGTGTCACCGAGGTAGACCGGCCGGAGGAACTCCAAAGTCTGGCGGAGGTAGATCGTCCCCGGACCCGGCAATATCCGCCCCAGGACGGCGGAGATCAGCCCCGCCACCAGCATCCCGTGGGCGATGGGCCGGCCGAAGCGGGTGTTTCGGGCGAACTCCTCATCCAGATGCAACGGATTATCGTCCCCGGTCAGCGCAGCGAAGGCCTCTACATCCGCGCGAGTGATCGTCTTCGTCCGCGAGGCGGTGGCACCAACCCGCAGCTCAACCATGAGGACCTCCCCACCGGAGCACGGTGGCACCCCAAGAGTATCCCGTGCCGGCGCTCAGCAGCACCACCACATCGCCGTTCCGCAGGCGGCCCGCCTCTCGCGCCAGGTAAAGACCGAGCAGGGGATCCGCTGCGGAAAGATGCCCGTAATCCGAAAGGTAGATCGCCTGGGATTCCGCTAAACCCAGAGTAGAGAGCAGGGCCTCGAAGAGGGAGCGCTTGGTGTGCAGCGGGATCAGGAAATCGGGGCCGTGACATCCGCTCCGAGCGATGGCCTCCCGTACCACTCCTACGAAATGATCGAGGGTGATGGGATCCAGCATGGCCTTCATCTGGACCGGATCCGTGACATCGAAATAATGCAGGCACCGCTCCACGGTCTCATGGCTGGGCGGGAGCACGGAGCCGCCCGCCGGGACCCGCACGAACTCGGCGAAACGGCCGTCGGTGCGCAATGCGGATTCCAGCACCACGTTGAAGGGGTGATCCCGCCGGAGCAAACAGGCTGCCGCCCCGTCGCCGAAGTTGAACATAAAGCGGGCGCGGTGATTGGTGTAATCCAGGAGCATGGACTCGTTAGAGGCCGCTACCAGCAGGACGTGGCGCAGGGAGGGATCGGCCAGCATCATGCTTCGAGCCGCCTTCATGGCGAAAGGGAGCCCGGCCGAGGTCCCGCAGATCTCGAAGGCATAGGCCCGGCGGGCCCCCAGCAGCGCCTGGATGCGAGGCGCGGCCAGCCACACGTAGTAATCCTTGTGCATGCTCCCGAAGTAGATCAGGGCATCCACCTCCTCCGGTGAAATCCCAGCGTCCTGGAGGGCGCGTCGGCCGGCCTCGGCGGCCATCATGGAGACCGTCTCCCCCTTTCCCGACACATCCGCGATATGCTTCTGGTTCAAACCGAACTTGGCGCGGATGACCTCCTCGGGTATGCCAGAGGCCGCAGCCAGTTCCCTCGCGGTCATCACCCGTTCCGGAAGATAAACGCCCAGCCCGGCGATGCCGATCACGGTCATGACGCCTCCCCATAAAGAGCCTTCACTTCGGAACGCACGATTTTCCCCAGTGCATTCCGAGGAAGAGCCTCAACGAAAACCACGGACTTGGGGATCTTATAACGAGCCAGGCGCCCCTCACACCAGGCCAACAACTCCTCCGGCTCCACTTTCCAACCCGGACGCAAAACCACCACAGCCCGCCCCACCTCTCCCCATTTCGGATCCGGCACCCCAATGACGCATACCTCTTGAACAGCAGGATGCTGCGCCAGCACTGCTTCTACCTCCGCTGGATATACATTGAGACCCCCGCTCTTAAACATCTCTTTCAGACGCCCAACAATGTAGGTAAATCCCTTCTCATCACGGTAAGCCAGATCTCCTGTCCGAAACCAGCCATCCCGGAGAGCATCCATGGTCGCTTCCGGGAGGTTCCAGTATCCAGAAAAGATGTTGGGACCACGCAACCAGAGCTCCCCGACTTCGCCCGGCTTCGCTTCATGACCTTCAGGGGTTACGATGCGAGCTTCGGTGAAGAAGGCTGGCTTGCCGATGAAGCCCAGGGACCGGGTTCCATGTTCGAATTCCTCCGGCTCCAGCATGAACGCTGTCGGTGACGTCTCGGTCAGCCCATAGCCACCCCCGAAAGGCAAACCCCGCTTTCGAAAGGCCTCCACAACCTCTAGCGGACAGCGATCACCGCCGTTGTAGAAAGCACGCACACTGGACAAATCCGTTCGATCGAAGAGGGGCGAACTGAGTAGCATCTGAAAGATTGTGGGCACGCCCATCACGATGGTCACCCTTTCCTGCTCGATCAACCGAAGGGCCTCATCAGGATCAAAACGCCAAGGCATCACCACACGTCCGCCCACCAGCAAGGTGGGTAAAGTGAAGAGGCCGATACCTCCAACATGAACTAAAGGGAGAAGGGTGAGGGTTGTGTCCTCCGCTGTGATACGGAGGGCGATGATATCGTTCATCGCGTTCCAGAATTGGTTAGCATGTGTCAACACCGCCCCTTTGGGACGCCCCGTGGTTCCGGAGGTGTAGACGATCAGAAGGGGAAGATCCCAGGAGAGAGGATTCCCAGGCTCATGCTCTGGGTGGCCTGCGACCCAGGAAACATAAGGCAGAGCTCCTTCTACCGGCTCTTCAGCAAGCACGACAACTTCTTCCAGAGAGCCCTGAGCACGAAGCGGCTCAATCATTGAAGCCTGTTCGAGCCCCACAAACAGAATGCGCACTCCTGCATCCTGGATCTGATAGAGAAGCTCTGGGACAGCCAAACGGTAGTTCAGCGGAACCAAGATCAGCCCGATCTTGGCGGCACCGAAAAGCAAGAACAGGAAACGGGGATCGTTCATGGAGAGTATTCCTATTCGATCCCCTTCCCGCAGACCCATGGCTCGCAACGCATGCGCTGCGCGATTCGCCTCACGATTCAGCGCTCCATAGGTATAACGGCTGGTTGGCGTAACCAATGCCTCCCGATTGGGATGAAGATGGGCATGCTTATAAATCCAGTAGCCAACGCCATACATAATGGCTTCACCTCCTCAACCAAGCGTGGAGGATCTCCTGGAAGACCTCCGGGCGCTCCAGATAAGGGGTGTGGCCAGCCTCGGGGATCTCTTCCTCCTGATATCGGCCTCCGGCCGCCTCATACCGCTCCAGCACCCGGCGGGTCTGGGCGACCATCGGCTGAGGGGGATAGATTGCCTCTCCGGGCCAGCCGGGGACGAGGCCGATGGATCCAAGGTAGCCGAAATCAAACAGGGAATGATCCGAGACGATGACATCCTCCGCCCCCCGGATCCAGAGGATAGGCGGCTTGGGGTCGATCGCCGCCAGGGCGCTCAGGTTGCAATACTTCGGGCTCATGGCGTTGTTCACCCCGCGGGTTCCGGGAGCGATTCCCGGCCAGTTAGCGGAGATCTGGAAATCGCCGGGATAGTTCTCCTCGCCCACAGCGGTGCGCACCATCGATTCCACCAGGATGTCCTCCCGGGGATGGAGGAAGGGCGCTTTCCCATAGAAGGCGCGGAGCACGCGACGTGGGGAGAAATCGCTCTCCTCGCTTCGATCCCCTGCCGCCAGCCGGCGCACGAACTCCGGGTTCGCCGTCCCACCCCCCGAGCCCGCATAGTCCGGCCAGCACGGCGTGCCCTCTGGATCCTTCGTGCCGCCGAACCCATAGGGCGAGAGCGGGTCAACCAGCGTGAGGGAGAAGATCCGCTCGGCGTGATCGATGGCGTATTGCATGGCGATTCCCCCACCCATCGAGTGGCCGACCAGATGGAAACGCGCCAGGCCCATGGTCTCTACCAGCGCATGCACGTCGTCGCTGAAATCCCGAAGCCCGCGCGTGGCGTCCACCGGCCGCCGCTCCGATTCCCCATAGCCCCGCAGGTCGGGGGCGATGGCCCGGAAGTCGGGCGGCAGGGCGAGCATCGTTTCCTCCCAGAAGGTCGCGGAGGAGACATTGCCGTGGAGGAAGACCACTGGCTCGCCATCCGGCGGACCAGCGAAGAGAACGTGGAAGGTCAAGCGCGGGGTATGGATCTGCTCACAACGGATCCCTTCCAGATGGGGCATTCGCATCGCTCCCTCCCTGAGTCGGAATAAAACTCCCCCTCTCTCCCTTCAACGAGCCGTCCAGCCCAGATCGATGGTCCAGGCCGCGCCGGTGACCGCCGAGGCCTCCTCGGAGCACAGATAGGCGACCAGGGCGGCCACCTCCTCAGGCTCGATCAGGCGACGGATGGCCGCCGGCTCCAGCATGATCTTCTCCACCACCTCTTCGGGGGGAAGCCCTCGCATCCGTGCCTGATCCTGAATCTGGTTCTCCACCAAGGGGGTGCGCACGTAGGCGGGGCAGATCGCGTTCGCCGTGATGCCGTAAGGTCCTCCCTCCAGGGCCGCCACACGAGTGAGGCCGATCAGGCCGTGTTTGGCGGCCACATAGGCGCTCTTGAAGGGCGAGGCCACCAAGCCGTGGATCGAGGCGATGTTCACGATCCGCCCCCAGCGCTGAGCTTTCATAGCCGGCCAGGCATATTTGATGAGCAGGAAGGGGGCGGTCAGCATCACGGCCAGCATGGCCTCCCAAATCTCCTCTGGGAACGCCTCGATGGGGTCGATGTGCTGGAAGCCCGCGTTGTTGATCAGGATGTGCAGGGCTCCGAAGCGCTCCAGGGTCTCCGCGATGAGGCGGCGGCAATCCTCGCGGCGGCGCAAGTCGACGCAGAGGAAAAGACCCCCGATGGAGCGGGCCACCGCCTGCCCGCGCTCCGCCTGGATGTCGGCGACCACCACCTGATCCCCACCCCGGGCCAGCCGCTCGGCGATGGCCCGCCCGATCCCGCTCGCCGCCCCGGTCACCACGGCCACCCGCCCCATCGGCCCCTCCTTAAAATTGACCTGCCGGCTATCCTCCATATCGTTGCCGGAGGGCATTCTTGTCGATCTTCCCCGCACCGGTTTTCGGCAGCTCCTCCACAAAGACCACGGATTTCGGGATCTTATAGCCTGCCAGCTGGGAGCGCAGATAGGCCAAGAGCGCTTCCTCTGTCAGGGCGCTTCCCGGCCGGCGCACCACGATGGCCCGTCCCACCTCTCCCCACTCCGGGTCCGGCACCCCGATGAGAGCGGCCTCGATCACCTCGGGGTGGCCCAGCATGACGCTCTCCACCTCCGCCGGGTAGATGTTCTCCCCTCCCGAGATGATCACATCCTTGATCCGGCCGACGATGTAGAAATCTCCTTCCTCATCCGCCATGGCCAGATCCCCCGTCCGCAACCAGCCCCCCACGATGGTCCGCGCGGTCTCCTCCGGCCGGTTCCAGTAGCCCGGGATTACATGGGGGCCCCGGATCCACAGCTCCCCCACCTCACCCGGTCCGACTTCCCGGCCGTCCCGAACCACCCGGACCTCGACGTGGAAGAGCGGGCTTCCAACGGAGCCCGGCTTGTGACGGACCTTCTCGTCCGGCAACCAGAAGTTGTTCGGTCCGGCCTCGGTCAGGCCGTATCCGGTCTTGAAGGGCACCCCTTTCTCGAAAAAGCGCTCGAAAACCGGCATCGGACACGGGGCACCGCCGCTGATCACAATACGGCAGCGGGAGAAATCCGCCCGTTCCCAACGGGGATGCTGCTGCAGGCGGATGAACATGGTGGGCACGCCGAAGAAAAGGGTGACCCGCTCCCGCTCCAGCAGATCGAACACCTGGTCCGGATCGAAGGCTGCGCAGAGGATGGAGGCACCACCGATATGAACCAGAGGGGTGGTGAAGACATTAAGGCCGCCGGTGTGGAAAAGGGGGGCGTTCAGGATAGCCACGTCGTCGGGCCGAAGTCCCCAGCTCATCACCGTGTTGACAGCGTTCCAGGTGATCGTGCCGTAAGTGAGGATCGCCGCCTTCGGCAGCCCGGTGGTCCCACCGGTGTAGCACAGCACCCATGGATCCTCCAGATCCAGCGGAACCGGATCCGGCGGCCGGTCCGAGGCCTGCTTGAGCAGCTCCCCCCACACGCGATGCCCGCCTCGGACGGGCTCGTCCAGGGCGATCATCACCGAGGCTGCATCCTCCAGCGTGGCTGCTTTCTCGGAAAGATCCCCGCTGTAGATCAGGGCGCGAGGAGGAATGTCCTGCAAGAGAGCCTGCAGCTCCGGGACAGCCAGCCTCGTGTTAAGGGCCTGCAGGATCACGCCGGTCTTGTTGCATGCGAAGAGCAGATCGAGATATTCCAGCCGATTCGTGGAAAGGACCGCGAGGATGTCTCCTTTGCGCAGCCCCAGGGCGCCCAGGGCATTCGCTGCCCGGTTGACCCGCCGGTTCCACTCCGCATACGAGATCCACCTTCCGGTGGATGCCTCCATCAACGCCATCCGGCTGGGAGAGAGCCGTGCCCGTTTCGCCAGCCAATCAACCGCCGGGATCATCCTGAAGGCTCCTCTCCTTTTAGGAAGGCGATGGCCACGCGGTTGAACTCCTCCGCCCGCTCAATGAAGAAGAGATGACCCGCCTCCGGAAAGAGGACCAGACGGCTGCCCGGGATGCGCGCGTGCAACCGTCGGGCGTTCTCCACCGGGACCACACGATCTTCCATCCCATGGGCGATGAGGACGGGGGCTTGGATCTCGTGGATGCGGCTTTCCACATGAAAGGCGAGGGCGGCGGCCAGCTGGCGCTGATAGGCATAAAGCGGCTGAGGATGAGCAACCCGCCAGGCCACATATTCCTCCAAGACCTCAGGATGCTCACGGAGGAATCGTTCTGTCACAGAGACCGCCCACAAGCGCCGCAAGTCTGTCGCCGGATCGCCGGTCCGTTGGGTGAAGACGGCGAGGCTCTCAGGCGGCATGGGGACCACGTTCGGGCCGCCGAAGGAGGTGCAACAGAGGATCAGCCGGCCGAGCCGATGCGGATGACGCAGGGCGAACATCTGGGCGATAAAGCCGCCCATGGAAGCGCCGACGACATGGGCCCTCTCGATCCCCAGGGCCTCCAGCAACCCCGCCACATCATCCGCCATCTCCTCAATGGTGTAAGGGAGGTCGGGTTTGTCCGACTGGCCCGCGCCCCGCGGGTCAAGGGCGATGGCCCGGAAGTGCTGGGCGAAAGCGGGCAACTGGTGATGCCAGAGATGATGGTCGCCGCCCAGGCCGGGGATGAAGACCACTGCTTCCCCACGGCCCTGCTCCACATAGAACAGCTGGAGGTCATTCACCCTCACGTGAGGCATCCGCTGCTCCTTTCGGAGGAAGGGCAATGCCATGGCGGATGAAGTCCATCGCGGCCTCGATCACCTCCTCAGGGGGCTCCCGGTTCTCCCACAGCACCCAGCGCATCCCCAGCAGATGTGCGATCCCCATCAGGCAATACGCCAGCGTCTCCGGATCCATCCGGCGGATCTGACCGGCCTCCATGGCTCGGGCCAGACCCCGGGCATATCCCTCCGCCAGGCGCCGGTAGTATTCCCGATACACCTCCTCATCCACGAACTGGCTCTCCAGGACGATGCGGTAGAGAAAGCGGTGCTGGAGGACAAAGCGGAAAAAGGCCCGATAACCCTCGCGCTCGATCTCCAGACGATCCTGGAGGCCCGCCACGGCCATCGCGATGAACTTGCGGAGCTCATGGCTCATATGGCGGACCAGAGCGCGGAAGATCTCCTCTTTGGAATCGAAATAGAGGTAAAAGGTGCCTTGGGCCACCCCGGCGCGCCGGACGATCTCAGCGATCGAGGCTCGGCGGAACCCCAGCTCCCCGAAGACTTCCTCCGCCGCCTCCAGCAACCGGCGGCGGGTCTGCTCTCCCCGAACCGTCACCGGCGCTCGCGCCATCCCCTCCTCTGGAATATGACAGGTGAATCACATATCATATTATTGGAGACAGCGGATTTTGTCAAGCCCTGGGGTCCCTGCTTCCGGAGGCCTTAGGGAAAGCAAGGGGGCACGCTGTGGATCTGCTCGCGCAAGGAAAGCCCATTATTATCATTAGAAGAAGGGGCCATCCCCCTTCGCCGAAATCCCGGAGCAGCCGAATCGGTCCGACATGGACCTGAAGGTCTGAACTGGGAGGAGAAACGCGATGCGCTTAGGGGAGACCATCGAGCCCGGAGAGCCGGTGCGGGTGGCGGCCCGGGAGCTGCTCCGGCTGGCGATCGCATGGCTCGGCGCGGAGCGCGGCTGGATCGCTGCTCATCCCGGCTGGCTGGGAGCGGCGGAAACGCTCCTGGCGGGAGCGAGGGAGCCTGAGGCGGCCGGGGCCTGTTTCGTCCGCCGGTTCCCGCTCAAGGAGGAGGGTGTGGAGATCGGCGAGCTGGGGCTGATCTGGACCCGGGAGCCGAACCCGGAACCCGATGCTTCTGCCATGCCCGCCCTCCTTCGAACGGCGGCGGCCCTCCTTCAGCTGGCGCGGGAGCAGCAGGCCTCCCGTCGCCTGCTCCACGTCCAGGAGCAGGAGCTCTGCCGCATCGTCCTGGACATCCACGACGGCCCGGTCCAGGATATCTTCGCCGCTCTCTCCCAGATCCAGCTGCTGCTGCGCGCCGGACCACGGGGTCGGGCGACGCGCCGTCGCCTGGAGCAGGCGGCCCAGCTTCTGGAGCGCTCCCTCACCGAGATCCGCACCTTCATCGGGGCCTTCCGCCCCCCGGAGTTCGAACACCGCCCGCTGCTGGCGATGGTCCACGGCCTGATCCTCCAGCACGAAGTCCTCACCGGCCACGAGGTCCATCTGGAGGTGGAAGGGAATCTCCCCGCGCCCCCGCTCCCGGTCAAGATCGCCCTCTACCGGCTGCTCCAGGAGGCGTTGAACAACGCGGCCCGCTACGCCGGTGTCTCCCGCTACACCGTCCGCTTGCGCGGCGAGCCCCACGGGCTCTGGCTGGAGGTGCGCGATGAAGGCCAGGGGTTCGATCCGGGTCGCTATTTGGAGAACCCCTCCCCCGAGGCCATGCGCCACTTCGGGCTGCGGGGCATGCGGGATCGGGCGGAGCTGCTGGGCGGACGGTTCGAGATCGAGAGCGCCCCGGGCCGCGGAACCTCCATCCGGGTGTGGCTGCCATGCTGAAAGGGAAGAGCGGGCTTCCCCGTCGGATCCGGGTCGTGCTGGCCGACGATCACCCCCTCGTCCTGGAGGGCTTGCGCGCCATGCTCCGGGCCGAGGAGGACATGGAAGTCGTTGCGGCGGTGACCGATGGGGCGGAGCTGATCCCCATCGTGGAGCGCCATCGCCCGGATGTGGTGGTGCTGGATCTCCAGATGCCCGGCCTCTCGGGATGGGATTGTCTGGAGGCCATCCGCCGGGCCAGCCCCGGAACCCGGGTGCTCATTCTCACCGCCTTCGGGGACGGGGAGTTCATCCAGATGGCCATCGAGCGCGAGGCCGATGGCTTCGTGTTGAAGACGGAGCCGCCCCAGCAGACCCTCACAGCCATCCGGCAGGTCGCCCAGGGCCATCTGGTCTTCCCCCAGGCCGCGCGCCGCTGGCTCAGCCGGCGGATCCCGGAAGGGCTGGGGGCCCTCACCGCACGCGAGCGCGAGATCCTGGCTCTGGTAGCGGAGGGTCTGAGCAACGCTCAGATCGCCCGACGCCTCGGCGTCCGGGTGGCCACAGTGAAGTTCCACCTGCAGAACATCTTCCAGAAGCTGGGCGTGCGCAATCGGACGGAGGCCGCCCGCTTCTACCTCACCGCCCGCTCCGGCCGGATTCCTCCAGAGCAATCCTCCTAAACGTCTCCGGCTTTCCGACCCACCCCCACCCTTCCCAAGACGGGCCCGATCCTCACCTTTCGGCGGGGGAGGCCTCTCTCCTTAGGTCGGCCGGGGCCGCCCTCCTGCCGGCGCGGCTCGACCCCTCGAAAGACCGTTGTGAGGACCGACCCGGGCGGATACGATGAGGACAACCGCCGCAAAGGGCGGCGGCATCCCACCCGGAGGAAGCCCGGATGCACACCGCGCGGGAGAGGATCGAGATCCGTGGACCTGTGGAAGAGCCCTTCACGGAGATCCTGACCCCGGAGGCGGTCGCCTTCGTCGCCGAGCTGGCCCGAGCCTTCGAGGAAGAGCGGCAGCGTCTGCTGGCCCGACGCCGGGAGCGTTACGCCCATCTGGCAGCCGGGGAACGCCCCGACTTTCCCCCGGAGACGCAGGCGATCCGCACGGCGGACTGGCGAGTGGCCCCGCCTCCGAAGGATCTGCGCTGCCGATGGGTGGAGATCACCGGGCCGACGGATCGCAAGATGGTGATCAACGCCCTCAACTCCGGGGCCCAGGTCTTCATGGCGGATTTCGAGGACGCCAACGCCCCAACCTGGACGAACATGCTTTATGGGCAATGGAACCTTCGGGAGGCGGTGCGGCGGACCATCCGTTACGTCGCGCCCGACGGACGGGAATACCGCCTGGCGGAGGAGACGGCCACGCTGATGGTGCGCCCGCGTGGGCTGCATTTGAGCGAACCCCGCATGCTCGTGGACGGCCGGCCGGTCGCCGGGGCGCTGTTCGACCTCGGGCTGTTCCTCTTCCACAACGCCCGGGAGCTTCTGAACCGGGGAAGCGGCCCCTACCTCTATCTGCCCAAGATGGAGGGCTACCACGAGGCCCGTTTCTGGAACCAGGTCTGCGAGGCCGCGGAGGACCGGTTGGATCTGCCCCGTGGGGCCATCCGCGTCTCCGTCCTCATCGAACATATCCTGGCGGCCTTCGAGATGGAGGAGATCCTGTATGAGCTGCGGGAGCGGATCACGGCGCTGAACCTGGGCCGGTGGGACTACATCTTCAGCATGATCAAGGTCTTCGCCCACGATCCGGCGATGGTCCTCCCCGATCGCAACCGGCTCACCGTGCCCGCCACCCCCTTCCTCCGGGCCGTCGCCCAACGGCTGGTGCAGGTCGCCCATCGGCGGGGCGCCTATGCCATCGGCGGGATGTCCGCTTACATCCCCCGCCGGGACCCCGCTGCCAACGAGCGGGCTTTCGCGGAGGTGCGGGCAGATAAAACCTGGGAGGTCGGGATGGGCTTCGACGGCGCCTGGGTCGCCCATCCGGGCCTCGTCCCGGTGGTCCGGGAGATCTTCCAGGAGGCCCTGCAGGGGCCGGACCAGCTCCATCGCCTCCCGGAGGGCGAGGTGACGCCGGAGATGTTGCTGCAGGTCCCAGAGGGTCCGATCACGGAAGAAGGGCTACGGAACAACATCTCCGTCGCGCTGCAATACCTGGGGGCCTGGCTGGCCGGGCGCGGCGCTGTGGCCATCTTCAACCGAATGGAGGACACCGCTACCGCTGAGATCGCCCGGTCCCAAATCTGGCAGTGGCGCCGCCACGGCGCCCGCCTGGACGACGGACGCCCGGTGGATGGAACCCTTTACCGCACCCTCCGGGATCAGGAAATCGCGGCCCTGGAGGAGGCAAGCCGTGAGGAAGGCCTCCGCCTCCGGGAAGCTCAGGCGCTGCTGGACCTCCTGGTGGAAGCGGAGCGCTTCATCCCTTTCCTCACCGAACCGGGGATGGCTTATCTCGAGGAACCGGTCTCGTCCCACGTGTGAACATCCGGACAGGAGGGAAGCGATGACCCGTGACGGCACGCTGTGGATGGCGGAAGCGGAGGCGCTGGAGCAGCGCTGGGCGACGGATCCGCGCTGGAAGGGCATCCGTCGCGATTACACGGCCCTCGACGTCATCCGGTTGCGGGGATCCGTGCGGATCGAATACACGCTGGCCCGCCGCGGGGCGGAGCGGCTCTGGCAACTCCTGCACACGGAGCCCTACGTCGCCACCTTCGGCGCCCTGACCGGAGCTCAGGCCGTGCAGATGGTCCGCGCCGGGCTGAAAGCGATCTACGTGAGCGGCTGGCAGGTGGCTGCCGACGCCAACCTCGCCGGGCAGACCTACCCGGATCAGAGCCTCTATCCCGTCAACAGCGTCCCCGCCCTGGTCCGTCGGATCCAGAACGCCCTGTTGCGCGCCGATCAGATCGATTGGGTGGAGGGACGCCGGGAGCGCGACTGGCTGGTCCCCATCGTTGCCGACGCGGAGGCCGGGTTCGGAGGGATCATCCACGCTTTCGAGCTGATGAAGGCGATGATCGAGGCGGGGGCAGCCGGGGTGCACTTCGAGGACCAGCTGGCGGCGGAGAAGAAATGCGGCCACCTGGGGGGGAAGGTCCTGATCCCCACCGGCCAGTTCATCCGCATCCTGAATGCCGCCCGGCTGGCCGCCGACGTCCTGGATGTGCCCACCCTGCTCATCGCCCGCACCGATGCGCGGAGTGCCACCCTCCTCACCAGCGACATCGACGAGCGCGACCGTCCCTTCCTGACCGGGGAGCGGACCCCGGAGGGGTATTTCGTCGTGCGAGGCGGGCTGGAGAGCGCCATCGCCCGCGCTCTCGCCTACGCCCCCTACGCGGATCTGCTCTGGTTTGAGACCTCCCGGCCGGACCTGGAGGAGGCCCGGCGGTTCGCTGAGGCCATCCACGCGGCGTTCCCGGGCAAGCTCCTGGCCTACAATTGCTCGCCCTCTTTCAACTGGAAACGCCACCTGGATGACGCCGCCATCGCCCGCTTCCAGCGGGAGCTCGCTGCCATGGGCTACAAGTTCCAGTTCATCACCCTGGCCGGCTGGCATCTGCTCAACCTGCACACCTTCGAGCTGGCCCGCTCTTACCGCCAGGAGGGGATGTCTGCTTACGTCCGCCTCCAGGAGGCCGAGTTCGCCCGGGAGGCGGAGGGATACACGGCGGTCCGCCACCAGCGGGAGGTGGGGACCGGCTACTTCGACGCCGTGGTGCTGGCCGTCACCCGCGGGGCATCCGCCACGGTCGCCCTCGCCGGCTCCACAGAAGCCGAACAGTTCCACGGAACCACCCACCCCTGAGTCCTCCGGGCCGAAGCGGGCGGCGGGGGGGAAGACCATTGTTCCTTCTTGCCACCCTCGCCGCCCGAGATCTTCCCTGCTCCCACACCGGGCAGGCTTCTCCCTCTATACGCTCCTACTCTTGACGAATGCCCCGCTTGTGGCATGCTGAACCATGAGTCCTCTCCTTCGAATTGGAACCTGGAGCCCTCAGCGGGAGGTTTTTGATGGAGAAGAAAGAGTTCCTAGTGCTGGGCAAGCCGGTGCGCCATCCCATCACGGAGCTGGACACGGTCCCATGCCCGCCGACGGTCACCCGGGTGGTGATGACCAGCGATGAGGTGACGGCCCTCTGTCCGATCACCGGCCAGCCGGACTACTACACGGTGACCATCGCCTTCGAGCCCCGGGGTTGGAGCATCGAGTCCAAGAGCCTCAAACTCTACCTCTGGCACTTCCGCGAGGAGGGGATCTTCTGCGAGAGCCTGGCGGACAAGATCGCCGAGGACGTCTTCCGCACCATCCGCCCCGCCTGGTGCGAGGTGACCGTGGTCCAGAAGGCCCGTGGGGGGATCACCATCACCGCTGTGGCCCGGCGGGAGGCCCCGCGCCCCTCGCCCGACAGCGATCCGCAAGCCCTGTAGCTCCGCCCGCGGCGGGGCGAACCGCTCCCGGAGGGAAACCATGCGCTCGAATCCGGCGATCCCCTCGTTCCCCCTCACGCTGCTCGTGGGGCTTTTCGTGGCGGGCCTGGTGATCTCCAACATCATCGCCGTCAAGCTCTTCGCCTTCGGCCCCCTCACCCTGCCCGCGGCGGTGATCGTCTTCCCGGTCACCTACATCATCGGGGACGTGGTCACCGAGGTCTACGGCTACCGTGTCGCCCGCCGGATGATCTGGACGGGCTTCGCCGGGAACCTCCTCGCCGTCCTGGCCGCGGCCGCTGGCGGGCTTCTGCCCCCCGCGCCCTTCTGGAAAGGCCAGGCCGCCTACCAGGAGATCCTGGGCTTCGCCCCCCGGCTGCTGCTGGCCTCCTTCACCGCCTATCTGGTCGGGGAGTTCGCCAACGCGGCCGTCCTGGCCAGGATGAAGGTCCGCACCCGGGGACGGTGGATGCTGCCGCGGTTCTGGGTCAGCACCGTGGTGGGGGAGACCCTGGACAGCGCCGTGTTCCTCACCATGGCCTTCCTGGGCGTGGTCCCGCCCGGGGCGCTGCTGGCGATGATCCCCACCCACTCCGGGGCCAAGATCCTCTACGAGCTCCTGGCCTCGCCCCTCTCCGCCGCCCTGGCCCAGGCCCTCAAGCGTTGGGAGGGGGTGGACGTCTTTGACGTCGACACCTCCCTCAATCCTTTCCTGGTGATGGAATAGCGGCCCGGACGCTTCGACCGCAAGATTGTGATCCCCTTCCCCGATCGGAAGGCGCGTGAGGAGATCTTCCGGGTCCATCTGCGTCGCCGGCCCCTGGACCCGGCGGTCTCCCTGGCGGAGCTGGCGGCGAAGACCCGCGGGTTCAGCGGCGCGGAGATCGCAGCCGTCTGCGCCCGCGCCGCCTACCTCGCTCTGGAGGCCTTCGCGGCCTCCCAGGGGATCCCGATCTCCGAGCTGGAGCTGGAGCGCTACCAGACCTTGCGCATCCGCCGCGAGGACCTCCTGGAAGCGATCCGCGAGATCCGGCAGGAGCGACGGGCGACCTGCTCACGCGCCCGCCGCAGGACGACGTAGCGCGGATTTGACATCGGGCCATCGCCGGATATAATGAGCGACAAGCCGGCAAGGTTGCGGGATGGGTGGCGGGAAGTCCGGTGGGAGACCGGCGCTGCCCCGCAGCGGTAACCGGGGACGAAAGCCGCTTTGGCGCGGCCCCCCTCAGGCCGCGCGACACGCCACTGGAGGACTCCCTCCGGGAAGGCGCGGCGAGTAGGAGGATCCGGAAGCCCGAAGACCGGCCCATCCTCCTCTTCGGCGGACATCGCCTCGCGGGAGGGCGATGACGCAGCTTCCCGTTTCCAGGGAGGCTCTGCCCCTATGCCGGCGATTCTCCCGCTCCATCCTTTCCTCTACGGGAGGACACGATGGCGATGCGGATTGCGCCCCAGGAGCGGACGACGCTTCGTCGCGTCTTCCAGGAAACCGGGCTGCCGGAGGACCTCTGGGCTCCGATCCTGCAGGAGGCCTGGGAAAGCGGGGTGGAGGCGCTGGATCCGCTGCAAGCCCTGGAGGCGCTGCTCCTATCGATCACCGCACGGATCTGGGAGGAACCCCTTTACGAGCGGGCCGCCGCCGCCCTCATGCGCCGGCGCATCCTCCTGGAGGCCCTGGGCACCGAGGACCCGGACTACGCCGCCGCCTTCCCGGCCTACATTCGAGAGGGGGTGCGACGCGGGGCCTTGCATCCGGATCTGCTCACCTACGATCTCGACCGACTGGCACGGGCGCTGGATCCCCGGCGGGACGCCTTGCTTCCCTACGTGGGGCTGGCCACCCTCTTCGATCGGTATCTGGTCCGGGACCCGGAGACCCGTCAGGTTCTGGAGCCGCCCCAGTTCATGTGGATGCGGGTGGCCATGGGTTTAGCTCTTCGGGAGACGGATCGCGAGGGGTGGGCCCTGCGGTTTTACGAACGGATGAGCACCCTGCGCTTCCTCCCCAGCACCCCTACCCTGTTTAACAGCGGCACCCCCCATCACCAGTTGGCCTCGTGCTATCTCTACGAGGTGCTGGACAGCTTGGAGCACATTCTGGATGCCGCGGCAACCTTCGGGATGCTGGCCAAATACGCGGGGGGCATCGGGGCTTCTGTGACTCGCATCCGGGCAGCCGGCGCCCCGGTGCGGGGGATCAACGGCCGCAGCGGCGGGCTCATCCCCTTCCTGCACCTTTACGACGCCCTGATCCACGCGATCAACCAGGGAGGGCGGCGGCGCGGGACCATGGCTGCGTATCTGGAACCCTGGCATCTGGAGATCGAGGCTTTCCTGGACCTGCGCCGGAACGCGGGCGATCCCTATCAGCGCACCCCCTCGCTGGACACCGCCCTTTGGATCCCGGACGCCTTCATGGAGCGGGTGGAGGCCGACGCGGACTGGTATCTGTTCGACCCCTTATACGCAGGGGACCTGGTGGACCTCTACGGCGAGGCCTTCCGGAGGCGCTATGAGGAACACATCGCCCGGGCGGAGCGAGGAGAGATCCCCCGTCGCGCATGGCGCAAGGTGCGGGCTCGGGAGTTGTATTTGAGGATCCTGGACGCCCTGTTGGAGACCGGCCATCCTTGGATCACCTTCAAGGACAGCAGCAACCTGCGCAGCATGCTGCGCCATGCAGGGATCATTCATTCCCTGAACCTGTGCACAGAAGTGGCGCTGCCCACCTGTCCGGAGGAGATCGCCGTTTGCAACCTGGGCAGCGTGAACCTCGCCCGCCACCTGAACGCGAATGGGTCCCTGGACGAGGCAGAGCTGGCCCGCACCGTCGAGATCGCCATGCGGGCCCTGGATAATGTGATCGACCTGAACCTGTATCCCTCAGAGCGTGCCCGTCGGAGCAACTTCCTGAACCGGCCGGTGGGGCTGGGCTGCATGGGGTTCGCGGAGCTCCTGAGCCGCCAGGGCCTCTCCTTCAACGATCCGGAGGCTGCGGAGTGGGCTGATCGCCTCGTCGAGCAGCTTTCCTTCCACGCCATCCGGGCCAGCTGCGCCCTGGCCCGGGAGCGCGGACCCTTCCCCCGCTTCCCAGGCAGCGAGTGGTCGAAGGGTCGCTTGCCCTTCGACACCCTGGAGGATCTGGAGCGAGAGCGCGGGCGGACCATCGAGGTGGATCGAGGGGGGCGGCTGGATTGGACAGTCCTCCGGGACGCGGTGCGCGCGGGGATCCGCAACGGGGCGGTGATGGCCATCGCCCCCACCGCGACCATCGCCTTGATCGCTGGCACCAGCCCCAGTCTGGACCCCTATTTCAGCAACCTGTTTGTCCGGACCACCCTCTCCGGTCGCTTCGTCGAGTTCAACCCGGCCCTGGTGGAGACGTTGAAGGCCCTGGGGCTCTGGGAACGGGTTCGAGAGCGGCTGGTGGAGACCCAGGGCGATGTGTGGGCCATCCCGGAGATCCCGGAGCCGGTGCGCCGCCGCTTCCCCACCGCCTTCCAGATCCACCCCGAGGCCCTGCTGGAGATCGCGGCCAGGGCCCAGAAATGGGTGGATATGGGCATCAGCCGCAGCCTCTACTTCACTTCCGAGACCCCGGCCGATTTGGCGGAGGTCTATCTGCAAGCCTGGCGGAAAGGCCTTAAGGCCACTTACTACTGCTACGTGATGCCTCGTATGCGGGCCGAGCCGGCGACGGTGCGGGTGAACAAGGCAGCCCGACGACCTCGCTGGGTGGAGGCAGCAGAAGCGGAGCTGCAGGCGGAGGCTGTCTGCGCCATGGATGGCTCCTGTGAGGCCTGCCAGTAGTAGGGGCGCAACACCGTCGCGCCCTCTGAGCGCATCACCAGCCCATCTCCTTTGAGGAGGACGACCATGCGATCCGCGCGCGGGTTGATCGGCGGCGATCCGGTGGAGCCGCTGCGTCTTTTTCCTCTGCGCTACCCGTGGGCTTACGCCCATGTGCAGCAGGCCAAGCGCAACACATGGTTCCCCGAAGAAGCCCCCCTCCACGACGATGTCCAGGACTGGCACGAGCGCCTCACTGAGGAAGAGCGCCAGGCCGTGGAGATCCTCCTGGGCTTCTTCAACCCTATGGAATCCCTGGTCACCAGCAACCTGCTGCTGGCCCTCTATCCCCATCTCACCGCTCCCGAAGTTCGTCTCTATCTCGCCCGCCAGGCCTGGGAGGAGGCCAACCACGCCATGGCCTTCGAATATGTGATCAAGACACTACCCGTGGATCGGGAGCGCGTGTTCGGCATGATGGAGGAGAATCCGGCCGTGGCGGCCAAGGCCGCTTTTCAGCGTCGGCTCACCGCGGAGATCCTGAGGCCGGACCTGGACCTGGCTACGATCGAAGGGCGACAGCGGCTTTTGCGTAACCTGGTGGGGTTCTTCGTGATCCTGGAGGGGATCTTCTTCTATTCCGGCTTCGCCTTCGCCCTCTCCTTCCGGCGGCGCAACTGCCTGCGGGGCCTGGGGACGATCATCGATTGGGTGCTCAAGGATGAGAGCCTTCACCTTTCGTTTGGTGTGCACCTGATCCAGGCCTTCCTCCAGGAGAACCCCGAGGTGCGGACGCCCACCCTGGGGGAGGAGCTGCGTCGGATGATCCTGGAGGCGGTGGCCCTGGAGGAGGCCTACAATCAGGCGCTGTTGCCGCGGCCTGTCCTCGGCCTCCACGCCGGTTCCCTGAACGCCTACGTCCGCTATGTAGCGGACCGGCGCCTGGAGGAGCTGGGGCTGGGCCCGCACTTCCACACGCCCAACCCCTTCCGCTGGCTGGCAGCCGAGATCGACCTTCCGGAGCAGGTGAACTTCTTTGAGGCCCGCAACGTGAATTACGAGGTCGCACGGCCGCGGGAATGAGGACAGGGCATCCGGACCGAGTCCCGCCCCCTGCGTGAGCGCCTCACGAACCACGAGGGCCCGCACACCATAGAGGCCGAGGGTCTCGACCGCCCGGGGGCATCCAGGCGATAATCCCCCTGCGCTGGCCGTTAATGGGCCAGCCTGTCCCTAACGATGCCGAAAGCCCATCCCTCTGCGTTGTCCATCCGCCTGGAGCATCCCATGCCATCGCCCCTTCAGCAAGATCCGGTCCGATCGGGCTATAATTCGGTGCGCAGAAAGACCAGGGGAGATCGATGGAACAAACGGTGCCCTTCCCGGATCTGAGCCGGCTGGCTGAGGTATTCCGGCGATATCCGGAGATCGAGGCGGTTTACCTCTTCGGCTCGGCCGCCGAGGGCCGCCTCCACGCGGAAAGCGATCTGGACCTCGCCGTCCTGCCCCGGCGGGGCGCCCCCCGGCCGAACCCGCTGGACCTGCTCGCCGACCTCGCCCGCCATGGGTTCTGCCGGGTGGATCTGATCTTCCTGGACACCGAGGACCTCCTGCTGAAGTTCGAGGCGGTGCGCCGGAACCAGCTCCTCTACGCCGCGGAGGGCTTCGATCGGGGCGAGTTCTTCTCCCGCGTCGTGCGCCAGTATCTGGATTTCGCACCTTACCTTCGGATTCACCGGGAGGCTTACCGACGGAGGGTTCTCCATGGTCCGGGTCGAGATCCTGCAACGCCGCCTCCGTAAACTGGAGGATATCTCGCCATCCTGCGCCGCCTGCAGCGTTACTCCTACGACGAGTTCGTCGCTGACCCCGAACGCTACGGCAGCGCGGAACGCTTCCTCCAGCTGGCCATCGAGGCCCTGCTGGACATGGGCAACCACGTGATCACGGACCTGGATCTCGGAACCGTTCAGTGGTATAGCGATATCCCGACGATCCTGGCGGAACGCGGTGGGCTGTCCCCGGAGCTTCGGGACCGATGGATCCGGATGATCGGGTTCCGGAACACCCCCGTCCACGAGTATCTGGATCTCGACCGCCGCATCGTGCATGAAGTCCTCCAGCACGGACTGGGGGATCTGGAGGGGCTCCGGGATTTCTTCGCTTCTTTCCTGTAGAATTATTGGGAGACAACACCCGGCAATCCGATGAAGGATACCCGATGTGGCCCATGGAGGGAAAGGTGTCGTTCCACCCCGGACAGGCTCGAACCGACCTTTTGATCCAGGCGGAGCGGGCTCTCGCGCGGCGAACCCGCCCATGGGGGGGACCGCGCTCGGCGGCTGTCCTCATGATCGGGCTCACTGCGGCAGCCGCCCTCGCCCTGATGCCGGCGGAGCTGGCCCTCTACGACGAGAACCACGTCCTCTGGCAGATCGCCTCTTATGGCCGGACCGGGATGGATCCGCAACGTCTGGCACCTCGCGCTCCAGACCCCACCCCCCGGCCTGGCCTGGCTGGAGGTCCGCTACGGCCCCCATCGCCTCGCCCGTCAACCCGTCTGGCTGCTTCCACCCCACACCCGGTGGAATTATCATTGGGTCTTTCTCAATCAAACCCCTTAACCGAAGGAGGCTTGCTATGCGTCGCTGGAACGGATGGGGCGAAGCGACCGTGGAGGTCCCGTTGCCGCTCCGCGCCCGGGCCTTCCTGGAGGACCGGCTGGGGCCCGGGACGCCGCCCCGGGACTGTTCGCTGGAGGAAGCCCTGGCTCGCATCCCGCCCTCTCGCCTCCCGGACCACCCGCAGGTTCACACCGATCCCGAGCTCCGCCTGCGCCACGCCGTCGGCCAGGGGCTTCCGGACTGGATCGCCGCCCGCAGCGGCCGGATCCAGGCCCCCGATGGCGTCGCGTTCCCGGAGACCAACGAGGACGTCCGGGCGCTCCTCGCCTACGCCCGGGCGGTGGGCGCCCGGGTCATCCCCTATGGCGGCGGCACCAGCGTGGCGGGGCACCTCCGGGTGCTCCCGGATCCCCGCCCGGCCCTGGCGATCGACCTGGGTCGGATGAACCGCCTCCTCGCCCTGGACCGCCTCAGCGGCCTCGCCACATTCCAGACCGGGATCCGGGGGCCGGACCTGGAGGCGGTCCTGCGGGCCCACGGCTTCACCCTGGGGCACTTCCCGCAATCCTTTGAGTATTCCACGCTGGGAGGCTGGATCGCGACCCGCTCCGTGGGCCAGTTCGCCCTGGGCTACGGCCGCATCGAGGAGCTCTTCGTCGGCGGACGGGTGGAGACCCCGCAAGGCCCCCTGATCTTGCCGTCGCTTCCGCCCTCGGCGGCCGGCCCTGACCTGCGGCACCTGGTCCTCGGCTCGGAGGGCCGCCTGGGGATCCTCACCGAGGCCGTCCTGCGGGTTCGCCCCCTGCCCGAAGCCGAGGCCCTCGGGACGTTCTTCTTCCCGGACTTCGACCATGGCCTCGCGGCGGTCCGGGCGATGGTCCAGGCCGGGATCCCCCTGACGATGCTCCGGCTGAGCACCGCCGAGGAGACCCGGATGACCCTGCTGCTGTCCGGCCGCGAAGGATGGGTCCGCCTGCTCCGGGGGTGGCTTCGGCTGCGCGGGCTCGGGGACGCGCCCTGCATGCTCCTCCTCGCCGCCGCGGGGACCCGCCGCGTGGTCCACGCCGCCCTCGCCGAGGCCTTCCACATCGCCAGCCGGCATCACGGCCGATCGCTGGGAAGCCGCCTGGCCCGGGAGTGGCTGCGCCAGCGCTTCCGCTCGCCCTACCTGCGCAACACGCTGTGGGCGATGGGCTACGCGGTGGACACCCTGGAGACCGCGGTGATCTGGGCCCGGGTGCCGGCGATGGTCGCGGCCATCGAGGAGGCCCTTCGCAACGGGCTGGCGGACCAGGGGGAGCGGGTCTACGCTTTCAGCCACGTCTCCCACGTCTACCCCCACGGGGCCAACGTCTACACCACTTTCCTCTTTCGTCTGGCCCCGGACCCGGAGGAAAGCCTGAGGCGCTGGCAACATCTGAAGCGAGCGGCCAGCGCGGCGATCCTGCGCCTGGGAGGGACCATCAGCCATCAGCACGGGGTAGGAGTGGATCATCTCCCCTACATGGAGGCGGAGAAAGGCCCCCTGGGGCTGGCGATCCTGCGGGCGATGTTGCGGGCCGTGGATCCCGAAGAGATCATGAACCCGGGGAAACTGATCGAGGGCCCAGCCGGTGAGGGGTCCGATCCGGCCTGAACCTTCCCTTCCCGCAGGGAAACCCCATGATCCCGGATCGCAACGAAGTCTGGGAACGATTGGCGGAGCCCTGGGATCTGGTGATCGTCGGGGGCGGGATCACCGGGGCGGGGCTGCTCCATGAGGCGGCCCGCCTGGGGTTTCGGGCGGTGCTCCTGGAGCAACGGGACTTCGCGTGGGGCACCTCCAGCCGCTCCGGCAAGATGGTCCACGGCGGGCTGCGCTACCTGCGCCAGGGGCAGGTCCGCACCACCTGGCTTTCCGTGAAGGAGCGGGAGCGCCTCCTGCGGGCGCTGCCGGGCCTGATCCGGCCCCTGGGCTTCCTGTGGCCTCTCTACGCGGGGGATCCCATCGGGCGCCCGGCCGCCGCCTTCGGGCTGTGGATCTACGACGCCTTCGCCGGGCGCCGGGCCCATCGGTATCTCAAGCCGGACGCCCTCCGGGTCTACGTTCCCCACTTGAACCCTGAAGGCCTCCGCGGGGGCTATCGCTATCTGGACGCCGTCACCGACGACGCACGGCTGGTGCTGCGGGAGATCGGGGCGGCCGTGGGCCGGGGAGCCCTCGCCCTGAACTACGCCCGGGTGGAAGGCGTTCGACAAACCCGGACGGGCGCTGTCGAGGGCGTCCTCGTCCGCGATGTCCTGACCGGCCGGGAGGCGGAAGTCCGGGCCCGGGCGGTGGTGAACGCCACCGGCGCCTGGGCGGATCGGCTGCGCGGGCAGCTCGGAAGGCCGCCGCGGCTGCGGCTCCTGCGGGGCAGCCACCTGGTGCTGCCCGGATGGCGGCTTCCTCTCGCCCAGGGGGTGATCCTTCTCCACCCGCAGGATCACCGGCCCCTCTACGTCCTCCCCTGGGAAGGCATGGTCCTGGTGGGCACCACCGATGTGGATCACGCCGAGGATCTCGACGCGGAGCCCCGCATCCATCCCGAGGAGTTCGCGTATCTGCTGACGGCCCTGCGCCGGGCCTTTCCGGATCTGGATCTCAGCGAACGGGACGTCGTCGCGACCTTCGCCGGGGTGCGGGCGGTGGTGGGGACCGGACGCCAGCCCCCATCGCGGGAGCCGCGGGACCACGTCGTATGGGACGAAGGGATCCTCACGGTGACCGGGGGGAAGCTCACCACCTTCCGGGCGATGGCCCGGGACGCCCTGCGGGCCCTCCGTCGGCGTCTGCCCGCGCCGGCCCATCCCCCTGCGCCGAAGGAGCTGGAACCTGTGCCGGAGCCCCCGGCCGACCTGGACCCGGCGGTGGCGGTCCGTCTGGTCGGTCGTTATGGGCCGGACATCCTGAGCCGATGGGCGGACATCCCCCTGGAAGACCGCGAGCGGATCCCGGGGACAGAGATCCTCTGGGCGGAGGTGCGCTGGGCGGCCCGGCTCGAAGGGGTGGTCCATCTGGACGATCTGCTCCTGCGCCGGACCCGGCTGGGGCTATGCCTGCCGGAGGGAGGCCTCCCGTTCCTGCGGCGTCATCGCGCCCGCCTGCAGGCCATGCTGGGTTGGGAAGACACCCGCTGGGCCCAGGAGGTGGCGCGCTACCGGCGGATCTGGGAGACCAGTTATCAGCCCCCGCGGTGAGGGGCCGGCCCGGTTGAGCCGGGCGTCTTCTTCCGACAGATGAGATTCGGACACAAGTTGGGACAAGAATGGAGATCGAGCCGAGGGATCGCTGCCGCCCATATGTGGGCCATCCCAGGAAGATCTATCGCCATATGCAGGAAGCCTCTCTTATGTCGATCACGCCATCCCCACATCCTCAATAGGGTTCTTCGGGTGAGATCCGTCCCTTCTGGCGAACCCTTCTAAGAAAAACAGAGAGGCATTGAGGTGAACCGAGTCCTCGCCAACCCCTTCGTATATGTCCAGACCTAAGCACTGACGGGAGTTGACCTCCTCTTTGGTTCTCCTTAAAATCAGGATTAAGCAAAGAGGTATCCTACATCCCGTAAGGAAGGAGGAGCACCATGAACGCGCGCGCTGCGATTTCCCTATGTGTAGCCATCGTGCTGTTCCTCTCCGCCTGTGCTCCCGCCGCCACTTCCACCCCTGTGGTTCAGACCGTGGTTGTCACCCAACCCGTCGTGGTCACCGCCACGCCGCCACCGGAGCCCAAGAAGCTGGAGATCTTCCACTGGTGGACCGCGGGAGGCGAGCGAGAGGCCGCCGACGCGATGTTCGAGGCCTTCAAGAGCAAATACCCAGACGTCGAGATCGTAGAGAACCCCGTCCCTGGGGGCGGTGGGGTAAGCCATCGGGTGGTCCTGCAAGCCCGCCTCTCTGCTGGGCTGCCACCGGACACCTTCCAAACCCTGGGGGGCGCTGAGCTGAAATCCTATGTAGACGGCGGCTATCTGGTCCCCATCGACGACCTGTGGCAGGAGCTCAACTACGAGAAGGTGATCCCGGGCCCTCTGGCCAAGGCGGTCAAGATCGGGGATCACTACTACACAATCCCTCTCAACATGCACATCCAGAACATCTTGTATTACAACAAGAAACTCTTTGACGAGCTGAAGCTTACGCCGCCTACAACCTACGATGAGCTGGTGGCGGTGGCTAAGGCCATCAAAGCGGCCCGCCCAAACATGTCGCCTATCGCCTTGGGTACCAAGGAGAAGTGGGAGGCCGCCTTCCTGTTCGACAGCCTCCTGCTGGAGACCGGAGGGCCGGAGCATTATGTGAAAGTCTACAAAGGGGAGATCGATGTCACTCAGGATGGCGCCTTCCGGACGGCCCTGGAGCGCTTGCAGGCCCTGGTTCCCTATATCTACCCCAACCATGCGGGGCTGACCTGGGATGAGTCCTGTGGCCTGTTGGTTTCCGGCGACGCGGCGATGGTCCTGATGGGGACCTGGGCCATCGGCTACTTCAAGAGCCGCGGATGGACGCCGGGAGTTGACTTCGGCGCAGTGACCTTCCCCCAGAAGCCAGACCGCATCCTTCTGTTCCATCCTGACACCTATGGGCTGGCCAAGGGTGCCCCGCATCCGCAGACCACACGGAACTGGCTGCGGGTGGTCGCCTCTCCGGATCTCCAGATCCCCACGGACATCATTCAGGGCGGCCTGTTCGCCCGGCTGGACATCGACCCCACCCAGTTCCCGGACCCGATTCGGCAGGAGCTGCAAACTTACGTCCGCAACAATCCTAACAAGCTGATCCTGGATCAGCACGGGAGCATCGCTCCCTTCGCCTTCACCCAAGCCTACTGGGACGTGCTGGCAGCCTTCGTGGCCCAGCCGAACGTGGATCAGACCCTCCGCTCGGTCGCTGACCTCATGAAGACCTACAATGTGAAGGAAGGGGCGGCTTGGTATCAATGGCCGTAACGGACGCTATGGAGGGTGGGGAGGTTACTTGTCCCTCCCCACCCTCCATAGAAGGGTCTTGCTTCCATCCAGCCACACCTTCCGGGACTGGGAACCGACGATGCGACGGCTTTCCCACCATCTGGAGACCGGGTTGTTTGTGCTCCCTCTCCTGGTCTTCACGGCTCTCCTCTACGGGATGCTGGGGTGGACCCTTTACATCTCTCTCTCGAACTGGTCGGGGACAGCCCCGAACTACACCTTCATTGGCCTCAAGTGGTATCGGTTGATGGTCAGCCTCGACCGGTTCTGGGTGGATGTACGGAACAACCTGACGTGGCTGGTGGTGGGGGTGTTGCCTACGGCGGCCCTGGCCGTGCTGCTGGCCTACCTGCTGGAGATCTGGCCGAACCGCTGGGTCGAAGGATACCTCCGATCGCTGATCCTCTACCCGATGTCCATGTCCTTCATCGTTACGGGGACGATTTGGTCGTGGTTTTATCAGCCGGACCGGGGCGTCCTGAACACTCTCCTGCGAGCGGTGGGGCTGGGAGGGCTGGCCGGTCGTTACACCAATGATCCTAACACAGCCACCCTCTGGCTGATCCTAATCTTCGTCTGGCAATATCTGGGGTTCGGCGTGATCTTAATTCAAGCGGCCATGCGAACCGCGGAGCTGGAGGAGATGCTGGAGGCAGCAGCCCTCGATGGGGCCTCCCGACTTCAAACTTTGATCTACATCCTGTTGCCTAACATCCGGCCCGGGCTGCTGGTCCTGGTTTCGCTGCTGCTCATCTCTGCCCTCAAGGTCTTCGACATCGTCTACGTAGTGACCTTCGGGGGGCCGGGCTACGCTACCGATGTGCTGGCTCTGTTCATGTTCATCGCCACCTTCCAACAACATCTGGTGGCCTTGGGGGCTGCCCTGGGGGTGGTGATCTTTCTCACCGCTTTGATACTGGTCATCCCCTACACCCTCTACGCCTTTCAGAGGTGGTTCGGATGAAGCGGCCGGAGCCCATGCTCTACCTGATCGCAGCCGCCACCGTGGCGGTTCTCTCCTTTGCCTACCTGCTACCGATCTACGTGATGTTGATGACCGCCCTCAAGACACCTGCGGAGATCACTCAGCGGACCTACCTGCTTCCCGGAGCCAGCGCGCAGCTGGAGAACTTCGCCACCGCATGGCGGCTGATCCGGCCTGCGATGGCCAACTCAGCCTTCATCGCCCTGGCCGTAACCGGGGCGGCCCTCCTGTTCGGCAGTATGGGCGGCTACTTCCTCAGCCGATCCCGATCCCTGATAGCCCGCGCGCTGTTCTTGTTAATTGGGATCGCCCTGTATCTGCCTTACCAGGTGATCCTCATCCCCCTGGTTCAGGTCATGGCGCGCACCGGGCTGGCCCTCACCCATGCGGGCTTGATCCTCAGTTATCTGGTCCTAAATATGCCCCTGGCCTCCGTGCTGATGGGGACATTTTTCCTCTCCATCCCCCGAGAGCTGGAGGAGGCCGCTGCCCTGGATGGGGCCTCCCGGCTTCAAACCTTCGCCCGCGTTGTCGTTCCCCTCTCCCTCCCCGCTTATGCCTCTACCGCCCTCATCGTGTTCACCCAGGTGTGGAACGAATTCCTGCTTGCCCTCACCCTGGCGACCCCGCGCACCACTACCATTCAGATCAAGCTAGCGGAGATCAAAGGGAGCTATGTGGCCCTCTATAACCTGCAGATGGCCGCGGCCCTGATCACTGCCCTCGTCCCTCTCGTTTTGTTCCTCCTCACCGGCCGCCTCTTCGTGCGCGGCCTCCTCGCCGGGGCGCTGCGCGGATAACATTGCACCAGCCAAGCCAGGGCATATCCCTTCCCTGCTCAGCGCACGGTTGAAGCGCACTGCACCTTGCCTGGACGGATCTTCGCCAAGGTGTTACGCTAAAGGATGATGTGGAAAGGGAGGCCTGACAACCCTATCACTCCGATCTGAAAAACAAGGTGACATTTGGGCTCAGAAGCAGATGGCTCGATGTGGAGCGGCGTTGGCCGGGCAGCTTGAGGCGGCGGACATCATGGCGAGGCGGCCGGTCTAACGTATCTATTCCGTCCGCTTTCGCTCCGCGGCGAATCGCTGAGCCCGGAAAGGCTGCATAAAGATGCGCGCTTTTGAAAGCACAACCTGGTCGCCTCCTCCCGACTGGCAACGCTTCACCACCATAGATCTGCACGCTGAGGGCGAGCCGCTGCGCGTGCTGACCACCGGCCTTGACCCGATCCCCGGCCCCACTATCCTCGATAAGCGCCGCTACGCCCAACAGCATCTGGACGGGCTGCGCCGCGCGCTGATCTTAGAGCCGCGTGGCCATGCCGATATGTATGGCGCGATCATCACCGAACCCGCCTCGCCCGATAGTGACCTGGGCGTGCTCTTTATGCATAACGAGGGCTGGAGCACCATGTGTGGCCACGGCATCATCGCCCTGGTCACCTGCTTGCTGGAGACGCGCTTGAGGCCGTCTACTTTCCCCAGCCTGGATTATGAGCGTCTGGAAGCGAAGGGCGAGCTACGCATCGATGCGCCGGCCGGCCAGGTCATCGCGCGAGCCACTTTGGCGCCTGACGGTCAGCGTGTTGCCCGCGTAACTTTCCGCAACGTGCCTTCGTTCGCTTACGCCCTCGACCAGGTGGTCGACGTGCCCGGCCTGGGCCGCGTGCGCTACGACCTCGCCTTCGGGGGCGCCTTCTACGCCTATGTGGACGCCGCTGAGATCGGATTGGGGCTGGAGGCCAACGATTATCGCGCCTTGATCGAAGCCGGCATGGCCATCAAGCGTGCGGTGATGGCGACGCGGGAGATCCGTCATCCCTTCGAGCCGGATCTGAGCTTTCTATACGGCACGATCATCAGCGGACCGCCGCGCGACCCCGCTCATCAAGCCCGCAACGTATGCATCTTTGCGGAGGGCGAGGTGGATCGTTCGCCTACCGGCACAGGGGTAAGCGGACGTGCGGCCCTTGAATATGCACGTGGACGCTTGCGGCCGGGTCAGCCTTTCACGATCGAGAGCATCCTGGGCACCACCTTCACTGTTACCATTGTGGACGAGGTGAACTTTGGAGGCTTCCCCGCGGTGATCCCCGAAGTCTCCGGCCGAGCCTGGATCATCGGCCGGCATGAGTTCGTGCTGGCACCTGATGATCCACTCCGTGATGGATTCTTGCTGCGGTGAGTGCGCAATCAGACTTATTCCACCAACCCCGGACGCCTTCCGGGATCCACGCCCCATAGCGAGCCCGGCCATTGAGCGAGGCGGCGGGTGAGGCTTTGCCGGAGGGATGCCCAGCGGTCAGGGTCACCCTGGGCATCGATGCGAGCCAGGGCGATGCGCGCCCAGCGCTGGGCCTCCCGCGGATCCCGACGGGTCCGCTCGTAGTAGCGAGCCAGGCGGACCGCCGGCAACACCTCCCCGGGGAACTCCAGGGCCCATGCCTGCCAGACCCGGGCCGCCTCCTCCAGGCGGCCCATCCGGCGCAACAGGTTCCCCAGGGCATGCCACGCGGTCCGTCGCAGCTCCGGATCCCCAGCCTCCTCCTCCAGAGCCCGCCGGAAGGCCCGTTCCGCCGCCTCCCAGCGGCCGCTCTCCTGATACCACCGGCCCAGCTGCACCCAGTCCCACCCCTGCACCGCCGGATCCCGCTCCGGGTTCTCGAACAGATGGGCCAGGCGGGCGGCTAGGGTCACCATCGAGAGGACGTCCTGACGGTTGTGGAGGAATACCCCCTCCAGCAGATCCGGATCCCGGCGCTGCAGATAGGCCCAGTAACGGGAAGGGATCTCGGCGCCCGGCACGTCATCCGGGGAGCGTTCCAGCCCCAGGACGGCTTCCTCCAGGGCCATCAGGGCGCGGGAAGGCAACCGGCGCCGCCAGAGCCGACGGGCGGTCGGCAGCAGATCCCAGTGCGGCGCATCCAGGCCCCCCCATCGGAGCCCATAGCGGTTCAGGCGCATCTCGATCAGCGGGAGATCGAAGCCCCGGCCGTTGAAGGTCACCAGGCCCTGAACCCCAGCGGTCAACCCGAGAAACGCCTGCCAGAAGGCGGGCTCCGCCGCCGGATCCGCGAGGAAGAGCTGGCGGAAGACCAGGGCCTCGCCTTCGATCCGGGCGAAGCCGAGGAGAAAGATCATCGTCCCCGCCCCGCCCACCAGACCGGTGGTCTCCGTGTCCAGAAAGAGCACGCCCTCCGCCGGGATGTCCAGCCAGTCCGGATGGCCAGCCAGGGTGGCCACCGCCCCCCGGGGGGCGGTCCGCCAGGCCTCCAGGGGAAGGTCCCCATGCCATGTGAACAGCGACAGGGTTTCCTCCCACAGCCGGATCCCCGTGTCGGGGAGGGCGGAGCGTCCCTCTGTCGGAGAGGGCCGGCCGCGAAGCCGCCGCCAGCGCGCCTCGAGGGATTCCACGGGCATGCGCTCCCGGATCGAATCCGCCATCCTTGGCCCTTCCCCTGCCTCACTTCGGGCCGCGCAGCACTTCCACGCCCATATACGGCCGGAGGACCTCCGGGACGACGATGCTGCCGTCCCGTTGCTGGTAGTTCTCCATGATGGCGATCACCGTGCGGGGCAGGCCCAGCCCGGAGCCGTTGAGGGTGTGCACGTAGCGGGGCCGGGCCCCGGGACGGGGGCGGTAGCGGAGGTTGGCTCGCCGGGCCTGGAAGTCCTCGGTGTTGCTCACCGAGCTCACCTCCAGCCACTCCCCGCACCCGGCGGCGTAGACCTCCACGTCGTAGGTCTTCGCCGCGGCGAACCCCAGATCGCCCGTGCAGATCTCCACCACCCGGGTGGGCAGCCCCAGGCGCCGGCACGTGTCCACCACGTCCTCCACCATCTTCTCCAGCTCCAGATAGGAGGTCTCCGGCGTGGTGAACTTGTAAAGCTCCACCTTGTCGAACTGATGCCCGCGCTTGATCCCCCGCACGTCGCGCCCGGCCGACATCCGCTCCCGACGGAAGCAGGGCGTGTAGGCCACGTAGTAAAGGGGCAGCTGGTCGGCCTCCAGGATCTCATCCCGATGCAGGTTGGTGAGGGGCACCTCGGCCGTGGGGACCAGCCAGAGGTCGTCCTCCACATCGTGGTAGAGATTGTCCTCGAATTTGGGAAGCTGTCCGGCGCCCACCAGGGCCTCGCGCTTGACCACGAAGGGGACATAGACCTCCGTGTAGCCGTGGACCTGGGTGTGGAGGTCCAGGAGCCAGCTGATCAGGGCGCGCTCCAGGCGGGCGCCCAGCCCCCACAGCACGTAGAACCGGCTGCCCGCCAGCTTGACCCCGCGCTCGAAGTCGATGAGGCCCAGGCGAGGCCCCAGCTCCCAGTGCGGCAGCGGCGTGAAGTCGAACTCTGGCAGCTCCCCCTCCACCCGCACCACCCGGTTGGCGGATTCGTCGGGGCCCACCGGGACGCTGGGATGGGGGATGTTGGGGAACCAGAGCAACAGCTCCTCCCGCCGGGCCTCCAGATCCCGCAGCCGGGCCTCGGCCTCCGTCAGGCGCTCCCCCAGCGCCCGCATCTCGGCGATGCGAGCTTCCCGCTCGGGTCCGGGAGGCATCTTGGCGATCTCCCGGGAGACCTGGTTGCGCACCGCCCGCAGCCGTTCCACCTCCTGCAGCATCGCCCGATAGGCTTCGTCCAGCTCCAGGAAGCGATCCACCCGCTCCGGCGACTCCCCCCGATGACGCAACGCCTCCCGGATCTCCTCCGGATTCCGTCGAATGCGCTCGATGTCCAGCATCCCGCTCTCACCCCGACGCGCGGATCTCGTTCCCCATTACCATTGAACTCATCTCAAAATTCTCCGGTCGATCAGGCAGCCTGCGAGGAGGACGAAGGCCAGGAAGGTGGAGAGCCGCCTCTCGTGCCGAACCGTCCACCTTCGGAACCCCCCTTTCCGCCACCCGAAGAACCGCTCCACGCGGCTTCGAGCCTTCCGATCGGCCTTTCGACGCCGGAACGCCCGCTTTCCCCCTCGGGTTCCCTTCCCCCGCCGCGGATTCCTCGGAATGCCGGCCCGAATCCCTCGCCGCCGCAACCCCTCCCGAATCGCCTTCGCATCATCCGCCGCATCCGCATCCACCCCCTTCGGCCGCGTCCGCGCCCGCCCCCTCCCGCTCTTCTTCACCCGCAGGCCCTCCAGCACCTCCTCCAACCGACGACGATCGTGCTCATTCCCAGGTCCCACCGCTACACTCAAGGGAAGCCCATCTTCATTCACCAAAACGTGCACTTTGGTCCCTTTTCGCTTCTTATGCCCGTCGATCCCTACCCCTTCCCCCCTTTTTTCGCCTCCACCAGCGTGGAATCGATCGCCACCGCCTCCACCTTCCCCTTCCCCAGCGTATACCCCCAGTCCAGAAGGGCTTGCAGGATCTGGTGCCAGACCCCCTTTTCCTGAAGTTCCCGAAACCGCCGCCAGGCGGTCTGATCGGCACCATATGGGCGAGGCCTATCGCACCACCGGCAGCCTGTAATCCGCACATACAGGATCCCGTTGAGAACCTTGCGGTCATCCACCCGAGATCTTCCGGTTTTGGCCCTGGGCGGCAGCAAGGGCGCAATGAAAGCCCACTGCTCATCCGTCAACTCCTGAAACCCCATCGGCCTTCCCCTCCCAGGCAGGTTGTCCAGAGACAAAGTATACTACA
>Ga0079998_124710_pt1 | contig 33471 bp, 33 predicted proteins | sample PerSpoBPS_BMetaG_FD_69201 | JGI IMG/M metagenome (GOLD analysis project Ga0079998, IMG submission 69201) | Thermal spring microbial communities from Yellowstone National Park, Wyoming, USA - Perpetual Spouter B (PS_B) MetaG (SPADES assembly)... | ecosystem: Environmental > Aquatic > Thermal... | reverse complement strand
GTCTGTAGGCTCTACAGCCTCCCGCGGAACTACGTGGTGTACCCCGGCCACGGCCCCGAGACGTACATAGGGCTGGAGGCGGCGGACAACCCGTTTATAAACGCCGACGTTTGCAAAACCGGGGGCCACCGCAACCCATATTAGCATAGCCGCCGTTCCCTCCATGCAGGCCGCCGCTAAGGCCAAGTTGCTGCAGTACCCGCCGCCTCCCGTCCTCACGCCTCAGCTCATCACAGCGGCTTCAGTCATCTCCACCAGGCTCTACGGCCTTTTTGATCTAGGCGTCTTCATCGCCAGGCTGGTTGAGGCGGGCGTGCAGAGATACGGCGAGCCGCTGGATCCCTGCTGGCTCTACATAGTCCTCCCCAACGGCTACAAACACTTCGCCTACTTCTCAAACGACGTGCCGGAGGCGGCCGAGCACGCGTCTCTCTACCCGGACCCCTACCTCGGCGCGTTGTTTACAGCCGCGTCGGGGAGGAGGGCGGTCTTCAGGCCTCTTGGCAGGGACTACCTAGACGGGCTGTTTGAGACGCTTGCGCAGAGCGAGGGATGGAACATACATATATCTAACTACGTCGAGTTCGAGCCACATCTCAACCAACATGTGGTTGGCAGCGAATGCGTGGCGGAGCGCTTGAGGGCCATACTTCCCAAGGAAGCTACATATGAGAAAGACGCGTTGCTGTCGGTGCTGGTCCCCACGGTGCCGCAAGCCTTCTTGACGGATCCCCAGCTCATGAAACTCATCTCATTGGGTTTAATGGAGTATAGAGAAACGACGATAGTACCTACGCAACTTCTGGTGTCCCTCCTCGGGATGTTGTTTTAAATCTCCTGCCTAAGCCGCCACGTGAAGGCGGTGATTTTAGGAGGCGGCATAGCCGGGGTGTTCACGGCGTATTTCCTCAGAGAGGCTGGCTTCGATGTGGTGGGCTTCGGCGGCGAGCTCACGTACCCGCTGGCGTCGCTGGTGCTTACCCAATCTATGCCATTTGGAGAAGACGTGGAGCTGGCCCGGAGAAGTCTGGAGATATACAGGAGGTTCGTGGAGCCGCGGGAGGTCGTCTCGGTGGACATCCTCCCCAGGTGGGTTGACCTCTCCAGGCTCGCCACGCCGCACGAGGTGGCCGGCAAGTTGGAGGGTCTGCGGCTGAGCCCCGACGAGGTGGCGGTGATAACCCGCGACTACTTGATACCTGTGAGGAGGGTGGTGGCGCGCCTACGTAAGGAGCTGGGCTTCACCGACTCATACGGCCTTCTGAAGGTTGAGGACGGGAGGGCATTCGTGGTTGCAGACGGCAGGCGGGTGGGGGGCGATGTAGTTGTGCTGGCCGCCGGCTACAGAAACAGCATTTTGGCGAGGGAGGCGGGCCTGGCCCTGCCGCTGGAGCCCTATGAGTGCTACGGGGTGTTGTACATCGTGGGAAGGCGGCTGTGGAGATACAGCGTTGGGGACCACGTCTTGGGCTGGTACGGGAGGCCGGCGACGCCTCCCCTCTACATAGCTGGGGACGGTTGCGGGCGGCTTGGGCAGGGGCCGCCGCCGAACTACGTAAGACGAATCACGGCCTTGATGAGGCAACGGGGGGCGCCGGTCCTCCCGCTGTATCTAAAAACCGGCTACTGCGAGGTGGGGCCGCACGGCGGCCCGCTGTATGGGCGGCACCCCGCCGTAGAGAACCTCTACGTTATCGGCGGTTTCAACGGCTATGGGAGCATGGTGGGGCCCGCCCTCGCAGAGCGCCTCGCCGAGCTCGTAGGCGGCCGCGGCTCAGGCGACGTATTCAGGCTGGAGAGGTACCTAGACTCCAAGCCCTTCAACCCCTGCGAGGTGGCTGAGCGCCACGACTGGGGCGCCGTTTTGCTCCGCAATGCTTAAAAATCCGCTACTCAATTAGCGGCGTGTCGAAAGAGAGGGAGAAGATGGTGCTCATATCGTTTCACGTGCCTCGGTCCTACGTCGAGGTGATCGATGAGCTAGTGAGGCTAGGGCTCTACCCCAGCAGGAGCGAGGCGATTAGGGCAGCCCTCAGAGAGTTGTTGGGTAAGTACAAACTAGACGGCGTTTAGTTTATAGCCCCCCAACATTCACGCCCCGATGGACGGATACGTGTCGGCTCTTACAGCCGCCTTAGCTTTTTCCTTCAACGCGCCGCTGGCGTACGCCGCGACTAGAAAAGGGGTGAGCTCCACCGCGTTGGTGGCGATACGCAACACGGTGGCGCTGGCGGTGTTGCTACCCCTCGCAGATTTCAAGACATCTACGTCGACGCTTCTTGTGGTTACAGCCTCCGCCCTGCTTGGGCCGGGCCTGGGGGACTACGCCTACTTCAAGGCCATGTACCACAGCGGGGTGGCCGCGGCGGTGACCATCGGCTATACGTATATATTCACAGCGCAACTGTTCTCAGTCGCGATGGGTTTGGAGAGCTTCAGGGCCTCCGCCGCTGTGGGAGCCGCCTTGGCATTTCTTGGCATCGTGGTGGCGCTTGGCGGAAGGCCCAGGGGGCCCGGGGTGTTCTACGGGGCCGTGGCGTCTGCGGCGTGGGGTCTCGCCTCTGCGTTGCTGGGGGCCGCCGCCGAGGAGGCCACGCCGTATACAATCGCCGTGGTGAGGTCCGCGATCCTCGCACCGCTTTTCTTCGCCCTCCCAGAGGGGCGGAGGGCCTCTGCGTCTGGGCTCCCCTACGCCGTTTTGTCAGGCGTCGTGGGCCTCGCCCTGGGCTCACTGGCCTTCATCTACGCCATCTCGAAGATAAAAGTCGCCGCGACCGTGGTGGCCACCTCCCTCACGCCGATATTGTCGCAGATACTAGACAGAGCGATAAACAAAAGCGCCATCTCGCCGAAACATATATTAGGCGCGTCGCTGGTAGCATTAGGCATAGCAACCACAGTGATGAATAATTAGACAGCGGAAAAAATGAAGAGCTGACGACGGTCTGACTACGACTTCTTCAACTCGGCGAGTTTCTTGTTTATCTCGTCTAGTATCTGCTCCTTGGTCTTCCCCTCCGTAGATATGCCCAGGGACCTAGCCATCTCGATGATCTTCTGGTCTATCTCCTCCTTCTTTTCAACCCTCCTAACCTCTTCCTCGGCCGCGCCGGAGGCCGCCTTTCTGAACTCCCTAATGGCCTCGCCCATCCCCCTGGCCAAAGACGGAAGTTTAGAGGGGCCCCAGATGAGGATAATCACTATTGCTATTAGTATTATCAACCACTCTTGCCCAGCAAGTATGAGATACATAGGCACTGGTTGTTTAGTGCTATATTAATTTTGTGGCCCAAAAGCTTTTATGGAGGAGGCTTAGGTTGAACGTGGAACCTAAGCCGCCTCGCGACAGGGAGATGCCGCTGTGGGAGCACTTGGCGGAGTTGGGGAAGCGGCTGAAGCGGGTCCTCATAGCGTTTGCCGTGGTGTTTGTCGTAATGTGGATGCCAGCGCCCAACCTAGACTCGGGAGGCGTACTCAACATCCTTGCCTCGTTTTTTGTGTCGGGCGAATACAACCCCTTCGCCTACTGGGTCTTCATGCAGTCTATGAACCCTCTGCTCCGCGAGCTCAACAGCACAGGTAACATCAAACTGGTCTTGATAGGCGGCGAGGTGTGGAGCCCGCTTTCGGCCGTTATGTACGCCGCGGTGTATCTCTCCGTGTTGGTGGTCTTTCCCTATTTTCTCTACGAGCTTTGGCTGTACATCCAGCCGGCTCTCTACCCCCACGAGGAGCGTGCCGTGAAGAAATACCTCTGGATAGGGCTTATGCTGTTCTACGCCGGCAACATCTTCGGCATATTAATCATATACCCAATGCTTCTGAGGTTCATAGCAGGCCTCGCGAAGATTCTTGGGATAGAACAGCTTTTTAGCGTCTCGTCTGTTGTAAGCACGTGGATCCAAATGGCGTTCTGGACCGGCGTCATATTCGAGACGCCCATCGTAATGGCTGTTTTGTCTGAGATCTGTCTGCTCAACCCGTGGACTTTGGCGGAGTACAGGCCGCTGGTCTACGCCGCAGCGCTGATATTAATAGCCGTGATAACCCCCGACACGACGCTTGTCTCCACGTTTCTGACGTTTATACCCTTTGTGATCCTCTTCGAGCTCGGCCTGGTGTGGAGCAGGAGGATCGTGCGGAGGTGCCCTGACATTCAGCGCCGGTAGAGGCCGTGGAGATACATCAACTTCGGCGTGGCGGACCACCCGCCGGGCATCTGTCTCACCAGGTCCCACTTCACGAGGTAGCCCAACTGCCACGGCGACAGGAAGTCCAAAAGGTAGTTGTGGCTCACAACCCCCTGCGCGGCGAGGTCTTCAAACACGTCTAAGCCTACGCCGAGGACCTCCGCCACCCTCTCCAGGGCTTTGTGGAAGTGCGGCTCATCTACTTGGGCGGCTGGGCCCTCCAGCGGCGCCTCCCGCAGGGAGACCTCGCCTCTCCGCACAGACACGTCGCCCGGCGCCTTCACGTACCTCTCCTTTATGTAGGGGGGCGTTGAGGCGTGGAAGACCACCTCGCCTGGGAGGTCAAGAGGCCTCGTCGCTATAACCTGTAGCTCCGCGCCGACCTCCTCGGCGTAGTCCGCCGCGATGTAGACGTACCTCGCGTAGCCGAGCCGGAGGTCCACCGCAATGGACCTCGGCCGGTGTGAAAGCACGGCGACCGCCGCCGTGATGGGGTCCGGCCGCGGGGCGGCGCATCTCCGGAGCCCGTCTCCGTGGGGCATCAGCCGCGCCGCCCACGCCGCGTCCAGCTGTAGCTGGCCGAAGAGGAGGACCGGGTCCGCGGCCTCCAGCCCTAGATCTCTCTGGTCTTGCAGGGCGGGCAGTATCTGCGGCCCGTGTATTTGGCGTATGGCTCTGGCTAGGTGGGGGGCAGACGCGAGGCGGGGGGCTGGTGGCGGAGCTCCGCAACGTGGAGCAACCAACACGTCCACCTCCCCGAGCACGTGCGGCGTCTCGCTGTGGTCGACTATTTGCATGGGCATGGCCACATCTTTATATATGGGGGCTATTAAAGGGGCATGAGCGTGGCAGGTATTAGGTTTGATTATATACATGCGGAGAGACTCGGCGTGCCGCCCCCGGGGGTCCAGATCCAGATGAACATGCAGGTCATGATAGAGGGGGAGAGGGCCGTCAAGAGGGGCGGCGCCACGGAGATACCGTTTACCATAAGCATCTCCTCAAGCCCAAGCGTCGTCACGGTCACCATAAGAGGCGTTGCCACCGTGCAGGGCGAGGTAGATGTGAAGAACCTCCCGCCGCATGTGGCAGGGCCTATAATGCAGGCCGCCCTCTTCGAGGCGGCGTTGATAATGAGGGAGCTGGGCTTCCCGCCGCCTCTGCCCGTCCAGCCGCAACCCCAGCAGACGCCGCATTACGCGTGAGCGGCTAGAGTATCCTCACGTATTCTCTCGACGCTGTGGCATAGGCCAGCAGGCCCTTTAGTCTGTACACCTCTCTAATCTTCTCCTCGTATACTTCGTACCGGCTGAACGTCAGTTCCAGCCGCACCTCCCTCACGGCGCCGTTTTGGGCACAAAAAGCGTTTGGTGGGTTTAGAGAGAGGCAAGTCTCCGACCCGTCCTTTGTAACATACACCTCCACCATGTACGGGTGGAGGATACTTACCGGCCTCTGCCTCACCACATCAACCATCCACGGAAACCTCCTTAACATCATTGCAGTTTCGATTAGTCTCTCCCTAAGGACAAGCCACTTCCTAACCCACTCTACGCCGAATGTTTATAGCAGGTATTTCCTTGCGTATAGTTGTTTTTAAACTGGCGCATGGGGTGTGGCGTAGACGTAGAGAAGCCGCCGCGGCCGGACCCTCTGCGGCTCTGTATTCGGTGTATCACGGGCCGTATTCAAAAGCCGTTGTCTCCTCCGCCGTGGTGCTTGTGGATGTGGGCCGCTTCAGAGAGGCTGTTGAGTATGTGCAGAAGGCGGCGAAGGCCCTCTACGAGGGGGCTAGAGAAGTATTCGAGCGGGTTAAGGTGGCGGCTCAGCGCCTTGTTGAGCTGTTTGTGGAGGCTGTCACGTGGGTGGTGGCTTGGGTGGATGAGCACAAGGCTTACCTCTTCTTGATGGCGGCTGGCGCAGTTGCGCTAAACGTTGCGTTGAATCTGTGGGGGCTTGTGGAGCTGGAGAAGCTGGCGCATGCCGCCATGGGCATGGCGCCGTTCTTACCCGGGCGGACGAAGACTGGCGGAAAGGCGGCTGAGAGGTTTAGGGCGGTGGCCGAGGGGTACGAGAGGTGGAAGGACGAGAAAGTCATCAGCGAGATTATCAATGCCCCTCTGAATGGAGAGAGGCTGTTTTCGAAGTTGACAAGTTTGAAGAATCTGCCCAAGCCCCTTGTGGAGTTGAGGGAGGCGCTGAAGGATGTCAAAGACGAGGTGGAGAGAGACGCCGCGGTGGTCGCGGCGCTTGTTTTGTACAAAACGCTTGTGAAAAACGCCGGGGCTTATAGAGAGTGGGCTGAGCTGTACCGCTGGGCGAGGAGGCTGGTTGAGGGACAGAAGTTCGCAGTAGCGGCTGAGGAAGTGGAGAGGCTCCGCGAGGCGCAGAAAAGGCTGGAGGAGGTGGCGGAGCAGGTGAGGAGGGAGCTAAACAGGGTGTTGGTGCTGTACTCGCAGAGCGACTTCTATAAGGAGAGACCCGACCTCCTCAACAAGCTCAAGCAACACCTGGAAGTGGACATAGAGAAGGCTGAGGAGCTGGCGGAGGCGAGGAACAAAGAGCTGAGCAAGTACTCAGACGTCAATATGGGGACTAGGGTCTACGCGGCTCTTCTCTCCGTGGCGAGGGGCGGGTCATACGGACACGCGGCGATGTTGCTTATGGGCGAGGGGGCTCTGGCGGATATAGTGTTACTGACGCCGGGAGGTGCCTACAACAAGGCCGATAGGGTCGCCGAGAGGCGCGGCGAGGCTGTGGATCCGTCTTACTCACGCCGGCGCGGGAGGTCTGTGGGTCAGCCCAGCTGGGAGGATAGGGCCGCCTCTGTGCTTCTGCGGTTTTTGATTGGATACGGAGAGGCAGATCTCAAGTTTATACGCGTCGAGAAGGAAGGCAAGAAGGATGGCGAGAAGAGACGCGTCGAGAGGGGGTTCCAGGTGTTTAGGGTCTACGGCGGTATCGAGACCTTCGTCGGCGAGCTGTGGATAGGGAAGTCGACGGCCCGCTTTAACGTCAGCAAGGAGGAGTTGAGGCGTTTCGCGGAGGAGGCGAAGGAAACGGCGCCGGACCTCTCGGGGGTCAAGAAGATGTGGCAGACGCTGGAGTGGTTTAACACGGACGCGTCGTTCACTGGAGGGTGGATAGTGGCTACCACCGCCCATACTTGGCAAGCGGCTTGGTATATCGCCCTTTTCGGCGAGCCAGAGTCGACCAGCGGCAGAGCCAGCGTCACTGAAGAGGGCGTAAAGCCCAACGTCACCATGCGCTGGCGTAGGGAGGACTTAGACCGCATAATCGCCGCAGAAAGCGATGAGCTGATGCCCCTCCTCGGCCGCGTCGTCAAGAGCTGGCGGGAGCTAGTAGACGCCATAGACTGGCGCTGGGTCTTGAAAAAAGTCGAGGAGATGGTAGAAAAGTTGAAGCCTTGGATAGGCCCCGAGAGTGCTGACGACGTGGAGAGGGAGGGGCTGGTGAGGAGGATGCTTGGCGAGCTTGAACTTGTCGCCCACTTCGTCGAGGCCAGGAAGGGGATGGACGACAGCAAGTGGCGTGAAGAGCGCGTCAAGAGGCTGGCTAGGGCTGTGGAGGCGTTGAGCGGTGGGAGGATAGTCGGCGATCACGCCGAGAGGCTGGCCCGGGCGATCATCCGCTACGCAGAGGGGCATAAGAAAGAGGCGGAAAGGCGTATCAAAAGCCTAGCTAAAGAGGTCGGTGTCTCTAGGGAGGAGGTGTGGGGAGTCGTCAAGTTCGTTCTCAACGATATGTACTGCTTAGCGAGAGACTGCGCGAGGGATGCGGTGGTGAGGAAGTTCGTGGCTCCAGCTCTTGAGCTGATAATGCTGGACAAGGCGTTGAGGGGCGAGTTCGACAGGGAGAAGGCGTTGCTCATCTTCGGCGAGATGTACGCAACTGCGGTGGCGGGAGACGGCACGGTGGAGCGTAGAAGGGTTGGGCTGACCGTCGGCGGAGAGCTGGGCGGAGGCGCCGCGCTACTGCGCCTAGCCACGTTGCACTTGCTCAACCAGCTTCTGCCTAAGGAGCTGAAGTTTAACACGCGGGCTTACGAGAGCAAGAGCAGATATTACAACATAGTCGCCTACGGCGAAAATGCGGCAGGGTTTAAGCGCCTCCTCGCCGTATCTGCGCCGTCGGCTGGAGGGAAGTATTTAAGCAACAAATTCAAGAAATTCGTGGAGGAGGCCCGGGTAGATGTGCGGCTCGACAACATAATGCTGACTCCAAGCGGCCTCGTCGCCGCCGACTTGATAATATCGGAGGGAGGTGTCGAGATTAAGTACAACGTATATCTGCACGACGCGATCGTGCTCCAATTTCACTCGATGGACCGGAGCCGCGCCGAGCTCGCGGCGCGCCTTCTGAGACTTGCAGGTGTCACCACCAGAGTGAGGGGAGAAGGCGGCGGAGACGGCTGGCACGTCAAAGCCACAACCGGCAGGCTTGCGGCCGGGCGCGAGGAGCTTAGAAACGCCATCGCCAAGCTCGTCGAGACGGCGCGCGACAACGGCTGGGTAGATGAGAAGAGGGCGAAGCGGTGGCTGGAAGAGCTGAAGAAGGGGCGTGTGTCGGCGGAGGGCCGGCCCGGGTACCTCATAAGACTTGACCACCACGGCACGCTGGTGGTGAAATATCAGTCAACCAAACCCGACAGAATAGAGCGGGAGGCACAGCGGCTTGAGAAGATGGGCCTTACGAGGGGCGTCCACTTTACGGTTAAGATGCCAGAGGGCGGCGGGAGGGGCTACGTCTGGATCCGTAAGGAGGGTTTGGCGTACGCCGCGTGGCTTTCCGTAAACGGCTCTGAAGACCAGAGGAAGCTGGCGGCGGAGTTCGTAAGTGACATACTCCAGAGGGCGGAGAAGGAGGGCGGCGCCGTCTCCGAAAAAGCCACAAGGATCGTAGAGGAGGGCAAGGAGAGAGGCTCCCTAACGCTGAAGGGCTTTGAGAAGGAGGTCGAGGTGAACGGCGTAAAATACAAGGTGAGGGTCATAGACGGAGAAGCCGTTGAGGAGGACAGAGGCGGCAGAAAGTTGCTGAGAATTAGGATAACAGCGGAGGTAGGCGGCGTGAGGAGCGAGTACACGATTACCTACGGCAGATACAGCAAAAACGCGGTCATGGGCTTCGCCTACGCCAGAGCAGACGCCCCCGGCGGCAGAGAGGCAGACGCAGAGAGACTCGCCGCCGTGATTAAGGCCCTGACGGGCAAGGAGCCGTGGATACGCCGCATGAAAGACGGCACAATAATGATAGTATGCGGCAGAGAGCACCTAGAAGGCTTCAAACGCTACGCCGAACTCACAGACGCCGTAGAGAGGTGGCTAAAGGAGACGAGGCGGTGAGCCCCGCCCACGGGCCGGAAGCCGATGGGGCGCCGCGCCTCAGACCCCCTCAGCCGCTGTGAAACGCGTTAGAAAGCCGAACTTACACAGGCGGCAGATTCGCTAGACTAGGATAGGACAAAGAGAAATGAAAGACTTAGATACCCCAGCATCAACTTCACGCCTCAAGCTTTTATACCGGTGTCTTGAGGTAGATGTGGAGCCTAAGCCGCCACACGACAGAGAGATGCCTCCAACCACAACCCCAACAGACGACCCACTACACATGATGAGCCAACCCCGGCACCGATCTGTGAGGTAGTTTTCGAATGCTGAACCTCTTCCCCCTGGTCCTCCTGGCTAGGGGCGTATATGCCCTGATGTGGTTCTACGTAGCCCCCGTGATTCCGGCCATGCTACGCGAATTCGGCGTAGCCCCCGCCGACGCCGGGCTTCTGCCGGCGGCCTTCATCGTGGGAGCCGCGGCGGCTCAGCTCCCGGCCAGCTACCTCGGAGCCCGCTACGGCCACGACAAGGTGGCAGGTACCGGCATGGTGATCTTCGGAGCCTCCTCGGCGTTGATGGGCCTCGCCCCCAGCTGGGGGTGGGCTGTGGGCCTTAGGGCACTGGGCGGGGTCGGCGCCGGGCTTTTCTTCTCCACCGCTGGCGCTGTCTTAGTCGCCTTGAGACCCAACGCGGTGGGGTCGGCCTTGGGGTGGTACAACGCCTCTTTTAACATAGGAGGCTTCGTGGGGTACTACTGGGGATACGTCGCCTCCGCTACCGGCTGGCGTCTCGCGTTGGCGGCTCCCGGCGTGTTGGCCGCGGCTTTAGGGACCGCGCTTCTCATGGGACGCGGCGTCAGGAGCAGGGCGGCGATAAACCGGGGGGCCGCCCTCTTTGGTTTGGCGTCTTTTCCGTTTTGGGGCGCGGTGTACGCCGCCAACAGCCTCACGGCGACTTGGATTCACCTGTACCGCCATGTGGGCGAGGACGTTGCCGGCGCAATATCCTCGGCTGCCATGGTCTCGGGCTTCTTCGGCGGCTTGGTCGGCGGGCTTTACGACAGGGCTAGGAACAAGCTGTATATCTTCCTCGGCGCGCCGCTTGTCGCCGCACTGGCTTATGTGGCTCTTCCCCACGTCCCGCTGGGGGCTGTGCCGCTGTTGGTATTTCTCTACGGGGCGTCTTTCTCCGCCTACATCACGGCTGTGTACGCCACGGCCTCTAAGACATCGGAGAACCCCGCCGCCGCGCTGGCGGTGATCAACGTGACTAACATGGCGCTGGGTCTGCACTTCAGCTACGTCTTCTCCTGGCTCATGGCCGCCGGTCCCGTAGGCCCGTGGCTCCTCTTGTCGTCGCTGGCTCTTTCCTCGGCCGCGTCTACATATGTAGTTGTAAATAGGTTAAAGATTTATTAATAGACGACATCGTGGCAGAGGTGAGGGTGGTCGTGGCGTTGGGGGGCAACGCGTTTAACCGACCGGGGGAACCCATAACCCAAGAAACCCACCTAAGAAACGTCGACGTAGCCGCCAGAGTCGTGGCAGAGATAATGCAGGGAGGCCACCAGGTGGTGGTGACGCACGGCAACGGGCCCCAGGTGGGCTACCTGGCAGAGTTGCAGAAGGACAACGGCACATTTCGTCTGGACGCCCTAAACGCCATGACGCAAGGGATGCTCGGCTACTTCCTTGTCTCTGCGCTTGATAAATACTTAGGCAGGGGGAGGGCTGCGGCTTTGGTGACCAGAGTCGAGGTGGACTGCGACGACCCGGCTTTTAAAAACCCGACCAAGTTCATAGGTCCCCTATACGGCAAGGAACAGGCTGAGGCCCTCGCACAGAGGTACGGGTGGCAGTTTAGGCAAGACCCAAGAGGGGGCTGGCGGCGCGTCGTCGCGTCGCCTACGCCGCTTAGAATTGTGGAGATAGAGGCCGTAAAGAGGTTGCTGGACGCGGGTTTCGTCGTTGTGGCGGCGGGCGGCGGCGGTATACCGCTCTGCGGAGACAGAGGCGTAGAGGGGGTTATAGACAAGGACTTGGCCTCTTCTCTCCTCGCTGTGGAGCTCGGCGCGGACTTCTTCATGATACTCACAGACACAGACGCCGTCTACCTAAACTACGGGAAGCCGAACCAGAGGAGGCTAGACAGCGTAGGGGCTGACGAGCTGGAGAGGTATTTCGCCGAGGGCCACTTCCCGCCGGGCTCCATGGGGCCGAAGGTGCAGGCCGCGATAAACTTCGTGAAACACACGGGAAGAAGGGCGGCCATCGGGGCGCTGGAGGAGGGCTACGACGTGTTCAGGGGAATAAAGGGGACCCAGGTGACGCCTTAGAGCTCGTTTATTGGCTTTTCGTATTCCTCCCTCTTCTGGAGGTCTCTGATCTTCACTACGCCGCGCTCCAGCTCTTTCTTGCCGATTATGATTAGGTACCGCGTGCCTATCTTCAGGATGTATTCAAAGGCCTCTTTTAGGCTTTTCTCGCCCAGCTCCACAGCCACGCTGAAGCCTGCGCTCCTCAGCTTCTTCGCAACTGCCACGGCCTGCGGGTACGCCTCATCGTCGAAGATGTAGATGTAGTAGTCCAGCGGCTTCTCCACGTTGTGGAGCCCCACGGCCTCCATAAGCCTCTCAACGCCAATGGCGAACCCCAGCGCCGGCGTCTTTACGCCGCTGTAGAGCTCCAACAAGTCGTCGTATCTGCCGCCTCCCCCGACCGCCAGCTTGTACTCCCCGGCGAACGCCTCGAATACAATCCCGGTGTAGTAGTCGAGCCCCCTCACGATGGACATGTCGAATCTAAACCCCCCAAGCCCCGTCGATGCGTCTAGGTACTTCACCAGCTTGGCGTAGTGGGCGCCGAGGCTCTGGTCCAGCCGCGTCAGGTGGTCCGCGGCTTCTTGCAACGGCATTTCGCTGGTCATGTCGTATATCTTCTCCGCCTTATCCCGCGGGACGCCGCCGCTGGTCATCACGGCCACCACCTCCTCCCGCGGGAGCTTGAGCTTTTTATCTAAGGCGCGGTAAATTACATCTCGGTAGGCGGAGAGCCCCAGGGCTTCCAGCATCTTGTCCACGGCCCTCCGGTCGTTTATCTTAACCACGTAATCCGCGGCGCCGGCCGCCGACAGGGACTCAGCCAACACATGCAGAACCTCCGCCTCTGCCCTCGGGGTGGCCGACCCCACAAGCTCTATGCCGAATTGGTAAAACTCCCTGTAGCGCCCATGTTGCGGCTCGTCGTATCTAAACACCTTGGTGAAGTAGTACCACCTAACGGGCCTCGGCATGTCTAGGCTGTAGGAGAGCGCCCTGGCGACGGGGACCGTCATGTCGAACCTCAGCCCCAGATCCCTGCCCGCCTTGTCCTTGAAGTAGTAGATCTCGTTGATAACCTCCTGCCCCGCCTTCTTGGCCAGCACCTCGAAATGCTCGACAACTGGCGTCTCCACCCTCCTGTATCCAAAGGACTCGGCAACCCTAGACAGAACATCCTCCATATGTTTCAACGCGTAGAACTGCGGCGGGAGCCAATCCCGCATGCCGCGCGGAGGCCTCCTAAGGTGGTCGGGTAGCCCACTCATAAGGCGGTTCTCTCCACCACCTCCTGTGTGACGGAAACCCCCCGTTGTTTGATAGCCGTTAGAAGCCTGGGGAAGAGCCTGTTGGACATGCCGACGTATTCCGGGGGCGTGACGCCCGGCTCCAGGTCCTTGATAACATACTGCATGCCCACTGCCACGTTACCCGTCGCTATCTGCATAGCCGTCCAGCCGCCGTGTGGCCTCACGAGCACCTCGTAGACCACCCTCTTTTCCCCCCTGACGCCTACCACCTTCATATATACCAGGTCCGGCACGTCGAATTTAAGCCGTGAGAGGAGTCTCGCCGTCACCGCCCGGGGCGGCGGCTCCCCCTCCTCCGACATGAGGCCTAGGTCTCTGAGGAGGCGGATCTTCTCCACGTGGCCTGGCCACCTAAGCGTTTTTTCGTACATGGTGGTGACCTTGCCGGCCAGCGTCTTAAGGAGGGTTCTGAGGCCGTCTGTGTAGAACGCCTCCAGCGTGCCTACGGGCGAATTGACTTGCTCCACATCGCTGAGGGGGTCAACCACAACGGTCTCCCCGCCTCTGATAAGCCTGGCGGGTCTGGTGTACTCCTCGATCAGATCCAGCGGGCTCCATGTGATGGAGTAGCCCAGCGGACCCACCGGCCTCTCTGGTATGCCCCCCACGTATATGCCGAGCTCGTCAACGTGTCCCAAGTCGGCCACGAGCCTCCCCGCCAGCACGTTGCTGAGGCCCGGCGCCACGCCTGCGTCAGGCACGTACCTAGCCCCCGTCTTCACCGCAATCTCCTGCAACGTGAAGGGGTCCTCCGCGTAGAACGATACGTCGATTGTGTCCAGCCCCGCCTCAAGCACACGCCTAGACGCCTTGTACGCCACGTTGCCCGGGAGGGCGTTCACCACGAGGTCGTAGCCGCCTAGGGGAACCTCCAAGGCGTCTTGCTGAACGGCGGCTGGACAGCCCCTGGCCCTATCCACCGCCACCACCTCATGTCTAGCTGAGAGGACCTCGTGGAGGTACCTGCCTATGTGCCCGCATCCCAGCAGAAGTATCCTCACAACTTTCTTGATTTACGGTATTTTTATCTATGAACACCGTGAGCTCCGAGGTTACGTAATTAGCGACATACCCCGCCGCCACCCCAACCACATACGCCGCATATATCCAAACGCCGAGTAGGTGGAGGATCAGCGTTGTCGCGTAGTTCACCCCGTTGCCCACCGCGGTGGCTACGTGGTACTTGGCCCAACCGGCGAGAAGCGGCGTACGCCGATTTGCGAAGGTCCACCGCCGGTTGAGAAGGTAGTTAGAGGTGAGGCTCGTCTCTATGGCGAGGGCGACCGACACAGGCTTTGGAAGGAAGGAGGTGAGGTGTATCACGGCGAAGGCGACGCCGATTCCCGAGGCGCCCACCGCGGCGAACTTGAGGGGACGCCACCTGGCGAGGGCTAAGACTTGCCTGAGGTAGTCCGCTATGTGGCGGGTGCCCAGCTTGGAGCGGCCCCGCGTCCTGAGACCGAAGAGGTACGGCACCTCCACGACGCACCGCGGCTTGCACTGGACGAGGACGTCTAGGAGGATCTTGTACAGCCCCGTGGGCTTCACGTTGGCCACGCACTCTCTTCGGTACGCGAAGAAGCCGGAGACGGCGTCTCTCACGGCCCTCGCCTCGGGGAGGAGGATCCTCGCCAGGAGGACGGCGCCGCGGGACACGAGCCGCCTATGCCATGGCCATCCCTCAACCCCGCCGCCCTTCACGTACCTCGACGCAACGGCGAGGCAACCCCTCCCCGCCGCCTCGGCGAGCTTCGGCACAAGCTCCGGCGGATGTTGCAAGTCGGCGTCCATCACCACCACCACGTCTCCCCCCGCCGCCCTGGCCCCCTCCACCACCGCGCTTGAAAGCCCCCGGCGGCCCTCCCTCACGAGAACCCTCACGGGGTACCGCCCCGCCAGCCTCCTGGCCACCTCAGCGGTCCCGTCCGGGCTCCCATCGTCAACCACGACCACCTCGTAACTCCTCCCCGCTAAGGCCCGATCCAGACGCTCCAGTAGCTCCGGCAGGTTCTCAGCCTCGTTATACGTGGGGACCACTACGGAGATCATGTGCGCCGACGCCGCAGTCTTTTCATCTTGCCGCGATACACACAATTTTAAATATCTCTATAACCGCAAAATATTAAAACGCCGTATTCCATTTATGTGTGGATCTAAAGCGGGTTTTTGCAGAAAAAGTGGCCTTCGTGTACGGGCCCAGCGGCGCCGGGAAGACTGTGCTTATTTCAAAGGTTGCGTTCGACTTCGCCAAGGAGGGCAGAAGAGTGCTGTGGGTAACCTTCAACGAAGGGAGAGACACCCTTCACGAGACTTGGAGAAGCTTCGGCTGGAAGGCCGAGGAAATAGCTGTTTACGACTACCCCTTCGTGCCGCAGTATAGAGAAACGTTGTTTAACCAGGTGGTGGACCTCGCCTACAAGGAGAGAGCCGAGGTCTTCGTCATAGACGGGGTGGAGGCGATAGTTTACGACCGCGCCTCGGCAGATGCCTTGACCAAGATCGGCCTCCTCAGCATCATAGGCATAGAGGCGAAGTACAACCCGCTTGGCGACATCTCCGACGTGATCATAAAGATGGAGGCTAGATATACAAACTACGCCGCCATTAGGCGTGTTAAGATACAGAAGGCGCGGGGCTTGGAGGTGCCGAAGCCCATCTACTACCTTGCAATACTCCCCACAGGCCCCGTCTTGCTAAGCGACGAACACGTGCCCTCTGCGGAGCAGAGACACGTGCCGCCGCCGGGCCTCCTGGCGCACCTCGTCAAGGAGGTGCCTCTAGGCTCACAAATAGCCTTATACGGCCCTTACCAACGGCTCTCAGCTGCAGTGGTGGACTCGCCTAACTCCATCGCGTATATCCACAAACATTACCAATTGGGATTCTTTAAGAGCGCGAAGCCGCGGCTGGTCTCTCCGTTTGAACACCGACGCCTAGAGCACTACGCCCAGAGGATACTTTCCCAGTACGTAATTACACTCGACGCAGAACATGTGCCGAAATGGTTTAGATCTTTCAGAGACCAGAGGGCAGTTTGGGTAGACATCTACACAACGCCGCCAGACGTCGCAGGCTACGACTACGTGTTCTACGTAGACAAGGAGAAGATAAGAATAGAGCACTCGCCAGAGCCCCCGCCGCAGATTGAATTACCTCTCAAGTAGTTTCAGCACCTCTCCTGGCTGAAGCTCCGCCTCGATGGGCGCCCTCCCTATAAGTTTCAGAAGCTCCTCTTCATAGGCTGGCTTCTCCTCGGATTTATAAAACACTCCTATGGGTATCTTCCCGTAGGGGTCTAGGGTGGGCCACTCCAGCGCCTTTCTGTAGGCCTGGAAGTAGTCGGAGGAGTCGTGGCCAGACTCCTCAAGCTTATAGACGCGTGCCCTAAACCAGTCGTAGGTGTTGACGCGGTTGAAGGTGACGCATGGGCTTAAAACGTCCACCAAGGCGAAGCCTCTGTGCGTCAGCGCGGATTTCATGAGTTGCGTGAGGTGTGGGACATCTCCGCTGAATCCCCTGGCCACGTAGGTGGCGCCGGCCGCCAAGGCGAGCGCGAGCGGGTTGACGGGCTCGTCCACGGAGCCGAAGGGCGTCGTTTTCGTCTTCGTCCCCCTGAGCGTGGTGGGCGACATCTGCCCCGTTGTGAGGCCGTATACCTGGTTGTTAGATACTACATATGTGATGCCAACGTTTCGCCTCGCCGCGTGGATCATGTGGTTTAGGCCTATGCCGTAGCCATCGCCGTCGCCGCCAACCACGACCACCTTCAGCCTCGGATTCGCAATTTTCACCCCCGTGGCTATGGCCACCGCCCGGCCGTGTATGCCGTGGATGCCGTAGGTCTTCATGAAGTGGGGTAGCTGCGAGCTACAGCCGATGCCAGACACCACCACCACCTCCTCGTTGGGCACCGCAAGTTCCGCCAAGGCTCTGCGGAGGGCCTCCAATATGCCGTAGTCGCCGCAACCAGGGCACCAAATCGGCGGCCTATTGACGGCGTAGTCCAGCGGCTTCCTGACCTCGACCTTCATAGCCACTCCCTGAGCTCGTCTATGCTAAACGGCTCCCCCCACCACTTCAACACCCTCCTGTCTATCCTCACGCCCTTAGACGCCAGGTAGTTGGCGAACTGACCTGAGTAGTTGAGCTCCACGGCCACCACCTCCTTGGCGGAGTTCAGCCTTTCCACCCAGGAATCCAGCGGCAGGGGGTAGAGGTCTCTGAAGAGGGCGAGGCCGATCTTCCTCTCCGCGGCGTAGTCGAGAAGGGGCATCGCAGTGGAGCCCCAGGCCACCACGTACCTCTCCCCGTCTCCCATCAGATCGGGAGGCTCCAGCTCCTCCAACACCTTGGCCAACTTCTTCATACGCTTGGCATGCATAGCCTTCCTAACCTCCGGCATGTGGCGGTCTGTTATTACGTCTCCCCTCTCGTCGTGTTCGTCGCTGGTGGCTATATGCATGCCCCCGGGCGTACCTGGGACGGCTCTAGGAGACACGCCGCTGTCTGTTATCTTATACCTCTTGTACTCCTCCCACACCAGCGGGCCCGCGGCGAGTTCGCCCCTCTCGATCTTGAAGCGGGTGGGGTCGAACTCCACCGTGGAGAGCGACTCAGTGAAGTAGAGGTCAACAAGCACAATGACGGGCGTCTGGTACTTCTCGGCGATGTTGAAGGCCTTAGCCGCGGCGTATAGACCCTCCTCAATCCAGCGCGGCGCTATGACCGCGTGTGGGTACTCGCCGTGGGCGGGGGAAAGGGCCATGCTGAGGTCGGACTGCTCAGTCTCTGTGGGCACGCCCGTGCTGGGGCCGCCTCTCTGCGCCAGAAACACCACGACCGGCGTCTCTATCATGGCCGCCAGCCCAAACGCCTCGTGCATCAAGTCGAAGCCTCCGCCCGAGGTGCCGGTGGCGGCCCTGACTCCGGCGTAGGCCGCCCCTATGGCCATGTTTATCGCCGCTATTTCGTCCTCAGGCTGTACCACGGCCACGCCGAACCTCGGGCCCCACTCCGCCAGCCAGTGGAGGATGGGGCTTGCCGGCGTCATCGGATAGGCCGCGTAGAACTTCATACCGGCCATGACCGAGCCCAAGGCGAGGGCCTCGGCGCCAGACATCAGAAGCTTGGATTCGCCTATCTTCTTAACCTCGACCGCCGGCGCATATCTGCCGCTGGCGTATTTATACGCCTCTTCCAAAACCGCTATGTTGGCCTCTGCGATCTTCTCGCCTCTCTCTCCAAACTCACTCTTAATCTGCTCCGCTATATATTTCGTGTCGAGACCTATAAGCGCCGCGAGGCCGCCGAGCGCCGCCACATTCCTCATAATTCTATTTCCATGTCTCGTGGCTATTTCCGTAAGCGGTATCTCCTTCTCAGAAATCACGTGCCTAGCCCCAGACCTGTACGCAGAGAGAGCCGCGTCGTTAAGCGCAATCAACACGTCGTACGTCCTCCACCTGCCGTGGCTGTATATACGTCTGTCGGATGCTCTGATCTGGTAAAACATTGTGGGGTTGCCCTTTATGATGGAGCCGTACTGCCTGTAGGCGAAGACGTGGTAGCCGAGTCTCGCAAACACGGCGGCCAGCGTCCTGCCTGTTGTTTCTATGCCCTCTCCCTGCGCCCCGGAGATCCTTATAGTCAAGTCCATGACGATGGTTCGATTTCTAGTTAAAAACCTAAATTATAGATAATGCAGATGGCGGGTGAACTGTTTATAAACTTTTCCCAACGACGCAGTTCCCGCAGTGAACTTTGGTTCCTCACGTGAAAAACGTCGTGAACCTTCCTCATCCCTTAAAAACGGCGAGGAACGTAGTCCCATGGAAATCGTGGTAATAGGCAGGGGGCCCCGCCCAGGCCTTTACTACGTCGTCACGGCCCCCCCACGTTGCGGCCAGATCACGGTAAAACTCATGGAGCTACCCACAAACGCGGAGCCGCCCTTCAAGGCCGACCTCCTCAAGACCAGGCGGGGCACTGCCCTCCTCAACACAACCCCCCTCGACCTAGACGAGTGGCTTCTGGAACACCTAGACCAGCTCATAGAGGGGGAGGTGAAAGACGGCGTGCTCGAGGGCGTGGTGTGCAACAAGAAGCTACAGGTTAAGGTGCTGGACCCCTCCGTCTCGGGTCCCGTCTTCGCAGTTGTGCCGGTCGCAAGGAGGAAAAAAACACCGCCGCCCCTAGTACTTACGTTGCTTGCATATAAGATTCAGATCGCAGGTTAACCACCGATCATCAAGGTGTTCTGATTGTGCGACGGCTACGGCGAAACATAATAACAGCAAAGACCGTGTTTGGTCCTAAAGAATGACTATTTATTTAGGTGTTGTCTCCCCTTTATGCCTGTAGAGAGGACGCTTGTTCTATTGAAGCCGGATGCAGTTGCGCGGGGGCTGGTAGGGGAGATAATTGCCAGGTTTGAGAGTGTTGGTCTTAAAATAGTTGCCATGAAGATGGTGAGGGCTACGCCGGGGCAGATGGAGCGCTTTTACCCCTCGTCTGAGGAGTGGTTTAGGTCAGCCGGCAATAAGCTGTTGAAGGCGTATCAGGAGCTCGGCATAGATCCCAAGAGTAGGCTCGGGACGGACGACCCCGTGGAGGCGGGCCGCCGTATAAAAGACAACTTGATAAGGTACATGACGTCGGGGCCCATAGTAGTCATGGTGCTTAAGGGAAACAGGGCCGTGGAGGTGGTTAGGAAGCTGGTGGGGCCCACTGCCCCTCACGCCGCGCCTCCGGGCACCATCCGCGGTGACTACTCGGTGGATTCCCCCGACTTAGCCGCTGAGGAGGGAAGGGTCGTCTTTAACCTAGTCCACGCCTCAGACAGCCCGGCTGAGGCTGAGCGGGAGATAAAGTTCTGGTTCAGCGAGGAAGAACTGGTTGACTACTAACGATGCGAAAACCAGAGGGTGCTAAACACTAGAGGCAAAGCCGGGAGGCGACGGACCCCTCCTGTATCAGAAAAGCACGTAGGCCACGAGGGGCATCACCAGGCCGAGGGCAGTCGACACGAAGGCGGTGTACGAGGAGGTGATGTTGTCGGCAATGGGGCTCGGCGCCTCGGCGACCATCCGCAGAGCCCGTAGGTAATACGGCGTGGCCATGGCGCTGTTCACCACGATCCACAACACCAGAAACGCCGCGATTGCGGCGGGGTACGACAAGGCGAGAAGAACCAGAAAGAGCTTTGGCCAGAAGCCGAGAAGCGGCGGGAGCCCGAGTAGGGAGAGAATATTAAGCACGTTCAAGGCGCTCCTCCTCGGCGGGAGCAGGTCGGAAAACGCCGTGGTCAAGTAGCCGAAAACCCCCGCTTTAGCGAGACCTGAGGTCAAGGCCTCCAGAACCACCACCAAAGCCGCTAGGTCGGCCGCAGAGACGTATATGCCGAAGAGTTGCGGGGTCTTCGCCGGCTCGCCGAGCCACCACACGAGGGCGACCGCCGCCAGCGCGTAAGACATATGCGCGATGGAGGACCACGCCATGACTCTGCCGAGGGTCTTCGCCGTGAGGCCTGCCACGTTGGCCACAAGCATCGACGCCAGGGCCACCACCAACGCCGTTAGGCCGACCGCGCCGTCTCCCGGCAGAGATCTAAACAGCGTAAGCAAGACGAAGAGTGCGGTCACCTTGCTAAACGCCGCAAGAGCCGCCGCGCCTCTCGGCGAGCCCAAGGCGTAGGCATCTACAACCCAGGCGTGAAACGGCGCGATCCCCAGCTCAAACATGAAGCCCAGCACTGCCAGGTAGAGTCCTTGGACCCAGCCGTAGGCCGCCAAGGCGTAGCCCAGCACGATGAGCACCTTCCCCACGCCTGAGAAGACAAGATACTTCATGGCCCCCTCCACGTTTTCCCGCGTCCTCTCCATGGCGAGGAGCCCGTACACGGCGGCTGTGGCAAGCGCCAGCGCTATCAGCCCGTACACAGGCGGCGCCCCGGCGTAGTAGACATACGCCGCCAGAACCGTCGCTGAGGCGGAGAACGCCAGGGCAAAGCCAAAGGCCCCCATGCGCCAGTCCAGAGACAGAGACAGCGCTACGACGGCGATCACCACGCCTATTGGCAGGCCGAGATACGCCGAGATGGCGAGCAACATCGCAGACGTCGCCGCGGCCACGTAGCGCCCCTCCAGCCTGCCTGCAACCACCGCGGCGGCAGACAGCGCTAGGATCAGGTAGGCAAATAGGTCAATCATAGCACCACCAGCAGAACCAGTGTTATCAATATGCCCACCACGCCATATAGCACGTAGAGGCTAATGTTGCCCGTGATCAGCCTCCTAGCCCAGTTTGACAACGTCTCGAAAACCCCCGGAATCGCGTTGTGGTACAAGCCGTCAAACAGCCCCCTGTCGAACACCACGTAGATAAACCTAGAGAACCAGAGATACAGCAGTGGGAGTACGCCGTCGTAGAGGATGGGCAGATAGAACCTGCGGTAGGCCACCTCCCAAAGGGGCCTCAACGCCTCGGACCTCACGCCGGGGAGCCAGATGTACAACACAAGGCCTGTCAGGAAGCCTAGCAACACCGCTATGAGGGCCTCGGTTAGTGGGAACTTCACAAACACGGCGAAGTAGACGCCTAGCGCCAGCGTGGCCGCCGCAAGCGCCGTGTAGGGTAGCCACATGAGAAGCGGCGCCTCGTGCACCTCCTCAGGCTCCTTCCCGTGCACAAAGGTGAGGCCGATCAGCCGCAGGCCGTAAATCGGCGTGATGAACAGAAGCAGATAAAGTGTCGGCGCAAGCCAATCCACGTGATGCACATGACCGGCCTCCAGCACGTTTTCCAGGGCCAAGTCTTTGGTTATGTATCCCACGAAGGGCGGGATGCCCACGAGGCTTAACATGGAGAGAGCCATGGCGATGGCCGTGATCTTCATGTGGCACCACAGCCTGCCCACCTGGCCTATGAAGCGCGTGCCGGCCTCGTGGATCACTGCGCCGAACCCCATAAACAGAGACGCCTTAGAAACTGCGTGGCCCACTATGTGCAGAAAGGCGAAAAACAGCAAGCCCTGCAACAACTCGTGCTCGTGCAGGCCGAGGAGCCCCGCGGCGCCGGCCGCAGCCGCAATTATGCCCAGATTCGCCGCTGTGGAGCCCGCGAGCACAAGTTTAAACTCCATGGCCGTCAAGGCGATTATGGTGGCCGCCAGCGCCGTCGCGGCCCCCACCACGGTCACAACCCAGAAATACAGCTCCGCCCCCGGCACCAGCAGGAAGATAGGCGTAGTCACGATCAACACGTAGACGCCGGCCTTGACCATCGTCGCTGCGTGGATCAGCGCCGAGACGCTCGTGGGGCCCGTCATGGCCGTGAGAAGCCATTCGTGAAACGGAAACTGTGCGCTTTTCGTGAACGGCCCGAGGGCGAAGAAGATCAGCGGCACGACCCCCAGCGCCTTTAAAGCCTCAGCCTTCTCCAAGCCAGTAAGCGAGACCGTGCCGGCTACCGTGTAAAACAGTGCGATGGCCACGAGGAAGAAGGCGTCTCCAAAACGCACAGTCAATATGGCGCGGAGGCCGGCTTTGCTGGGCGTCCACCAATAAGGCACGCCGAACACCTTCTCCTCCTTGCCGACCCACTTGTCGTACTCGTCTCTGTACCAGTGGCCTATGAGAGCCCAGGAGGCCAGCCCAACGCCCTCCCAGCCCGCGAGGAGGAACCAGAGGTTGTCCGCATACACAATTATCAACATGGAGGTGGCGAAGAACCCGAAGAAGAACCAGTACCACCCGGGCCTGTAGTCTCCCTCCATGTACTTCACCGAGTAGAGCGAAATCGCCGCTATCAGCCACGCCACCAACACTCCCATGGGGAGGCTGAAGTGGTCCAGCCGCACGGCGATTTCGGCGCCTATCGAGCCTATCCAGGAGACGCTGTAGACGCCCGCCTGAATAGACGTATATACATACGTCGCCAGCAACGCGGAGAAGAAGGTGCCAAGGGTGACCGCCCACGCCTTGAACTTCTCGGCTGTGCTAAACAGAGAGATGAGGGAAGCGATGAGCGGCGCGAAAATGGTGAGAAGTACTACTTCCATAGCCCCGCCGCAACTATAGACTTATATATATTGTCCGCCAGCGCGCTGGAAAACGGCGGCAGAAACAGAAGCACAGAGAGGAATGCCACGACCACGATAGACACAAGCGCTATGTCCACGGGTCCCCGATCCTCCCGCTTATGCGGCCCGAAGAACACAACGCGGATTGTGTTGAAGGCGTAGATGCCGGTGATCAACAGCACAACGGCGTATGGGATGTAGTACATGTAGCCCTGTGCGAAATACTTCGCATAAGCCACAGTGAGGACGATTTCAGATACCATGCCCACGGTCAAGATGCCGGCGAGGTTGAGGAAGCCCACGATCGCCGCGCCTGCCAGCTCGGGCCTCCAGCCGTAGAGCCCGCCCATCTTCTCGACGTCGCGCGTGTGGAGATACATGATGAAGTAGCCCGCCGTCATGAAGAGGACTGCCTTGCCGAGGCCGTGGCTGAGATAGAAAAGGGCTGCGGCCGCGTAGCCATGTGGGTTAAACAGCGCCACGCCGAGCAGTAGGTAGCCCATCTGCGACACCGTGGAGTAGGCGAAAAGCCTCTTGATGTCTTTCTGCAGAAATGCCATCAACCCGCCGTAGATGGCTGTGGCGATGGCGTAGTAGACAAGCCAACGGACCCACTCGGCACCGGGAACCACGTACATGGCCACGGCGGCGATCAAATAGCCGCCGATGCCCACAAGAACAGGCGATAAGAGGGCAGATAGCGGTGTTGGCGCCTCCGCGTGGACGTAGGGCAACCACATATGTACTCCCAGCGCCGCCATCTTGATGAGGGACCCTATCAGGATGAGGAGGAAGGCGGTCTGGTCCGCGCCTAGGTATCTGAGGTCGGCTAGAAGCGGCACGTAGTATACGCCTTTTAGATACAGGAGCAGGAAGCCGGCTAGGGCGAGCAGTGCGCCTACGTGGGACCATACTAGGTACATGATGGTTATCCGGACTCTGTCGCCGTAGCCGTAGTAGAGTACCTGAAACAGCGAGGCTATTAGGGCTATTTCGATGAAGACGTAGACCATTATGAGGTTTGCCGCCACAAAGGCGCCGGCGAGCCCGCCGAGGAAGAAGCCGTAGGTGAGGTAGAATATCGACGTGTCGCGGCCTAGCTCGCGGCTTCTGTGTTCCATATACGGCGGGCTATACAGCGCAACGAAGATGCCCACCAGCGCCACGGTGAAGGCGAATACTCCGTTGAAAGGTGTTATCCTAAAAGCCGTGACGTCGAACCCCTGGAAGGTGCCCTCCCTGAACTCCACGCCCCCGAAGACCGAGTACGCCGAAACCACTAGGAGAGGAAGCAACGCAACGGCCGAGATGTAGCCGGCGAGGTAGGGCGACCTCTTCGCCGCCGCGTAGGCCGCCAGCGACAGCGCCATCGGTATGAGGACTGAGAACAGAATTATCATGGCTCCCTACCCCCCGCGACCGCCGAGACGTCCGTGCTTTCTGTGAGGGCGTAGGTGCGATATATCAACGCGGCCAATATGGAGGCCTCTGATACGCTTATCATCACGAGTATGAGGACTCCATAGAAGAGGAGGCCGGGGTTGGCCGACGCCAGCGGCGCCAGCGCCGCGAAGGCGCCCACAGTTACGAGCTCAAGGGCTATTAGGATCCTCACGAGGTTTCTAGTAGTCGCTATGCTGTAGAGACCTAGGAGAATTAGTATAAACCCGACGACGACCGCGGGGCTCATGCCTTCCTCGCCACCTCGATGCCCACTACTAGGGAGACTGCGGCTACGCCTATCAGCAACATCACAGCTGGCAGGAGGTCACCTAGTTGCACCGGCGTTGGCTTGGCCGGCGGGGCCCCCCACAGAAACGCCCCCAGGGCCGCCGCGGCGAGGAAGACCAGGGTTGTGGCGAGGAAGTATCTACCGCCCCACCTCTGGACGCCTCCGTACATCGCCGCCGTAATTATGACCAGCAACATCACGGCGCCTATGTAGATTACGAACACAAGAAACGCAGGGGCGAACTGCGCCAAGTAGGCGTAGTACGCACCGACGGCGCCGGCGGCCGAGGCGAGGCTCACCGCCGAGTAGACGTTGTCTCTGGAGTATACGGTTAGTATGCCGAAAAACAGGGCTACCGATAGGAGTAGGAGGTCTATCATGATGTTTAAGTAAGTAAAGCTTTTAAAGTATTACTCCTGTAGCCTTACCTTTTTCGGGATCCCCCCGACATATTTAATGGCCACCTTCACAGATTTGTAGGGCTCCTGTATCTTGGGAGGCTCCCTCTCCATATCTGGCGTATAGATCATCTCCTTGTAGTCGTACCATGTAAGTTCTTTGATGCCTGTGCCGTAGAGTGCGTCTGTGGGGCAGACGTCTATGCAGAAGTGGCACATGATGCAACGGCCGTAGTCTATGCCGGGGTAACGCTTCCCGTTTGGCGCCGGGTACATCTTTATGGCGTTTGTGGGGCATATCCTGGCGCACAGCATGCAGGAGGTGCATTTCTCAGTCCATAGGCCGATCCAGCCGCGCATCTTGCCGTAGTCCAGCCTCTCGTAGGGGTAGTAGATGGTTATCCTCTCAGGCTTCACGAAGTTTCTAGCCGCCACCGCCAACGCGTCTATAGTCGCCTTTACCACGCCACTAAGCGTCGTCTTCTCGGCGCTCATGGCACCGCCCCGGCCAGGCGCAACGCGGCCGACCACAGCACCGCCAAGAGGCCTAGCGTCAGCAGGCCGCGCCAGCCGAGAACCAGCGTGTGGTCGAGGCGCAAAACCGGCATGGCGGCGCGTAGGAAGGCGAAAAAGAACATAAGCACTGTGGTTTTGAGGAAGACCCATACGGCCAGCGTTAGGTGCCCTATCATGTCCTGGGGCCAGGGCCCCGGGGCGTAGCCGGGGAGCGCCCAGCCGCCGAGGAAGAGGAGGGTGGCGAGGAAGGAGTAGGAGAAGGTGGCGTAGTAGGTGCCGCCGGCGAAGGACAGGACTAGAAATATGCCGCCGTAGTCGCTGTAGGGCCCCGTGGCCACGTCGCCCTCGTAGTCGGCGATTTCAAAGGGAAATCTCGCGGTGGCCATGGCGGTTGTTACCACAAAGACGAGGAAGGCGAGGGGGTTGAGGATCGCCCCGACGAGGAGGGTCTGCTTCTGGACTATCTCCAAGGGGTTCAGCGTGCCGTAGAGTATGACCATGGCCAGGAAGGAGAGTATCAGGGGCAGTTCATACGCGGCCACGAGCAACGCTTCCCGCGCGGCGCCGATGTATGCAAACTTGTTGTTTACAGACCAGCCGATTATAACAATTGATATCGACACGAGGAGGAGTACCACGAGCGAGAAGACGAGACCGTAGGGGAGTAGTGAGGGGTCTTTTATCAGCCTAAGCTCGGGGGTTAGGGGGAGGAGGAGGGAGGCGCCGAAGGCCAGTGTGACGAATGCGGCGGGGCCCCAGACGAAGAGGATCTTGTGGGCGCCCCTCGGCACGATGGGCTCGCTTATGATGAACTTGAAGGCGTCTGCCAGTAGCTGTAGGTATCCGCCGAGCTGTGGCGACACATGGTACGGCCCCACGCGCATCTGCACCCTCGCAGCCGCCTTGCGCTCAAACCACACCACAGTGAGCAACACCGCCCCCGACGCGGCGAACATGAGTATGAAAAACCAGAGGCGGGGCGAGAGGAGGAGACTCCAGAGGTCCATGGACATGACCAAATCCGCTATTTTAATTTATTACCTGTCTTGCTCCGGCGGGAAGTAGCCGAAGGAGCCGTATATGGCCGGTAGGTCCATGAGCCTCGCGCCTATGAAGGCCTTTATCATAGCGCGTAGGTTCTGCCAAGAGGGTGTGGATATCCTTACTCTGTACGGCTTCTCGGAGCCGTCGCCGTAGACGTGGAAGAAGTAGCGGCCGCGGCCGCCCTCCGTGATGCCGAGGCCCTCGCCCTCTGGCAACCTGGAGGTGAAGAGGGCCCCCAGTCTTATGAGCTGGTTTGTGGTCTCCTTCTGCTTCGGCGGCATTCTGTGAAGCACCGCCTCGCCCACGAGGGGCCCGTCTCTGGGCGCGCGGTCGAGGGCTTGTCTGATGATCTTAGCGCTTTGTCTTATCTCGCATATCCTAACCATGGTTCTTGCCAGGGAGTCGCCGCCATCCTCCACGCATACCTCCCACTCCAGCTCGTCGTAGACGCCGTATTTGTAGACGCGGCGGGCGTCCCAGTCTACGCCGGAGCCGCGGGCGCCGGGGCCGGTGGCCATGAGCCTCGCCGCGTCTTCCCTGCTCAGGTAACCCACGTCTTTAAGCCTGTAGTAGCCCACTGGGTTCTTCACGACGAGGCGGACGAACTCGTCCATCTTCTTCTCTAGGTAGTCTAGGAAGCCTTTTGTCTGTTCGTAGAAGGCGTCAGGTGGCGCGGTGCGGACGCCGCCGGGGAGGACCCAGGTCGGGGTGGTTCTCGAGCCGGAGACCATGGCCCAGAGCTGCACCACCAGCTCTCTGAGGCCGAAGCCCCACATGAAGCCTGTGGATGAGCCTATCATTATGGCATGGAGGCCCAGGTCGTAGAGGTGCGTGGAGATGCGGCTGAGCTCAGCCATTATCACCCTGAGGTACTGAGCCCTGGGCGACACGTCCATCTTGGCTAGGCGCTCTATGGCCATGGAGTAGGCCCAGGTGACGTTTATGGCGTCTGGTAGAGAAAGCCTCTCGAAGAGTGGTATGTTCTGTATCCAGTGCCGGGTTTCGCCTAGCTTCTCCATGGTGCGGTGGACGTAGCCTGGGTCCGGCGTGACGTTGACCACTACGTCACCGTCTACCTCCACTATGAGGCGGGTGTGTCCCGAGGTGGGGTGTTGCGGCCCCCAGAAAAGATCGAGAACGCGGCGGCCGCCTTCTAGTTTTTCCTCTTTTAAAACTAAGCCATACTCCTCTGACTTGATCATATCTGAACGATGAACTAAACTATTTATCTATATCTCCTCCCAGGCCATGTGGATATTTGCTGTGGCGATTTTGGCCTATGAGCTTCTGCATCTTGCCGCCGAGGCTTCTATGCGCGTGAGGCCAAGCGGCGGCTGTAGGGCTGTGGTGGTTTTACCCGTCAGAAGACCTCGCGATTTGCGGAGATTCGCTGGAGTGGTGGACTACGTAGTGGTAGACGACGAGGTGGACGCAGAGGCGGCCGAGGCGGCGGGGCTTAGGTGGGTTTTAAACAAGTACGGGGGCAAGTCGGGGGCGCTGGCCACGGCTCTGGAGGAGGTGGAGGCTGATCTCTACGTCTTTATCGACGACGACGCTCATCCCGGCCGTTGGCTGGAGGCGCTTCGGGGGGCCTGCGGCAGATTCGCCACGGCCTACCGCTGGGTGATGGACAGGTTTCAAAACCTCTTCTCCCTGGGGGGCTTCGACTGGATGGTGTGGAGACGGACCCGGTTTCTCTACGGCGGGGCCATGACGGTGCCGGCGGCGAGAAGGCGGGAGGCAGCGGAGGCGCTTAAGAGGTGCCCCGTGGACGACATGGCCCTCACTGCGGTGGCCGGCAACATCGAGGTTCTGCCGGTGTTGGTCCCTATGGACGGAGCCGAGGACACGTCGGGCTTCTTCTTACGGCAAGCCACGGCGGCTAAGCTGGCGAATTTCAGGCTGTGGCTCGTGGAGACCCTCTTCTACGTCTTGTGGACGGCGGCGGCCGTTTTCTTTCCGCCTCTTTTCCTCATCCACGCGGCGAGGACTGCCCTCAGGTCGCGGAGGGCCTTGGGGAGGGTGGACTGGGTGCAGGTTGTCCTTTCGCCTCTGGAGAGGCCGCTACAGGCGGCGGTGTTTTTAGCCTCAGCATTTAGGCGGTGTTTCGAATGGCGTGGTCGCGTTGTTTGCGACAAATGTTAAGCCGAGGATGCGTCGGGCTTCTTCTTACGGCAGGCCACGGCGGCTAAGCTGGCGAATTTCAGGCTGTGGCTCGTGGAGACCCTCTACTACGTCTTGTGGACGGCGGTTCAAAAACGGCGGCTTTGGTTTTGATCTTTTTGGCCGCTGTCGTCATATCCACTCCCTCAAGGCTGTCAACACCTCCTCCACAGCCCTCCTCTCGATTAGGTAGACCCCCTTCTTGTACCGCCTCGCGAGACCTTTCGCAACCAAGCTCATCATGAGCCTACGCACCGCCTGCCCACACCTCCTATCCACCCCACACACATCACGCGTCCGTACCGCGACTAGAAAGCCCCTCTCACCACCCACACGCCTCTGGATATGCCAAAGCAGAGCGGGCAGATGCCGCCTCTTCTCCCAACCCCCTTCATATCTTATTCCTCCCGGCGGCGTTTCTGGACGTCTAGATGCGGAGCGCCGTAGACGCCGCCGGCATGTGTATGCGCCGGCGTGCGTATGAGACGCATGCATTGATCCCAGCTGATAACCGCCACCGTCTTGGACGTTAGAAATTTAAAACAGCCACCTCTAGCATAGCCCCACAGGCCGGGCACCCGCCGACGCCTCCACCCGGCCTACACATCTCCTCCCCTTCTGCCATGGACGGGTCGTCTCATGTCGAATCGCAAGGCGTAGTAACACACGGCGGGCGTGGAGCCAGCAACAAGGCCGCGGGCTACGCCGCGGCTGGCGCCCCCGGCGGCAGAGAGGCGGATGCGGAGAGAGCCGTAAGGCCCCAACGGGCAAGAAATCAGTAATCAGAAAATGTTATAAAGCCGTTTTTTTTGAGACATGTTGAGGGGTATCCCGCTGGTGGTGCTGGCGCTGTCCATCGCCGTGGTTGCCGGCTACATAGAGGTTTACGTGGAAAACGGCCCCGACCTCGACGGCCTACACATATATGCGTGGGACGGGAAAGAGTGGGTGCCTGTAGGCGTGACCTACGTCCCGGAATACATCGACACCTACATAACCGCCGTCGGGCAGTGGGCACAGATGCCCTACTACAACATGTCTAGATACATACTGCAAATACCCAGAGAGGCCTTTAGACGCGGCCCGCCGCACACGCCCCCCGGCCTAGACAAGTGGACGCTGGAGGTGCAAAACGGGACGAGGAAGGCGGTGGTGGAGCTGGCAGTGGGCAGAACACCCATCGCCAAGGGAAACCTCACGCTCACCACCTGGTATGCGCTAGGCGACCAGCCACCCAAAACCCCCTACCGCGGGAGGTTCATAAACCCGCCGAGAAGTCCGCCTAAAAACAACGAAGCCGCCGGCGAGGCGGGCACGGCAAGCTACGCCGTATCCCCAGGCACAACCATCTACCCAATAGGAAGCCTATACTTCAAGCCGGTAAGAGTAAGAAGCGGCTGGTTCAGCACCTACGTTCCGGTGGACACGCCCATCGGGTATAACATCATCTGCACGGGGCTACCTGAAATGCATTGGGTCGGTTTCGAGGTCTTGAACTTTACCGTCGGCGTTAAGGTGTCTGGCACGATCTACTACGGCACCTTGACCCTTGAGTTTTACAACATTAACCACGACCGCACGTGTACGCTCATCACTACCTATACCATACAGTTGCCTAGCTCCGGCAGGTGGGCGAATATAGACGTGCAACTGCCGCGAGACTCTCAGATAGGCGTTAGGATACGCGTATACGGCTACGCGTCGAGCGACGCCATAATTAACGTATCCGCAGTTGCGAGGTATGTAAAGACAGTTAACAGCTTGGCGCAGATAGCCACCACGAAAGCAGTGGCGGGCGGTCCCGCCGTCAGCTCCGGCTACCGCGACAGAATTGCCGTTCTCTTCGGCCCCTACGTGGCCTACGACGGCTTGGCGGCCACCTCCGCAGGCACTTCCTTCAGCTACATCAACGTGCCGTCACAAACGGTGAGGCTCCGCTGGTATGGTCAGTACTGCCCGTTGCTTATTGTTTATTATTACGTCAACGGAATAGCCTATACAACACGCTTCGTCAGTCCCTCCACCTCCTCCCCAGTTAACTACTACTGCAACTACGACGTCCCATCTACTGTTCTCCAGCTCTGGGCTAGAGGCTACGCAATCTCCAAGGCGCTGTCCAAAGGCGGCGGGATAACAGTCTCAACGGCTTATGATGTACTAAGATCACCTGACGTGAGTATATCCTTCAACGGCCTTCTACAAATCGTCTACGACCGCTGGATAGAACCATTCCACTCCAGATATATGGATAGTGCAGGAGATCCATATGATGAATGGGGCAATATGTTGCTTCTCAATACGTATCAAGTGCTTGGCCCTATAAACGCCACAACTATAAACATCGTTTCAGAGATAAGGACTGCCAGCACTCAGCTGGCGCTGTCTCTGGCTCATAACCAGCTAGACAGCCTGTTGGGTATATGTGGCGCCGAGTGGGTGATAACGGCGCCGGTAGTTGGGTCTCCTTCGGTGTTCTACGGCAACGAGGCAGTTGATGAGCAGTGGTGGGCTGCGATGGGCAGTAGAGTGCTTGACGCGGCGGACTGGTTCCTAACCCTTTATGGTCTTGTTAGCAGTAGTGGTTATGGCGCAATGGCCTCTATTCTCGTTAAGGTGGTGTATAACATCTTCCAAACTGCTAGCGCCAGTGTAAGCGTCACCTCCTCTAACGGCGTATATACCATAACGTGGAAGAAAGGCTGGGCCGAGTCTCCGCCACCCACCGTAGTTATATTACTATACCGCCAGTCCTCCTCGACACCGCAATACGCCGAGTGGAAATACTTCGCAGAAGGGTACCCAACTTCTCCGTGGACATGCGCCATTGCTGCACCCCGTGTTGTTAACACAAACATGTACCTGCCTACCGATGGAACCATACAGTGGTCATTCGCGAAAATCTGGACGTGGCGCGGTCAAACTCGTGTAGCAACAGATGTGTTGAACGTTGGTAGCCGTTAATGTCTAAATTAATGTCTAGGTTTTTGTTTTTTGTTTCTTTTTTGTTTCTTCTTCTTTTCTCGTATTGGGTGGGGGGTGGCGTGTTGTATCCTTTGGGGGTTGGGGTCTTTCTTGCGTTGTTTTATCTGGTGTTGGTGGGTTTGGTGTTTTTCTTTCACGTGGTTCCTAGTGTCGGGAGGAGGGTGTTGGAGGCGGCTGTTTTGGTGGGTCTCTTCGCCGCTTTCTACGTGTATCCGCCTCTTGCGCTGACAGCTATACCGGCTCTTTTCTTCGTACTGCTCTACCCGGTGTATCTCGGCTGGAGGCACGGCGTCTTTAAAGACCTGCTCCATATAGTTCTTTGGTTTGTTCTGTCGGCCGCGTTGGGCGTCGCCCTCTCATGGCCACTGCCTCAAATCCTCTGGATCAACGTCCTCGCCGCCGTGTCGACGGCATTGCTAGCCCACTACATCCTCCTAAAAACATACCCACGCCTCAAAAGACAACACCAAAAGCCAACAGCCACATAACCAACCGCTGGGGCTGACGGGCCCGGCAAGATCTGAGGCCGGCTCTTGCCGCGAATCTACGACAGCGGCTGGGTCCTCCGCCGCTGTGTCTTGGCCGGGGGCCGCTTTTAACATTCTGAGGTGGGATTACAAGTTTGCACATTTTAAACGTCTTTTTTCTTAGGCGGAAGGTGTAAAGAGGCGTGTGTTTAGGTGTGGTCTGTGGGCTTGACGTCTTCTATGTTGATACGACGCGGCTTCTGGGCTGGGGTGTGTGGAGGCTTTTATCCGCAACGCCGAGCACGCCACCGCCGACGGCGCCTCCCTCGCGTAGGTCAACAACCACGAGACCCCCAGCTCCACGTAGACTCGCCGAACGCGGCGAAGATCCTCCGGCCGGCGGCGGCATAGGAGACGTCGAAGAGACCGGTCTCGTAGATCATGTTCATCCCCCTCACGATATCCACCTGGCTTTTGTGAAGCCTGTCTTCCACACGCTGTTGTTATACTCCTCAGCCGCCGCGGACTCCACCATCTTCATTACCGCGTCTATATCCCGCAGGTCCTTCCCCGCCAACTTCTCCAACAACCTACGGAACAGAATACACACCCGCTCGCCGAAGAAGGGGAAAAACCGCGGAATCGCCGGGTAGACCTCCTCATGGCCCAGGGCAGGAGCCGAAGCGTAAAGACCCGGCCTCCACCTCGGCCGCCACTTCCACCAGCTGTTTGTCCTCTGTCTTAGTCTCTACGTCTAGAGCCTTGGCGCCTGGATACGTCCGCTCTACGAAGAGCTCGGCCAAGGCGCGGCCCACAAGCCCCGCCGCCTCTCTTTCACGTCTAGGAGGCTGTACTCCCCGCCGAGGTTTCTGGCGGCGGTGCGCTGGATTCTCTAATCTGTCTACGAGACGCCGCGTCACAGGCAA